>ERZ894226.761-NODE-761-length-16261-cov-5.820190_pt1 | contig 16261 bp, 18 predicted proteins | sample MGYA00380294_ERZ894226 | MGnify/ENA primary metagenome ERZ894226 (study PRJEB32331, sample SAMN06328434) | human gut metagenome | biome: human gut microbiome; feature: stool | host: Homo sapiens | collected 2014-10-29 ... | reverse complement strand
CTTTAAGCCCTTACGAGGTAAAGGCAGCGCAGGAGAATACGCACCAAAGATTAGAGAACATAGAAGAGCTGGCAGACAGCTTTTTACACGTAGGACAGGAACAGCCTACAGTATTGGCGAGAGTAAACGGGGAATACCGTATAATCGACGGACACAGACGTAATGCGGCAAATATTTTGAACTTAGAGCGGGGGCATAAAGAGTATGAGAAAGTGCTTTACCGCTTTATGGACATGAGCGAGGCAATGTATGAGCTGCGCTTATTGGCTGGCAACGGATATACGCAGGAACTTACAGCCTATGAAAAAACCAGATTAGTAGAGCGTACCAAAGCGGCGCTTATCAGAGCCAAGGAAGAGGACGGCTTAGAGATACAGGGCAAAATGCGTGATTTAGTGGCGGCTATGATAAATGAGAGCAGCACAAACGTAGCCAGAATGGACGCAATCAACAACAACGCCACGCCGGAGATTAAAGAGCAGCTGAAAGAGGGTAATTTAGGTATCACTGCTGCATACGAGGCAGCCAAGCTGGACGAGGACGAGCAGAAAGAAATAGCGGAAAAAGCAGCAGCGGGCGAAAATGTGAGGGCAAAGGAAATAGCGGAAAAGGTAGCAGAGAAAAAGGCGGGGGACGATTACGAAACACCGCACCCAGAAAGCATAACATCTTTGTGCTATTCCTGCCAGAAATACAAGGACTGCAACGTAAAAACGGGAACGTGCCAGAAATGTGACCAGTACATAAATAAGGCAGAGGCTGAAAAGACAGACGAACAGCGATACAGCGAAGAGCAGGACGCTATAGACCGCCAGACAAAGAAAAAATTGCAGGAGCGGGCAGACACAGAAAAAATGGAGCATCTGCCAAGTGAGGGGAATATAGAGCATAAGCAACATGAATTAAAGATAGTGGCATCTTATTACGAGGACGTAATAAGCGGGAAAAAGAGCTTTGAGCTGCGGAAGAATGACAGAGGATACAAACAGGGCGACAGCCTTAAAATGCTGGAATTTAAGGACGGTAAGCACACAGGGCGCACGATTGATGCAGATATTATTTATATGCTGGAAGATTATACAGGGCTTACAGAGGGCTACTGTATTCTGGGTATCAGAGTAACAGACTATACAGGTAAGGTGTCCGAAACGGACACGGAAAGCGGGGCAGAGCATGAATAGACGGCAGCGGAAAAAGAAGAAAGCACAGGTATTTACAATTATTCTGGGTTGCACGGCGTTTTGCAAGGCAGAGCAATATGAGAAGATGCGGAAAAGCGTAGAATATCAGTTACGAACAGGCAGCGTGGTTATGCTGCCTGCATACTTGCACGTAGAGGCAATAATAAAGCAGCGAGGCGGCAGAAATATTGAGATTAAGCAGGAAAACGGGGTAGTAAATGTTTGAGTATATGGACGGCATAGTAGATGCAGTGGAAGAAATTGGACAGGCAGCAGTAGACGTAGCGGTATTTGTGACGATATGCACAGCAAAAGCGGTGTTGATAATAACAGCGCCAGTATGGATATTGCCGTATGCGATATGGAGAAAGGGGCGTAAGCAGTGAAATACAGACAGTGGAAAAAGAACTACAAGAAAAAACATGGAGTAAACCCGCCGTTAGAGTTGGACAAGCGAAAACAGCGCAGGCTTGCAAGAAAAAGGGCAAGGCAGATAAATAAAACATTGCCAACAGCAGCAGAAACATTGGCGGCAGCGCTTAACCGCTGGGTACAGAGTATAAAGCCAGCACTGGCGACATTATGCGAGAACGTGGCGGCAGCGTTTAGCAATGCTGCGGCAGGATTGAGAGAAGAAAGCGAGGCGGTAGAAAATGACTAATATTTTACTGGGAATTATCGCACTGGAATTGCTGGCTATATTTTCAAAACTGGACAAACTGGAAGAGAGGGGCAGAGAGAATGAATAACGTATCACTTACAGGGCGGCTTACAAGAGAGCCAGAGCTTAGATATGGCGGGCAGGACAATAGCACAGCTATTACCCGCTTTACGCTTGCGGTAGACGACGGGAAAGACACAGATTTTATAAATATTAAGTGTTTCGGACGTACTGCGGAATGGGCGCAGAAATGGTTAAGCAAAGGCAGCAAGGCAGAGGTTACTGGTAAGATTAAAACAGGCAGCTACGAGAGCCAGCGCACGGGCAGCAAGGTATATTACACAGAGGTTGTGGCAAATAGCGTAGGATTTGGAGAGAGCAAAGCAGAGGCAGAGGCGAGAGGGCAGCAGCTGCCGGAGAGTGACGGGTTTATGAATATCCCAGAGGGAGCAGACGAAGAGCTACCGTTTAATTAACAGAAAGCGAGGTACAGAACATGGAGCAGGAAGAAACAAAGACAACAGCGGCGGCAGGGGTAGAAATGCCGCCAGAGGCTGAAAGCTGGGTACAACTGCATGAAAGCGAATTAACAGAGCTGATGCAGAAACAGGCAAAGGCTGCAATAACGGAACTGAAACGACAGGAAAAGCAGGAGAGGAAGAAAGAGAAATACCACAACACTTTTACGCTTATGAAATGTTACCGTGATATGGCTTTTCATATCGAGAACGCAATAAGCGACGGGCAGCAGTTAGAACTTAAAGGCATGACGGACGAGCAGCAGCGTACATACTTAGAGAGTATCAGACGCACACGCTTTAAGACATTGATAATGACAGCACATATAGACAAAGCGGTAGAAGAGATAGAGCGCCGCAGAGAGGCAGCAGGCAGAGGTGTAGAGTACAAGGCTTTTGAAATGTATTTCATGCAGGGCATGGACTATGCGGAAATCGCAGAGGAACTGGATACAGGAAAGAACACACCGAGGCGCTGGGTTACGGGCATCATAAACGAGCTGTCAGTATTATTGTGGGGGATTGACGAAGAGAGGGTAAAGTAAGTGTTTGAAAAAATAAAAGCATGGATAAAAAGAAAGCGGGAAACAGCGAGAGAACAGCAGGCGGCAGACAGGTTAATAAAGCATATAGAGCAGGCGTTAGGATTTGAGCTTTACGAGTGGCAGAGGTTATATATAATAACTGGGATATGGCAGCCGCCAGAGGGACGGCTACACGGAAGAACGACAGCATATATATTGCGGCTATTATTAGACCAGAGTAAGCCGCTGCTGCTATATGAGTTTTCACAGGTGGCAGCGTATGCGGATAACCCATTTATGGGGCGGCAATATCATCCAGTACCCATGCAGTATGCAGGCTGGTTTAGGCACGAGATAAGGAGCATATACGAGCAGCTAAGAGCAGCAGGCGTGCCAGTAAGAGAAATGATAACAGAGCAGCAGCGGGTAATATCGTGGTAAAAACGTGGTGTTTACATGGAAAAACAAAAGAGATACAATGGTAGCATGAAAAGAGTAGGCGATAGCTTAAGCCATGTGCGGCAGCAGTTGCCTACTCTTTTTCTATTCATTCTTTAGCCTCCACCCAGCGCATGAAACTTAGGGCGCTGGGGAATGAAGAAAGAGAGGGGACAGTATGAAAGCATGGGCTAAGAGTTTTTATTTATCAGCGGCATGGGAAAAAACCAGAGCCGCTTATTTAATGTCACAAGATTATATTTGTGAACGCTGCGGGCAGCCCGCAAAGATAGTGCATCATAAGCGCTGGCTTAACAGAGAGAACATAAACGACATAAGCGTTACGTTGTGCTGGGATAACTTAGAGGCGTTGTGCCAAGACTGCCACAACAAGGAACACCACAAACAGGAGAGGCATAAGCGGTATCAGTTCGACGAGAACGGCGGCATACTCCCCCCATATCAGAAAAATAATTAAAGGGGGCGAATACCGAGGGGGATACCCTAAAATTACCCTACGGGCGTGCGCACGGGTGGTGTAGGGGGTGTGGTGCGGCGCAGGAATGGAAAGCGGGGTAAAGGAATGGCAACAAAGAAAGAGAAAACCAAAGAACAGAGGATAAAGACCGAAAAGACCAGACTTAAGGGAATTTTCAAGGACTTAGACGAAAACAAAAGAAAATTAGTAACGCCGCTGATAGAAAAGGCTGCATTTATGAGCATTGAGCTGGACGACTTGCAGGCAAAACTTGAAAAAGACGGCTGGACGAGTGAGTACCAGAACGGGCAGAACCAGTGGGGAACAAAGAAAAGCCCAGAGGCAGAAACCTACATAGCGCTTAGTAAGAACTATGCAGCAGTGATTAAGCAGCTTACGGAATTAGTACCAGCTGCGAAACGAAAGACAAGCAGGCTGGCGGCTTTGCGGGAAGAGTAAGCAATATTGCCGCCTTATCGAAATTATATCTATGAGTACCACGCAAAGATTACAAGCGGCGAAATCATAGCGGGAAAATGGATAAAGAAAATATACGAAATCATTATAAACGGGCTGCAAAAGCAGGAGTATTTTTTTAATGCAAAGGCTGCGAATAAGGCTATACGGTTCATAGAGAACTTTTGCCACCACAGCAAGGGACGTAATGATTTAATCAAGTTGGAGCTATGGCAGAAAGCCATAGTTTCTGTTATTTTTGGCATACAGGACGCAGAAAAAATACGCATTTTCCGTGAAATTTTTATTGTAATTGGCAGAAAAAACGGAAAAAGTTTATTTGCATCTGCGATTATTGCATATATGGCGTACTTAGAGCCAGAGTATGGACAAGAAATATACTGCTTAGCGCCGAAATTAGACCAAGCGGCGCTGGTGTATGACGGATTTTATCAAATGGTACAGGCAGAGGACGAGTTAGCGGAGCTGGCAAAGAAACGGCGCAGCGATATTTATATTGCGGAGAGCAACACGGTAATAAAACCGATTGCTTTTAATGCCAAGAAGTCAGACGGATTTAACCCGCAGCTTGTGGTATGTGATGAAATGGCAGCATGGAGCGGGGACGCTGGACTAAAGCAGTATGAGGTTATGAAATCCGCTTTAGGCGCACGTACTCAACCTATGATATTGAGCATAAGCACTGCCGGATATATCAACGACAGTATTTATGATGAACTAATGAAACGTAGCACAAGTTTCTTGAAAGGAAACAGCAAAGAGCGCAGGCTATTACCATTCCTTTACATGATTGATGATGTGGAGAAGTGGAACGACATAGACGAACTGAAAAAGGCTAACCCTAACATGGGCGTATCCGTAAAAGAAAGTTTCTTTATGGACGAGATAGCAGTAGCAGAGGGCAGCTTAAGTAAAAAAGCAGAGTTCCTTACAAAGTATTGCAATATCAAGCAGAACAGCTCTATTGCATGGCTGGAATATCAGACGGTAGAGAACGCCGGAGTAGAAAAGACCTTAGAGGACTTTAGGGACTGCTACGCAGTGGGCGGTATCGACTTAAGCCAGACAACGGACTTAACGGCAGCCAGTGTGGTTATTCAGAAAGACGGTACACTGTATGCGTTTACACAGTTCTTTATGCCACGGGGCAGGCTGGAATACTTACAGGCTACGGACGGCGTGCCGTATGACATATTCGTTAAAAAGGGGCTGATAACCTTAAGCGGCGAGAATTACGTAGATTACCACGACGTTTACGGCTGGTTTACTATGCTGCTGGAAGATTACGGCATACGACCGTTGAAAATCGGCTACGACAGATACAGCGCCCAGTACCTTATTACCGATATGGCAAATTATGGTTTTCACATGGACGACGTTTACCAAGGCGAAAACCTTACACCAGTTATACGGGAGTTTGAGGGCATCATAAAAGACGGCGATTTTAAGATTGCCGACAACAATTTACTAAAGACGCATTTCTTAAATGTTGCGCTTAAGCACAACATGGAAACAAGAAAATTTAGACCTATAAAAATCGAGCAGCGGGCGCATATCGACGGCTTTGTATCTGTCATAGATGCAATGACCGTGCGGCAGAAATACTGGGAAGAGTGCGGCGAGCTGCTTAAAAATGCCGCATAGAAAGGAGTGTAAACGGCATGAAATTTTTAGACTATCTTTTTCATGGCAAAGAGTTAAAAGCCATAGGTAATTATTTCAAAATGCTGAACGGATACAGCCCGACGTTTACCAGCTTTAGCGGCGGCGTGTATGAAATGGATTTGACCAGAACGGCTATAAATAATTTTGCCACACATTGTAGCAAGCTAAAGCCGGAGATAGAGGGCAGCGCCCTTAAGTCGCTGGAAAAGACATTGCAGCATAAACCAAACTACTTTATGGATACAACAAAATTTATAAAGCGTCTGGCAACGTATGTAGCGGTGGAACACACCGCTTTTATTATACCTATCGAGGACGAATACGGGCGCTTATGTGGCTGGTATCCGCTGCGGGCTGAACGCTGCGAGGTGGTAGAGAGCGAGGGACAATTATATTTACGGTATCTGTTTGCAAATGGCAGCTATGGAGCTATTGAGTTTGAGCGTGTAGGCATTATGACAGACTTTGAATATAAAGACGACCTTTTCGGAGAGGACAACAGCACGCTTGCACCAACTATGCAGTTGATACATACGCAGAATGAGGGAATTATAAACGCTGTAAAAAATTCGGCAAATATCCGCTTTCTGGCAAAGGTGGCAAATATACTGAAACCAGAGGATATAAAGAAAGAGCGGAAACGCTTTACAGAGGATAACTTAAGCGCCGACAACGATAGCGGCATGATTATTTATGATAACAAGTTTAGTGAGCTGAAACAGGTAGAAAGCAAACCGTATACGCCAAACGCATTGCAGATGCAGCACATACAGGAAAATGTATGCACGCATTTTGGCACAAATATGGATATTCTGCAAAATAAATTTGATGAAAATACGTGGAATGCTTACTACGAGGGAAAAATAGAGCCGTTTGCAATACAGCTATCGCTTGTTATGACAAATATGAGCTTTACAGAGAGAGAAAGAGCCTGCGGCAATGCTATTTTCTTTTCTGCAAACCGTCTGCAATACGCCAGCAACGCCACAAAGTTAAGCGTAAGCACACAGCTTTTTGACCGTGCGCTACTAAACAGAAACGGCGTAATGGATATATGGAACATGGCACACGTTGAGGACGGGGAAAAGTATTATATCCGAAAGGAATATACAGAGGTAAGCGAACTGCACAAAGGAAGTGAGCAGCCAGTTATCATACAGCAAGTACCGCAGCAGACAGAACCAGCAGCGGGAGAAGAGCCGCAGAACGGACAGGAAGAGAAAGAGGGTGTAAATAATGCCAGTTAAGAAAGAGCGGGAATATAGAACGCTGGTAGCGCCTCTGGCTGCGCAGAGTTCCGGCGAAAAGCGCTTACAGTCGGAGTGCTACGTAGAGGGCTACGCTACTACATTTAATGCGCCATACCTTTTATATGAGTTTGAGGACGGCACAAAGATTTACGAAAGAATAGACGCACACGCATTAGACAGCGCAGACATGAGTGACGTTATCATGCAGTACGACCATGAGGGCAGAGTATTTGCCAGACAGTCAAATAATACGCTGATTTTAGAGCCGGACGTAAAGGGGCTTTTCGTGGCAGCAGACTTAAGCCGGACAGACTTAGCCCGTGGGCTGTATCAAGACATAAGCGCAGGAATGATTACTAAAATGTCATGGGCGTTTACAGTGGCAGAGGAAAGCTACGACAGAGAAACACATACAAGAACAATTTTGAAAATCAAAAAGGTTTATGACGTATCAGCCGTGAGTATTCCGGCAAATAACGATACTGAAATAAGCGCCCGTGCTTTTGCGAGTAGGAGTTATGAGCGGGAGCGGCAGGAGTTGCTTAAGAGGCGGGCAGCAATACTAAAGATTAAGGCGAGCTTATAAAAATCAAAACAAAAAAGGAGAACACAGACTATGAGATTAAAGGAAATTGAGGCAAGATTAGCCGAAATCAAAGAAGAGCTTAACACCAGAGCGGCAGAGCTTACGGACGAGGAAATTACAAAACTGGAAACAGAGGTAACAGACTTACAGGAAGAGCGTACCGCTTTACTGGCAGCGGCAGAGAAACGTAAAAAGCTGCTTGAAAGAATTGCAGCAGGAGAGCCAACAGGTGGAGCGGGAGCAGATACCACGCTGCTTAGAAATTTCAAGGGAGCAGGCGGCGCAGGAGCAGGAGAACCAGAGGACAAATACGACACTACGGCATACAGAAAAGCGTTTATGAATTATGTATGCAGAGGCGTTGCTATTCCGGCAGAGTACAGAGCAGCTGAAACCACCACCACAGCAGACAGCGGCGCTGTAATTCCGACAACTATTATGAATGAAATTATCCAGAAACTGGAAAGCTACGGCAGCATTTATGCAAAGGTGCGTAAGATTAACGTACAGGGCGGCGTTTCCATTCCGATTGCAGACTTAAAGCCTACTGCACACTGGATTACAGAGGCAAAGAGCAGCGACGACCAGAAAGCATCTGCTAAAAATTCCGTAACTTTCAATTATTACGGTTTGGAGTGCAAAATTTCCCAGAGCATTTTAGCAAATGTAGTAACATTGAAAATGTTTACTGATTTGTTCGTACCTATGGCAACAGAGGCAATGGTAAAGGCTATCGAAATTGCCATTTTCAACGGTACAGGCGAGGGGCAGCCGCTGGGCGTTCTGAAAGACAGCAGGGTAACAGCTGTAATTACTCTGACACCGGAAGAGTATGCAAGCTGGAACGGCTGGCACAAGGTAAAAGGCAAAATGAAAAAGGCGTACAGAAACGGCAGCTTTGTTATGAACCAGTCCACTTTTGATACTGGCATTGACGGCATGGAAGATAAGAACGGGCAGCCTATCGGACGCACAAACTACGGCGTGAACGGAGAGGAAACATACCGTTTTATGGGTAAGAATGTGGAAACTGTAGAGGACGACGTTTTACCGAGCTGGGACGACGCAAACGAGGGCGACGTAATCGCAGTATTTATGAATTTCTCTGATTACGTTATCAATACCAACATGGAAATGCAGGTAGTGAAATGGACAGACCACGACAACAACAAGATTAAGAATAAGTGCTTAATGGTAGTGGACGGCAAAGTAGCTGACGCTGCGGGCATTATCTTAGTTAAAAAGGGTGTAACATCAGTGTAAGAAAGCGAGGCAGAGCATGAAAGGATACTTAGACGCAAAAGAGCTGGAAAGCTATAAGAAAGAGGATTTGCAGGAACTGGCAAAGCAGCTGGGCGTAGATGCAGAGGGAACAAAGAAAGAAATTGCTGCACGCTGCGCAGCCGTCGAGGTAGACATACCAGACGACAACGAGCTTACGGAAGAGGACAAAAAAGCAGCAGCCGAGGCGGCAGCTAAAGCCGAAGAGGAAAAGGCGGCAGCCGAGGCAGCAGCTAAAGCCGAAGAGGAAAAGAAAGTAGCAAGGCTGGTAAAAGTGAAAGTAAAGCGCCGTTTCCGTGATATGGAATTAAACCAGATTAAGGATGCTGGGGACGCTTACACCGTAAGCAGAGAACGTGCAGCAGTTCTGGAAGAGGCAGGCGTAGCAGCAGTAATAGAAGAGTAAGAAAGAGGGTGCAGGCTGTGGCAGCAGATACCACAACATTAACCGAGAAAATGCGGGCGGCGCTGCGTATCAGCAGCACCAGTGAGAAAATCACAGAGGAAATAAACGACTGTATAGCCGCCTGCAAAGCTGATATGAAAAACGACGGCGTAAAAGTGATAAAAGAGACAGACGGGTTGATTATCAGAGCAATTACACTGTATTGCAAGGCAGAGTTTGGTTTTAACAATGATGCGGAACAATTTAGAAAGTCATACGACGCACTTAAAATGCGCTTATCTTTATCAGCAGAATACAACACAGCGCCGCAAGTGTCCGAAACGGACACCAACAGCACAGAAAGTGGGGTGTAAAGCGGTGGAGTGGCTGGACGAATTAACACTTATTGCAGAAACAACAGCAGAAAACAGGGTAAATAAAAACGGCTTTGCAGTAAAGCCGGAAGAAAGCACCCGCACTGTATTCTGTAACAAAAAATCAGTAGGGTACAGTGAATATTTTAAGAGCCAGCAGACAGGAAAACTGGTAGAGGCAAAGTACGAGGTACACAAGGCAGATTATGGCGGCGAGGACGTAGTAGAAGTAAAAGGGCGGCGCTATTTTGTACTTAAGACCTACGATACAGGAACAGACACCATAGAGCTTACGCTTACAGATTTACGCCACAGAAACGAGGTGTAAGCATGGGAGAGTTTAACACAGTCGGGCTGGAAGATATTATAGACGCTTTCAGCCGGAGAGAGGCGGCTACAGTTGAGGCAGTCCCAAAAATGCTTAAAGCTGGTGCTGATGTGCTGATAGAGGCACAGAGAGCAGAGGCACAGGCAATGGGACTGAATGAAACGGGCGGTTTTATCAATTCCATAAAAGCTACGGACGTAAAGGGCGACGATACGGAGAAATACGTAGAGATATACCCACAGGGACGGGCAAAGCATGGAAACGACAGAAAAGGAGATAAAAGCAAGGTGCGCTATGCAACAATCGGCTTTGTGGCAGAGTACGGCACAAGTAGCCACGCTGCACGCCCTTATATGACAGTGGCAAACGAAAAGGCGCACGAAAAGGTAGTAGAGGCACAGCGCAGTATATGGGAGAGTGAAACAGGCGAATGAGTATACAGGAGATTTTAGAAAGCGCAGGGTTGCCAGCCCAGAGAGGCGTTTACACTGGACGGGATAAGCCAGACGCATATTATACGTTTCTGCGGCTGCTGGGTACGCCTGCGGTAAATGCAGACGACGAAGAGAAAGAGCGCAGGGAAATGTATAGAGTTACGCTTTTCCATAAGGGCGATTTTGAGGCGCAGCTTGATAAGACAAAAGAGGTATTGAAAGCAGCAGGCGTTTATATCAACAGCATAGACGCAGAAAGCTACGAAACAGAAACGGGGTACTGGTTAGTGCCTATCACAGTCGAGATTTTGAAAGAGGAGTGATTAAACAATGACACTGGGACTGAAAGATTTATATTACGCCGTATGCACAGAGGCAGACGGAGCAGAGAGCTACGGGACACCTAAGAAAATGGCAGAGGCAATGAGCGCTGATTTATCCGTAAAGACAGCAGACGGCAGCTTGTATGCAGACGACACATTAAGCGAGAGCGTCACGGAGTTTGCAAGCGGAACGCTTAAGCTGGGAATTAAAGACCTTACGCCGGAAGTGCTGGCAGAGCTGCTGGGGCAGGCAGTAGATAAGAACAGCGTAGTATGGGCTGGAAAAGAGGACGAGCCGCCGTATGTTGCTGTAGGGTTCAGAGCTAAGAAAACGGGTGGTAAATACCGTTACGTATGGCTGCTTAAAGCAAAATTTAAAGTACCGTCTGAAAAGTACGAAACAAAGGGCGAGAGTATCAAGTTTAACACGCCGGACATTGAGGCATCTTTTACAACAAGAAAGAAAGATAACTTGTGGAAAGCAGACTTTGTGGGAACAGAGGAAAGCGCAGCGGCTAAAACGTGGTTTACAGCAGTGCCGGAAAAGGCAGCAGCAATGGAAAGTGTATAAAACAGGAAAGGAGAGAGGCGTAGCATGGGCTGCGCCTTAATTTTATATCATGAGAGCATTAAAGAGCGGGGCTTTTCCCGTAGAGCTGAACGGCAAAGAATATGGTTTACTTTTTTCACTGAACGCATTAGACGAAGTGCAGGAAAAGTTTGGGGGCTACGACAAATTAAGTGAGGTATTCAATAAAGATAACCCAAACCTTTTTAAAGATACAAGGTGGTTACTTACGCTGCTTATTAACGAGGCACTTTTAGCAGAGGACGAAAACGCCCAGCTGCTTGAAGAGAAGAGGGTAGGCAGACTGATACACGCAGGAAATTTGCAGGAAGTACAGAACGCTATTTTTAAATCGTTCTACAGAGGAACTGCGGGAGACAACAGCGACACAGAGAACGAAAACGACGGAGAAGAAACAACAGAAGAGGGAAACAGGGCAGCCGTGCAGGAAAATTAGATACTGCACGGCTTTTGTATATTGCAGTAGTGCTTTTGAGATACAGGGAACGTGAGGCGTGGAGAAAAACACCATACCAGATAACGACACTGTTTAAATATCACAAGGAATATAACCCGCACATTTTCCGACAGGAACAGGCGGGAACACCAGCAGCTACAGAAAACATGGACGATATAGACATAGCGTTAGGGGGCTTTTAATTATGGCAGATAAGACGCAGAACGTCAAAACAAGGTTAAGTTTTGACGGAGAGGCAGAGTATAAAGCAGCCTGCAAGGAAATTAACAGCACCCTTAAAGTGCTTAATTCTGAAATGAAACTTGTAACGGCTGAATATAAGGACAATGCAAGCAGCGTAGATGCGCTGAAAGCAAAGCAGGCGGTACTACAGAAAACATACGACGAGCAGGCAAAAAAGGTAAAAGAAACCGAGGCGGCTTTAGAAAAATGTCGCAAAGCAACAGGAGACAATAGCGAAGAAAGTAAAAAACTTGAAACCCAGTTAAATTACCAGAAAGCAGCGCTTGTAAAGACAGAGCAGGAATTAGGCAAAACGACTGACGAAATGGAAAAAGCAGAAAAAGCCGCTGACGAAATGGGAAAGGAAATAAAAGACAGCGGGGAACAGGCAGACGACGCAAAGGGGAAATTTTCTGGATTTACAAGCGTGCTAAGCGGAATGGGTACAGCGCTTAAAGCAGCAGCAGCGGCGACGGCGGCAGCAGTTGCGGGAGCGGCAACAGCCATAGGAGCGCTTACCACAAAAGCGATAGAGGGATACGCAGCACAGGAACAGCTTGTAGGCGGTGTAGAAACTCTTTTCAAAACGTCGTCTGATACGGTTGTTGGTTATGCAAACGACGCATATAAAACAGCCGGAATGTCTGCAAATGAGTACATGGAAACAGTTACCAGCTTTTCAGCGTCGCTGCTTGCCAGTATGAATAATGACACGGCAGCGGCAGCAGAAAGGGCAAACGTGGCAATTACGGATATGTCAGACAATGCAAATAAAATGGGTACTGATATATCACTTATACAGAACGCCTATAACGGTTTTGCAAAGCAGAATTATACCATGCTGGATAACTTAAAACTGGGATATGGCGGTACAAAAGAGGAAATGCAGCGACTGCTTGATGATGCAAGCAAGCTATCCGGCATTAAGTATGATATTTCATCATATTCAGACGTTGTAGACGCTATTCACGTCGTACAGACGGAAATGGGCATAACAGGGACAACGGCAAAAGAGGCAAGTACAACAATAGAGGGTTCGGTTAGTTCTATGAGTTCAGCGTGGGACAACTGGGTAGCTGGAATGGCAGACAGCGAGGCGAATTTCTCACAGCTTACAAGCAATCTGGTAGACAGTATTGTAACAGTGGTAGGGAATATAGCACCGAGGGTAATAGAAACAGTGCCGAGGCTGGTAAGCGGACTGGGAGAAATCGTAGAGCAGCTTGCAACGTATATACCACAGGTTATACAGGAGTTATTACCGCCTTTAATGAGCGGCGTACAGGACTTGCTTAATACGCTGGTTGGAATGCTGCCGGAAATGATAAGCATAATCGGGCAGATTATACCGACAATCATAGATACGCTGCTTACTATATTACCGCAGCTTTTAGAGGCAGGCGTACAGATTATTACGGAATTGGCGCAAGGTATCGCACAAGCGTTACCTACATTGCTGCCAACAATCGTAACGGTGGTTACGAACATTGTAACCATGCTGATAGAAAATATACCGTTGCTGATTACAGCAGCATTACAGCTGCTTACGGGGCTGGCACAGGGGCTGGTAGCAGCGCTGCCTGTACTGATTGAGGCACTGCCGGAAATCATAACGGCTATCATAAATGCACTGGTTGAGGGCATACCACTTATTATCGAAAGTGCGGGCGATATTATAGTTGCATTGATTGACGGCATCATAGATGCAATACCGCTTTTAATCGCAGCCATACCGCAGATTATAGCAGCCATTGTAACAGGACTGATTACGGGGCTGCCTAAGATTTTGATGGCGGCAGGCAAGCTGGTAACGACAATCATAAATAAAATAAAAGAGCTACCTACTCTGATACCGCAGGCAATCGCTGCGGGCGTTGAGAAAATAGCAGAGTGGGGCGCAAATATGCAGGAAAAAGGCGGCACAGTTATAACAAATTTTGTAACGAAAGTTATAGATATTGTTAAGGAGCTGCCGCAGAAAATCTGGAACAGTATAGTAAGCGCAGTAACCAGAGTGGCTACGTGGGGCGCAAATATGCAGACCAAAGCCAAAGAAGTAATGAACACAATGCTTACGAACATTGTAACGATTGTGAAAGAAACGCCTGCTAAAATCTGGAACAGTATAGTAGGGGCAGTAACCAGAGTGGCTACGTGGGGTAACAATATGCTTACGAAAGCCAAAGAGGTAATGAATGCCATGGTAACAGGCGTTATTACGATTGTTAAGGAACTGCCGCAGAAAATCTGGAACAGCATAGTAGGGGCAGTTACCAAAGTGGCTACGTGGGGCAACAATATGCTTACGAAAGCCAAAGAGGTAATGAATGCCATGGTAACGGGCATTGTTACGATTGTTAAGGAAATACCGCAAAAGATTTATAACAGCATTTCTGGTGCAATTACCAAAGTGGCTACATGGGGTACAGAAGTAAAGAACAAAGCCGTAGAGGGCATGAAAAATGTAATTACTGGAATAACAGACGTATTTAAGAACATTGGCAGTACGTTTGCTGGGTTCGGTAAAAACATGGTAGAGGGCATCTGGAACGGCATAAGCGGCGCTACGAGGTGGATAAAAGACAAAATAAGCGGCTGGGTAGGCAATGTTACCGACTTCCTTAAGGATTTATTTGGAATTGCCAGCCCGTCTAAGCTGATGCGTGACGAAATCGGCGTATATCTGGCGCAGGGTATCGGCGTTGGCTTTTCTAATGAAATCGGCGGCGTTAAGAAAATGATTGAGGACAGCGTACCGCAGGAGTTTGACGTAGACGCAAAGGTAAATGTAGGCAATGAATTTAAGTATGATAACGACGACCAAAAGCCAAAGCCGAGAGGCGGCAGTGCAGCAGGCGGCGTAGTTGTCAATCAGTATATTTATGCGAATACCACGGACTATGCAAAACAGCAGAAAGAGGCAGCCCGACAGTTCAGAATGATAGCAAGGACGGTGTAACACATGGAAAATGAAAAACTGACTTACATAAATTCAAGGGGCGAGCGGTTAGAGCTGGGAGTAGACAGCGTATACCATTGCAATATAAGTAAAGACGTAGAGGGCATTTCCGGCGTTACGAGCGTCATTTACAGCACAAACAGTATGGGACAGCACGGCGACACCTACGTAGGGCAGCGTATCGAGGCGAGGGACATAGACGTAGTGGGACATATCAACACACGGGACAAGGCGCAGGCATTGGAACTGCGCCGCCGTATGCTTAAGATATTTAACCCAGAGCTTAGCGCTACGCTGGTGTATGAGTACGGCGGCTTTAAGCGTGTGATTGATTGCAGGGCGTATGGAGAGCCTAAGATACTAAAGAAAGAGGTACTTTATGAGTTTGATTTACAAATAGAGTGCCTTAACCCGTTCTGGCGGGAAGAGGAAGAAACAAAAGAGGATATAGCAAGCTGGGTGGCTGCGTGGCATTTCCCTTGCGTTATCGAAAAGGACAGCACAAAGAGCATGATATACGGATACCGAGCGGAAAGCGTAATAGTGGACTGCTACAACGAGGGCGACGTATCAACGGGAATGAGGATAAGGTTTACAGCACTGGGGACAGTTTCAAACCCGATACTGCTTAATGTGGATACCGAGGAATTTATACAGATTAACGCCACTATGAAAACGGGCGACGTGATAGAGATTAACACGAAGTACGGCAGCAAGGGCGCTAAGCTGATAAGGGACGGCGTAGAAACCGACTATTTCCGCTACATTGATGTAGACAGTACATTTATGCAGCTTGCCATAGGCGACAATATGTTTAGGTATGATGCAGCCAGCGGCGTAAATTCTCTGGAAGTATCCATATTCTACAGCAAGGAATTTTTAGGAGTGTGACGGTATGGAGCTTAGAGTATTCGACAAGACAGTACAGCCGCTGGGAGCTATAGACGAGCTGGCAAGCCTGCTATGGCATACAAAGTATTTTGACGTAGGAACTTTTAGCCTGCTTGCGCCGATTACGGACAATAACAGCCGTTTGCTGGTAGAGGGCAACTTAATAACCAAGCACGACGGAAAAAAGGAAGTAAAGACCGCCGACGGCGGCGTATGGCGCAGGGCAGCGCAGATAACCTA
>ERZ894226.752-NODE-752-length-16374-cov-9.663215_pt1 | contig 16374 bp, 14 predicted proteins | sample MGYA00380294_ERZ894226 | MGnify/ENA primary metagenome ERZ894226 (study PRJEB32331, sample SAMN06328434) | human gut metagenome | biome: human gut microbiome; feature: stool | host: Homo sapiens | collected 2014-10-29 ... | reverse complement strand
GGTGCTGGGACTACCTGATGGAAGCGTCAGATAGTCTTCGGCAGAAAAAAATAAATTTTTTTTGTCCTATACTTGACATATCCACATATGCTGAGACATACGTTTTGCACCAGGTGTGCAGAAGCTGGCCTAGATATCAAAGTTTTACAAATGATCATGGGACATAGTGACATAAGCATTACAATGAACATATACAATCACGTAGATGCTGCAAGAGTACAGAATGGAATGAAAAAGCTTGAAAATGTAATGTAATAATCAGAGCCATTCCCTTTATCGGGCGTGGCTTTTTATTATGACAATTTTTGTGACAAACAAAAGAAAATAGAAGCAACCAGACGAAATATTGTTTGGCGTAGAAACACCGGAAATCATTGAAAATAAAGGGCTCTTGATATATGATGAAACAAGTTAAAGCCTATTATTGCGTTCTAAATAAAAATCCTGTATAATACCAAACTGTAATATTGTATCATTCAGCGTAAAACACGCTGTGAATTATCAAGATAAGTCAGGAGGATATAAATACATGCGAGTCGATGCGGACGATTTTGCCCGACCTTGCAGCTGCGGGAGGGAGCACCACATAGACGTTAAGGAAATTATCATTGAATCAGGAGCTATCGGAAAACTGGAAAAAGAAATGTCGGACGGAGATCTGAAAGAATATATTTCCCCGCTTCTGATCTGTGATACCAACAGTTACAAAGTAACAGAGGAACTGATGGAAGATATCTACGACAGGTGTCAGGTTCTGGTCCTGGATGCCGAGGATCTTGAGGCAGACGAGAGAGCTGTTGAAATCGTGGAGAATTACATGGAAGAGGATATTGATCTTGTACTTGCAGTAGGGGCAGGTACTATCCATGACCTCAGCAGATTTGTTGCCCATCAGTACCGGATTCCTTTTGTTTCTGTGCCCACCGCAGCCAGTTCAGACGGATTTGCTTCCACAGTGGCAGACATGACATGGGATGGCATGAAGAAAGCAGTGAAAGCTGAGTCACCGCTCTATGTTTTTGCAGATACGGATATTTTTGGGAAAGCACCGAAGAGACTTACAGCAGCAGGTGTGTCGGACATTTTGGGTAAATATATTGCCCTGGCTGACTGGAAGATATCCAGTCTCCTTACCGATGAATACTACTGTGCAGAAGTGGTAAATCTGGAAACAAGAGCACTGCGGATGGTGAAGGATAACCTGAAGGAGATTGCAGCAGGAGAGGAAGATGCCTGTGAGAAACTGATGTATGCACTGGTACTTTCAGGGCTTGCCATGCAGATGACCGGGAATTCCAGACCGGCATCAGGAGCAGAGCATCATCTTGTTCATCTTTGGGATATGGAAGTTCTTAACGGACATCTGGATGCACTTCATGGGGAAAAAGTTTCAGCAGGAACCATGGTTGCCCTTATTGAATATAAGAAGATTGCAGATGCTATCCGCAGAAAAACCTGTAAAGTGCATACTCACATAGAGGAAGACCGGGAATTTCTGCAGAGCGCATTCGGGAAAAAAGGTGTTCTCAATGCTATCGAGAAGGAGAATGCACCGGAACTTCTGGATGAGATCAGCACAAGACAGCTTAGTGATGCACTGCCGGAGATCATGCAGATCATTGATGCACTGCCAGCTGTGACAGATATGCAGGAAATGATGAGCAAGGCCGGGTGCGTAAGCAGAGTCCGTGATATCGGATTGCCGGGAGAAGCGGTTTCCGACAGTCTCCGACTTGCACCGTATACAAGAAGAAGGATGAGCCTTCTGAGACTCCGTAAATTATTGATATATTAAGTACAGATAAAAGATTTCGAATTTTTTTTGTAGGAAAGGCAGGGGTGAACGGTTTGATGAGAGTAGGAATGGGATACGATGTACATAAGCTGACAGAAGACAGAGATCTGATCCTTGGCGGAGTGAACATTCCCTGGGAAAAAGGTCTTCTGGGACATTCTGATGCAGATGTACTGATACATGCCATTATGGATGCACTTCTGGGAGCAGCAGCTCTAGGCGATATCGGAAAACATTTTCCGGACACAGATCCGGCATACAAAGGAATTTCCAGTGTGAAGCTCCTGGTGCATGTGGCAGGACTTTTGAAAGAGAACGGTTATGCAGTAGGAAACATCGATGCAACCATCATTGCCCAGAAGCCGAAGATGGCACCGCATATTCCAAAGATGAGAGAGAACATTGCACAGGCACTAGGAATTGACATATCACAGCTGAATATCAAGGCAACAACGGAAGAAGGCCTTGGTTTTACAGGACAGGGAGAGGGAATCTCCTCTCAGGCGATCTGCTCCCTGTATAGAATCGGGAAATTGGAGGAAGAGTAACATGAAGATTTTTAACACACTGACAAGGAGAAAAGAGGAATTCGTACCTCTGGAAGAGGGCAAGGTAAAGATGTATGTCTGCGGACCTACTGTATATAATCTGATCCATATCGGAAATGCCCGCCCTATGATCATTTTTGATACGGTACGAAGATATATGGAATATAAAGGATATGAAGTAAACTATGTATCCAACTTTACAGATGTAGATGACAAGATCATCAAGAAAGCCATCGAAGAAGGCGTTTCTGCAGAAGAGGTCTCCACACGTTACATTAAAGAGTGCAAAAAAGATATGGCAGATATGAATGTAAAACCTGCCACAACAGCACCGCAGGCTACGCAGGAGATCCAGGGAATGATTGACATGATCCAGACTCTCATTGATAAAGGCTACGCTTATCCGGCAGCAGATGGAACTGTATACTTCCGCGTAAAGAAATTTAAGGAATACGGTAAACTCTCTCACAAGAACCTGGATGATCTTCAGTCAGGATTCCGTTCCCTGAAAGTATCCGGCGAAGATCAGAAAGAAGATCCGCTTGATTTCGTACTCTGGAAACCGAAGAAAGAGGGCGAGCCTTCCTGGCCGTCACCATGGTGTGACGGCCGTCCTGGCTGGCATATTGAGTGTTCCGTTATGTCCAAGAAATATCTTGGCGAGGAGATCGATATCCATGCAGGTGGAGAGGATCTGATTTTTCCGCATCATGAGAATGAGATCGCACAGAGTGAGTGCTGCAATGGTAAAATTTTTGCAAGATACTGGATGCACAACGGTTTCCTGAACATCGATAACCGCAAGATGTCCAAATCTCTTGGAAACTTCCGTACAGTCCGCCAGATTGGTGAGCAGTATGATCTTCAGGTGCTTCGTTTCTTTATGCTGAATGCACATTACAGAAGCCCATTAAACTTCAGTGCAGATCTGATGGAAGCTGCAAAGAACTCTCTGGAGCGTATCCTGGAGGCAGCAGGCAAACTTAAGGACCGTAAAGACAATGCAGCCAAAGAGAGCATTACAGAAGAAGAGCTTGAACTTCTCAAAGAAGCAGAAGGCTTTGTTACCAAGTTTGAAGATGCCATGGATGATGATTTTAACACAGCAGATGCTCTGGCTGCAATCTTCGAGCTTGTCAAATTCGCAAATACAAATGTAGATGAGAACAGTTCCAGAGAGTTTGCAGGCGGTCTTTATGAGGAGCTTTTCAAACTCAGTGATGTACTTGGCCTGAAGATTGAGAAGAAAGAGGAAATCCTTGACAAAGAGATCGAAGATCTGATCCAGGAGCGTCAGGCTGCAAGAAAAGCAAAAGACTTCAAGAGAGCAGATGAGATTCGTGATGAGCTTCTCAAGAAAGGTATCATTCTTAAAGATACAAGAGAAGGTGTGAAATGGCAGAGAGCTTAAACCGGCTTAAAGAGCTGTTTGATCTTAAAGATACAGATCTTCGGACTTATTCACCGCTAACGCTGGCTTATATCGGGGACGGTGTTTACGAGCTTGTGATCCGGACAATCCTTGTAAAAAAAGCAAACTGTCCGGTAAACCGACTTCATAAAAAGGCCAGCAGCCTTGTAAAAGCGTCTGCTCAGTCTGGAATGATGGAAGTGATTGAACCGCTTCTGACAGATGAGGAGAAAAGTGTTTATCGCAGGGGCAGAAATGCTCATTCTGCTACTATGGCGAAGCATGCTACCATGGCAGATTACAGGCGTGCCACAGGTTTTGAGGCACTGATGGGATATCTGTATCTGAAAGAGGATTTTTCAAGGATACTGGAACTGGTCCGTGCAGGGCTTGAGAAGGAGGAGTTTAAAGTTGACTGAGATGATAGAAGGAAGAAATGCGGTTCTTGAGGCATTTCGTTCCGGTAAGTGTGTAGATAAACTTTTTATCCTGGATGGATGCCAGGACGGCCCGGTGCGTACTATCGCAAGAGAGGCCAGAAAGCATGATACGATCGTGAAATTTGTTCCAAAGGAACGTCTGGATTCCATGAGTGAGACTGGCGCACATCAGGGAGTGATCGCTCAGGTTGCAGCTTATGATTATTCCACAGTGGAGGATATCTTAAAGAAAGCAGAAGATAAGGGAGAGGCTCCTTTTATCATTCTTCTTGATAATATCGAAGATCCTCATAATCTGGGGGCTATCATCAGAACTGCCAATCTTGCAGGAGCTCATGGAGTGATCATCCCGAAACACAGAGCTGTAGGTCTGACAGCTACAGTAGCGAAGACTTCTGCAGGTGCACTGAATTATACACCGGTAGCCAAAGTTGCCAATCTGGGACAGACGATCGATGAGCTGAAAGAAAAAGGCATCTGGTTCGTCTGCGCAGATATGGACGGAGAAGTGATGTACAGACAGAATCTTACAGGTCCGATCGGCCTTGTGATCGGAAATGAAGGAAATGGCGTCAGCCGTCTTGTAAAAGAAAAATGTGACTTTACAACTGCGATCCCGATGAATGGAGATATCGATTCCCTGAACGCTTCCGTAGCTGCAGGAGTACTTGCTTTTGAGATCGTAAGACAGAGAATGTCAAAATAAATACATTGAATACAGCAGGTTACTGTTTACGGTAATGACAGCAGAAGCTGTGTGGAGAGAGAATGTGCCGATATAATGAGACTGCGGATGAAATCCTGATCAGACGACTCAGGGAGGGGGAATCTGCAATAGCAGATTATCTGATGGAAAAATACAAAGGACTGGTCAAAAAAAAGGCCCGTGCCATGTTCCTGATGGGAGGAGATACTGATGATCTGATCCAGGAGGGGATGATCGGACTGTTTAAAGCAGTGCGTGATTACCAGCCGGACAGGGAGGCTTCTTTTCAGTCCTTTGCTAATTTGTGCATTGACAGGCAGATTTACAGTGCAATCAAAAGTTCCAACCGCCAGAAGCATCAGCCGTTGAACACATATGTATCATTGAGCAGCAGTGAAACAGAAGAAGATTTCAGAGATACTTATGCAGAGCATGATAATCCGGAGTCGATCCTTATTGACAGAGAGAATGTAAGTGCTTTGGAGAATGAGATGGAAAAGAGTTTAAGCTCTCTAGAAAACCGGGTGCTGCATCTGTATCTGGAAGGGAATAGCTACACTGAAATCGCAGAGATCCTGGGGAAAACACCTAAATCTATTGACAATGCACTGCGCAGAATCCGTAAAAAAATAAAAAAATATTTCTGAATAATTCTTCTTGATTCTCTTTCATTTTGAGAATAAAAGTATTACAATAAAGGGTAAAAGAAGCGGAAAAAGAAAGGAGACCAAGACCATGGCAAAGATCAATAAATATTGGGGACTGGTTGCTATAGGCGCACTGACAGCTGCGGCAGCAGGTGCAGTTGCAGCACTTGTGACAAGAAAGAAAGCGTATGAAGAAGACTTCGAAGATGATTTCGATGATCTTGACGATTTTGAAGAAGACGACAAGAAAGAAGAAAAAGAAGAGAAAGAAGTTTTCCAAGATTGGGACAAGACAGCATCTGAGACTGTGGATACAGCCAAAGAGGAAGCTCCGACTGAGGAGAAAGCAGAAGAGGATTCTGAGGAAGAGTCCGAAGAAGAGGAAGCTGCAGAAGAGACAGCTGAGGAGACGGAAGCTGCTGAGACAGAAGACGAGACAAGCGGCACAGAAGAATAAATAATAAAAAGAAATCCCACAGAATTACCGATTATTAACCCGGGTTCTGTGGGATATTTTTTATAGTAGGATTTTGAAGTAAAAAAATAAAGCTGCTGACGGGAATCGAACCCGTGACCTCCGCCTTACCAAGGCGACGCTCTACCGACTGAGCCACAGCAGCTTGTTGTGCGATGTTGTCACCGCTCACAGTTGTTTATATTATCAGATGATAAGCATATTGTCAACAGTTTATTTTGAAAAAAATTTATTGAGTATTAAGTAGCTGAGAATTACATGAAATGATAAGGCAATTAAAAAAATGCTGCAAGAGCATCTGGAATGACGTTTTGCGGTATTTTCTGAGAAATAAGCAGTTGCTATTTGAAAGCAATCTGGGTTTCAATGCAAGTGTTTGTCTTCTGATTGCGTGTATAAATGGATAAAATATAATTTCCTTTTGGTTTTCTGTATGGACACGAACAACGACCAAATGAGAGCAAAAATGCAAAAAAATAAGAAAACTTTTAATTAAATACAGTTTTTGTGGGTTTCAAAAAATCCAATTTTATGATAAGATAAAACATCAGGACGATATCTAGGAGGGAGATCAATGGACAACGAGACAGTTTCCAAGAATTTTATTGAGAATATTATAGACAAAGATCTTGCAGAAGGTGTATACGACACCGTGCACACACGTTTTCCGCCGGAGCCGAACGGCTATCTTCATATAGGACATGCGAAATCCATACTTTTAAACTATGGATTGGCTAAGAAATATAACGGAAAATTCAATCTTCGTTTTGATGATACCAACCCTACAAAAGAGAAATCAGAATTTGTAGAATCCATCAAGGCAGACGTGAAATGGCTTGGCGCAGACTGGGAAGACAGACTTTTCTTTGCATCTGATTATTTTGACCAGATGTATGAGGCAGCAGTTAAGCTTATCAAGAAGGGTAAGGCTTTTGTATGTGACCTGACAGCAGATCAGATCCGTGAGTACAGAGGAACTCTGACAGAGCCAGGTAAGGAGAGCCCGTTCAGAACCCGTACAGTAGAGGAGAACCTTCAGCTCTTTGAGGAGATGCGTGAGGGTAAATACGGCGATGGAGAGAAAGTTCTTCGTGCCAAGATCGATATGGCATCCCCGAACATGAACATGCGTGACCCGGTTATCTATCGTGTAGCACGTATGACACACCACAACACAGGCGATAAATGGTGCATCTACCCGATGTACGATTTCGCTCATCCGATCGAGGACGCCATTGAAGGAGTAACACATTCCATCTGTACACTGGAGTTTGAGGATCACAGACCACTTTATGACTGGGTTGTAAAAGAACTGGAATATCCGCAGCCACCGAAACAGATTGAGTTTGCAAAACTTTACCTGACCAATGTTGTAACTGGTAAACGTTACATCAAGAAGTTGGTAGAGGATGGTATTGTAGATGGATGGGATGATCCAAGACTGGTTTCAATCGCTGCACTTCGTCGTCGTGGATTCACACCGGAGTCCATCCGAAAATTCGTAGAGCTCTGTGGTGTTTCCAAAGCCAACAGCTCTGTTGACTATGCAATGCTTGAGTACTGTATCCGTGAGGATCTGAAGCTGAAACGTCCGCGTATGATGGCAGTACTTGATCCGATCAAGCTCGTGATCGACAATTATCCGGAAGGCCAGGTAGAATACCTGGAAGCTCCGAACAACATGGAGAATGAGGAACTGGGAACCAGAAAGATTCCATTCAGTGGAGAGCTTTACATTGAACGTGATGATTTTATGGCCGAGCCGCCTAAAAAATACAAACGTCTCTATCCTGGAAATGAAGTACGTCTTATGAATGCATATTTTGTAACGTGTACAGGATATGAAGCTGATGATGACGGAACAATCCGCGTAGTACACTGCACATATGATCCTGAGACAAAAGGTGGAAACGCTCCGGATGGCCGCAAGGTAAAAGGAACCATTCACTGGGTAGAGGCTTCCAATGCAGGTAAAGTTGAAGTAAGACTTTACGAGAATATCGTTGATGAGGAGAAGGGTGTTTATAATAAAGAAGACGGATCTCTCAACGTAAATCCGAACTCCCTTACTGTAACAAGTGCTTACGTGGAGCCGGAACTTCTCAAGGCAAAAGGTTATGACAGCTATCAGTTTGTCCGTAATGGCTTCTTCTGTGCAGACATTCATGACTCCAGGGAAGGCGCACCGGTATTTAACCGTATTGTTTCCCTGAAGAGTTCCTTTAAATTGCCGAAAGCCTGAGAATTTAAATGATCAAGAGATACACCGGGATGTATATTTCCGGTGTATTTTTTTACTGGTTGCACCTGTATTCGGAAAAGGTTATACTGGTAGCACAGGAAAGAGAGGAACATACAGATGAAAAGAATTGTACTTGCTTCTGCATCTCCCCGGAGACGGGAACTTTTAAGCCAGATTGGTGTGGAATTCGAAGTAAAGCCGGCTGACGGTGAAGAACGGATCATCAGCACAGAACCATCGAAAGTTGTAGAAGAACTTTCCGGTCAGAAAGCCATGTTTACAGCCAAAGCCCTGGAAAAAGAGAATGGTCATGTGCCGGAAGGATGTATTGTGCTCGGAGCAGACACGATCGTATCCTATGAAGGAAGAATTTTAGGTAAACCTTCTGATAAAGAAGATGCGATCCAGATGCTTTCCATGCTCCAGGGAAACACTCACCAGGTTTATACCGGAGTGACTGTGCTGAAAGAGAAACAGGGAAGCTGGAAGTTCCATACATTTTTTGAGTGTACAGATGTGATATTTTATCCGGTGACCAGGGAGGAGATCGTGGAATATGTAAACAGTGGTGATCCTATGGATAAAGCAGGAAGCTACGGCATCCAGGGCGCTTGGGGAGCCTATGTGAAAGGAATCCGCGGGGATTACAACAATGTAGTAGGCCTGCCTGTGGCAAGACTGATCTACGAGACGAAAAAAATCGGAATAAACCTGAAAGGATGAAAAAAATGATAAAAGCGTGTATATTTGATCTGGACGGAACACTTGCGGATACACTGGAATCCATGGCTTATGTAGCTAACCAGATCATGGAAAAGTTCTCACTGAAATCTCAGCCGACAGATAATTTCCGCTATTACAGCGGCGAGGGTGCAGATATGCTGATCAGAAGATGCCTCATTGATGCCGGAGATCCGGAGCTTGCCCATTACGAAGAAGTAAGAGCACTTTACCGCAGAAAATTCGACGAGGATCCTTTATATAAAGTAGTTCCATACAAAGATATGCCGGAGACAGTAAAGGAGCTGAAAGCACAGGGACTGAAACTGGCTGTCTGCTCCAACAAACCTCATATTGCTGCCAATAAAGTAGTGAAAGCCATGTACGGAGATATTTTTGACGAAGTTATGGGACAGCAGGAAGGGATACGCAGGAAACCGGCTCCGGATGGTCCGTTAAAGATCGCGGAAGATTTCGGGGTAAAGCCGGGAGAATGTATGTACATCGGAGATACAAAAACAGATATGCTGACAGGAAAAGCAGCAGGCATGTATACAGTCGGAGCACTTTGGGGATTTCGTGACAGAGAGGAACTGGAAAGCAATGGTGCAGATGTAGTTGCCGGCGGTCCGAAAGACCTGCTTACTGTGTATAAGGAGAAAGATCATGATTAAGATGGTAGCCAGTGATCTGGATGGAACACTTCTTGTAAATGGCAGACAGTCAATTCCGGAAGAGATTTTTCCTTTAATAAAAAAATTGAAAGACATGGGGATCCTTTTTGTGGCAGCTAGCGGAAGACAGTACGCTAATATGCGGAATCTGTTTGCACCTGTGAAGGATGATATGGCATTTATCGGGGAAAACGGAGGTCTTGCAATTCAAAATGAGAAACTTCTTTACTGTGACAGTTTTGACAAAAAGCTTGTGATGGAGATCATAGAAGCGATCCAGGAGAAAAAAGACGCAGAGTTTTCCTGCTCCACAAAAGATTTTTATTATATCATGCCAAAAACAGAGCATTACCGTCATCTGATGGTAGAAGAAGTAAAGAATCATTGCAAGATCATAGGAAACCTGACTGAGATCACAGAGCCCTGTATGAAAGTGGCGGTCTATGAACGGGAGGGAATGACAGAAGAATCCATCCGTTACTGGAGAGAACGGTTCGGGGATCGCTGCACAGTTGTCACCTCTGGTTTTGCGTGGGTGGATTTTATCCCGTTTACCACAAACAAGGCGAAAGGGATTCGGAAGTACCAGGAACTTCTTGGCGTTGGTCCGGAAGAATGCGTGGCTTTTGGTGATGAATATAATGATATAGAAATGATGAAATCTGTGAAATACAGCTTTGCCATGAAGCATGCGAAGCAGGGTGTACGGGAGGCGGCAGCCTACGAGACAGAAGAAGTTGCGCCGGTGCTTCGAAGACTGATACAGGCAGGCGGAAATATAAAGGAGGTATTTTAAGATGTACAAGAAAGAATACGTTGAGACATTTCTGGAAAAACAGGGACAGCTTTTTGATGAGCCGGTAGCAGATAATTTTGAGGAGGCAGAGGCATTCCTGGAGGATTGCATGGCTGTTGTCCTGGATTCCCTCAAAGATGTAAAAAAATATCTGGATGGAATGGGAGCTGATGTGGAGGGGCTTTCTCTTAAGGAGCTTGAGGAAGAGAGTGAAGTGTTTAAACTTCCGGATGGAAAATATCTTATTGTAGAAGGTTGAGTTTACCAGAAGTAAATGGATTCCAGCTTCAATTGTAAACAGCTGCTTCATAAGGAAAGCAGGGATTACACCTTTTAAAATTAAATATGGTAAACTTGTATCAGCAAAAGCAAGGCTCTGTATATAATATGTACAGAAGTGTAATTAGATAAAGGAGGATGGAATATGAGAAGAAACAGGGTACTGGCTATAATAATGGCTGTGCTTATGATGGTAACGCTACTTCCGTCTATGGTGTTTGCAGCGGAAGCTCCGCCCGGAGCATTGGATGGAACACTTAAGATCAAGGGCTCTGCATCAGTAGGCTCCACGTTGAGCGCTGATCTTTCCAAAATAAAGCCGGCAGGAGTTACCAGTGAGTATGTATCATTTTCATGGTCACTGAAAGATGGAGATCTTCTCACAGAAGTCGGAACAGGTAAGAGCTACAAAGTAGATGAAAAAGCTCAGGGGCTTCCAATCGTTCTGAAGATCACAGGGAAAGAAGATAAAGGAATCACGGGCTCACTTACAGCGACCAGCGGTAAAGTTGCAGTTGCGAAAGAAAAGAAATCTTCTGATTCCAAGAAAAAAGAAACAAAATCGGAAGAAACTTCAGCTTCTGCAGAAAAAAAAGAAACGGAAACTGCCGATACAAGCAGTGCAGATCAGAGCAATGAAAAACAGAACAATGAAACACAGAACAGTGCAGATCAGAGTAATGTAGAACAGAATGATGATGCACAGAACAGCGATGATCAGAGCGGTAGTGAGGAAACAGAAGAGCCGACACAGAATGAGGCCGGCACAGATTCTCAGGATAGTGAAACTACAGATACTTCCACAGAAGAAAAAGAACAGACTACAGAAAATACTACAGAAAATACAGAGATTCCTGCAGAAACAAAAGAACTTACTTATTCTGCAACAGTATCTACAGAAGATGGAAGCGATGTGCTCAATTTTGGCTATGTAGAAGAGGACTATACAGAAGTTCCGGAAGCACAGTATGTTTCCATTACCAATAATGGAACGGGTGATCTGAATTTCAAGAGCCTTGCACCGGAACATTTTATGGTACAGGATATCAACGGAGAACCTTTGAAAGCTGGTGAGACGGCAACTGCATTTGTGCAGCCAAGAGAAGGAATCGCAGCAGGTGAGTATAAAGATACGATCACTTATGAAACAGAAGAGGGCGTGAAGGTATCTTTTGAAGCAGATTTTACAGTAACAGCTAAAAAAGAAGATACATCAGATACAGAGGAAAAATCAAATTCAGAAGAAACACAGGATCCGGAAGAAAAAGATGATCAGCCCGAAACACCGGAGGCAGTATACAAACTTGGCGTGGATAATCCAGAGCTTTCATTTGAAACCCTGAAAGAAGGCTATGAAAATATCGAAGAGACATGTACAGTTACAGTCCGTAATGAAGGAACAGCAGCTGTAACATTAATTCAGCCGGCATCAGATTATTTTGGTATTGCACCGGCAACTTCTGTTGAAACAGATGGAGATATTCAGCTTGAAGCTGGCGGAGAGCAGACATTTACTGTGCAGCCGAAACTGGGGCTTTCTGCACAGGATGATCCGTATACACAAGAGCTTGTTTTTTCAACAAAAGAAGATAAAACAGCAACTGTAGCAGTAAACGTACAGGTATCTGTGGAAAAGGATGCATCAGAGGAAGTACCGTCTGTGAGCACGGATCCTTCTAATGTGGATTTTGGAAGTCTTGAACAGGGATATGGCGAAGCACCGGAGGCACAGACAATTACTCTTACAAATATAGGTAAAACAGCTATTCGTCTGGAGCAGCCTACAGCATATAATTATGAAGTAGGAACTATTTCAGCAGAAGTTATCAATCCTGGAGAGTCTGCTACATTTACGCTTCAGCCGAAATCCGGTCTTGCAGCAGGTGATTACAATGAAAAGATCAGTGTGAAAGATGTTGATGGCAATGAACTGGTGGCTGTTGAAGTTATTTTTGCAGTAACAGAACCACAGCCTGTATATGATCTTTCCATTGATCCGGAAAGTCTGGAATTTGATTCTTCTGAAGAAGGATACAAGGATGTACCGGCAGAGCAGACAGTTACAGTAACAAATACAGGGAATACCAGCATTACCCTGCAGCAGCCTGAAAGCAAATATTACACAGTAGGAAATCTTTCGGAAACAGAAATCGCAGCTGGAAGCAGTGCAACATTTACAGTGCAGCCGAAGAGTGGACTTACTAAGGGAGAATACCTGGAAGATATCAGTGTTCAAAATAGCGGAAATGTAGAATGTTATGTGAATGCGCATTTCAGCGTTACAAAGAAAACGGATGATAACAGCAACAATCTTACAGGAATCAAGAAGCCGTCCGATATTACAGATCTTCCAAACGGAACAGAAAAATCCCAGAAGGCACTGAAGCTTCCGTCAACAGTGAAGATCACAACCACTAAAGGTGAGCAGAAAGCAAAAGTAAAATGGGATGTAAAAGGATGCTCCTATAATCCGGCATCTGTTGACAGACAGACCTTTAATGTAAAAGGTACCGTTACACTTCCTGATGGGGTGAAGAATCCTGATAATATCAGTACAGTGATTGCAGTGAGCATTACTGTAAACGCATACAAGGGAACAGAGGTCAAGGAATCTGAGAATAAGATCACTGGTATCGATGCCAATGGTAAATATGATACAAACAGTAAGATCACATTTACAGCAGTTGGTGCGGGAATGAATAATGAAAGCCCGAAGAAAGGTGACACAAGATATCTGCCGGGTAGCTGGAAGATCACAGAGACACGTACCTGGGATGCAGCTCCTTATACAGCTACTTTCCGTGTGAGTAAAGCAGGACAGTACACCCTTAGCGTTACATTTAAACAGCAGAAATATAATGGTTCAAAATGGGAAAATACAGGAAGTGAATCTTCTCAGAAAGTTACATTTAAAGTATCTCAGGCAGCTACTGTAACTACAGCAGCAACAGCGACACCGAAACCTACAGTTATCGGAACAAACAAGAAATCAGCAGTACAGACAGGCGATAATACACCTGTTATGACGTTTGTGATCATTCTTGTAGCCGCAGTTGCCTGCATTGGTGGTGTTGTTGTTTATAAAAGAAAAAAGAAATAAATAGAATTAAGTAATCTGAAAAAGTTCCCTGCACGGATCTGATGTGCAGGGAATTTTTTTAACTGTATATGTCATATCTGATTTGTTACTAGCACTCAAAATTGGCGAGTGCTAAATTTTTCTTGACTTTTGCAAAAAGTCGTATTAGTATATATTTATTGAAAAAACAGAAACAAGTTTCCGGTTCGCCGGAACATAAGGAATAAGAACAAAAGGAGAGTGATATACATGTCAGCAAAACATGGAAGTTTATCAATCAACAGTGAAAATATTTTCCCTATTATCAAGAAATGGTTATATTCAGACCATGATATTTTTGTAAGAGAGATGATCTCCAACGGATGTGATGCGATCACCAAACTGAGAAAACTGGAAGTTATGGGTGATTATACATTCCCGGATGGTTACAAGCCGGCTGTCAATGTTATTGTAGATCCGGATCAGAAGACGCTGAAATTTATTGATAATGGTATCGGTATGACAGCAGATGAGGTAGAAGAATATATTACCCAGATTGCTTTTTCCGGTGCTACAGAGTTTCTTGAGAAATATAAAGACAAGACAACAGATGATCAGATGATCGGACATTTCGGACTTGGATTCTACTCTGCATTTATGGTAGCAGATGAGGTACACATTGATACACTTTCCTATAAAGAAGGCTCCGTACCAGTTCACTGGACCTGTGATGGCGGTACAGAGTACGAGATGGCAGATGGAAACAAGACAGTACCAGGGACTGAGATCACACTTTTCCTGAATGAAGAGAGCCTGGAATTTGCCAATGAATACCGTATGAGAGAAGTTATTGAGAAATATTGCTCCTTTATGCCGGTAAACATCTATCTTTCCAAAGCTAACGCAGAGCAGGAATATGAGACTATTGATGAGGCAGATCTGCGTGAGGATGATGTAGTAGTTGAGCACATTCATGAGGAAGCCAAGACAGAGGAGAAAGAGAACGACAAAGGTGAGAAAGAAGTCGTAGAAGTATCTCCTGCCAAAGATAAAGTAAAGATCAATAAACGTCCGGTATCCTTAAGTGATACCAACCCGCTGTGGATGAAACATCCGAATGAATGTACAGATGAAGAGTATAAAGAATTTTACCGCAAGGTATTTATGGATTACAAAGAGCCACTGTTCTGGATCCATCTGAATATGGATTATCCGTTCAATCTGAAAGGTATCCTGTATTTCCCGAAGATCAGAACAGAGTATGATTCTATTGAGGGAACTATCAAACTTTACAACAATCAGGTATTTATCGCAGATAATATCAAAGAAGTTATTCCGGAATTCCTGCTCCTTCTCAAAGGTGTGATCGACTGTCCGGATCTGCCGCTGAATGTATCCCGTTCTGCTCTGCAAAATGATGGTTTTGTAAGAAAAATCTCCGAGTACATTACCAAGAAAGTTGCAGATAAGCTTACCGGAATGTGCAAGACTGACAGAGAATCCTATGAGAAATACTGGGATGATATCAGCCCGTTCATTAAATTTGGATGCATCAAAGATGTAAAATTCGGAGAGAAGATGAATGATTATATCCTTTTCAAGAACCTGGATGGCAAATATCTTACTCTCAAAGACTGCATTGAGGAGAATAAGAAAGAAGAAAGCAAAGATGCAGAAAAAGAGACAGAAGAGAAAACATCTGAGGAGAACAAGAACGAGGAAGCTCCGAAGACAGTTATCTACTATGTGACAGATGAGGTTCAGCAGAGCCAGTATATCAACATGTTCCGAGAAGCTGGTAAAGATGCAGTGATTCTGAAACATGTGATCGATTCACAGTTTATTTCCCATCTGGAACAGCAGGATCAGACTGTACAGTTCAAGAGAATTGATGCAGATCTGACAGAAGAACTTCGTGAGGACGGCGAGACAGATGAGACTACAGTTAAGACACTGACAGATGTATTCCGCAAGAACCTCGGTAAAGATAAACTGGAAGTAAAAGTTGAGAAGCTGAAAAATGAAGGAACAGCAGCGATGATCACTCTTCCGGAGGAGAGCCGACGTATGCAGGATATGATGAAGATGTACAATATGTATGGAATGGATCCGAATATGTTCGGTGGCCAGGAGGTACTGGTACTTAATGCAAATCATCCGCTTGTGAAATTTGTGGCTGAGAATCAGGAATCCGAGCATGTGCCGGTGATCTGTGAGCAGCTTTATGACCTGGCTATGATGAGCCATAAACAGCTTTCTCCAGAAGAAATGACAAAATTCGTCAAGAGAAGCAATGATATCTTGATGGTTCTCACGAAATAAAGGCGATTTTTCGAAAAGATCCTTGTCCAATAGTGGACGAGGGTCTTTTTATGTCGAAAGAAGTAGTTTTTTTTATACAATGTGCGTATCTTTAACACAATTGTTGGCCTGAGATGTAATATGCTGCGCATAACAGAAGTGATAAGAGGAGATGAAATAAAATCTGCAGCGCAGCAGACTGCGAATATTGTCTTAAGTATAAATATAATAAATTTTCAGAAGAAAGCGAAAAAAATATATAAAAGTCGTATTATATATGAG
>ERZ894226.740-NODE-740-length-16610-cov-4.001208_pt1 | contig 16610 bp, 18 predicted proteins | sample MGYA00380294_ERZ894226 | MGnify/ENA primary metagenome ERZ894226 (study PRJEB32331, sample SAMN06328434) | human gut metagenome | biome: human gut microbiome; feature: stool | host: Homo sapiens | collected 2014-10-29 ... | reverse complement strand
CTGTTGTAATGTACTGATGTCACCAGATTGCTTGCCTTGAACCGTTTTTAAGTCACTAATCGTTTGCTTTGTGCCATTAGCGTCTGAAACAATCGAGTTCATGCGCTCATCTTGTTCGCCATCTTTTTGTTTAATTGAAACGATGTCGGTTTTTGCTTGGTTAGCTGTCTGTGTGGTTGCAGTTAAGTCCGTTTGCAGTTGACCAGTTTTTGTGTTGTATTCAGTTTGCGATACCTTTGTTGATAAACCATCAAGCGCTTGCGTTGCTGTTGTTTGCGCTGTACTAATTTTGCCATCAGCGTCTGACTTGTTTTTTTGAATAGTAGCAGTCATTGAGTCGGTTGTTGACTTAAACTCTGTTCTAACTACTCCATCGGCACTTGTAGCAACTGCAACAGCTTCCGACTTTGCTTGACTTGCATATTGACTTGCCTTTGAAGTTACATCACTAGCCATTGAAGCTGTTTGACTAGCTTGGCTGGCAAAACTACTAGTGAAGTCTTTTTTAGCTTCATTAAGCGCGCTCTGTGCGTTTTGAGCAGTTGTTTGACCAATTGACACAGCCTTAGAATTGGCGTCCGCAACAGCGCTGTCTGTGTACGCGGTTGCTTGGCTTGAAATAGCTTGTTGACTATCAGTTAATTCTTTGACAGATTTATCAACTTTCTCATTAAGTGCGTTGGTAGTATGAACCTGATTTTCGTTTAGTTCATCAGTGTAAGTTTTAGAGGTCTCAATCGCACTATCAACAGCTTTTTCGATATTCTGCTTCGTGTTACTATCGACCAATATCACCCACTCACCATTGGTATACTGCTTCATGAATGACGTACCCGATCCATTGTCATACCACCACATATCCCCTTCTCTTGGGTTCTGTGGCTGGTTCGGACCAGAGTAACTAGCGTTCTTACCATTGGCAGTCTTGACCGCGTTATCGGCCTGTTCAGTAGCGTGACTTAACGCTAAAACAACTGAATTCGACTCAGAACCATCTAACTTTTGTTTTGTTGCACTAAGAGACCCAGCTTCTACGCTTGAACTAATACGTTCACCATAGATGTTGTACTGTTCTTCAACGCTGATAATACGAATACGCTGGTTGAAATCCAATTGCTCATCAACTGCCAGAATATAATCACCTGGTACCGGTGAGTCGTAATCATAGCCGTCACTCTGCAATTCTTCTAACGAAATACCAACCGAAATTGAGTAGGAACTATCTACTGCTTTTTTGAGTGCAGCCTGCAACGATGCCGTCTTGGTATAACGTTCGTCAGTAATGGGATCGGCTTCAAGTTTGCCATAAACCGACGCAAGCGGACTTGTATACTCGGCTTCATAACGTCCCTTGCTCTCATTATCTTTATCAATAAAAGCACCAAAGCCTTTGGCATAAGTAACAAAATCAACAACGTTGTACTCCAAATTCAACTCTTGTAAATTGAACCCTTTTCGCACAATTGTTGATAAGTCTTGACCTATTTCTGACGTAATCATAATGCGACCAGAATCAGCAATTGAAAACTCCATTTCCATGTCGCTTATCAAGTCATTAAACAGCGCCAGCCTGTTCTTATCACCGAAGCTTTGTTTCTCCCAAGCATCAACTTGTGACAACAACGTGTATGAATACCCTGAACCATTGAATACAAAATCTAAGTATTCTTTAGCCGTGTGTGAACCATCTTTGAGAGTGCCGTAAGCAACCGACTTACTCATCTTGAAAAAGAACTCATGCACTGCGTCAAACTCAACCGTAATTGAGTTACCACCGTCAGTTGGTGCAACGTAAGTGATATAGTACCAATCACCATTGAACATTACTGACCAGCCACGTTCCATTTGATGCAGCACGTCGTCGTTGCTGTAGATAGTTCCAGTCAGAGACTTTTCACCATTAACCGCTTCTTTATACGTCAACTCAGCTTCAGCTAACTGAATATTCGACTGTGGGTCTCTAAACTTAAGCATAAAACCTCCTTAGATATAAAAATCAACTTTGTTCTTGATAATAACGTCACCCTTAAACGTTGTTTTAAATGGCACTTGCAACGTGTCATTCGGAAGCAGTTCGAACTCCTGAATATTTGTTTGATCGTTAATATTGGCTTGATTAAGTTTGAAGGAGATACCGTTCAGTAAGAACACATCCCCCTTCTTAATCGTCACTTTTCCCTTAGCGGTATAGGTGAACTTTTGCCTACCAACCGTGAAATCAAACGTATAACCCTGGGCTTCACTCGCTGTTAACTCGAAGTAAAACGGCCAATCAAACTGCGAAACACCTGTCGTTCCAGCGTAAGGAATAGACGTTTGACCCGTTAAATCAATATCAACTGGCTCTGTAATACCGTACGGTACGCCTGTTGTAACAAAACTCAACGTAACCTTCGTTAGAATCCTATCGCCTACTTTTCCTTGTGTCTCATAGTCAATTACATCAGATAACAAAACGATAAACCCGTATTTGTATGCAGAATGGTTGTAATCAACGTATGTCACCATTTGGTCTTGTACGCCGTCATTACTCAACTGTTGCATAATCGGATTTTGACTCTCGCCTGGCCGTTCATAACCATACATATCCTGACGTTCATCAATCATCTCTGCAATGAAGTACGGTTCAAGACTACCGAACACACCATTCAACTTATCTTGCATTCCTAAGTCAGCTTCAATGCCGGCCGCATAGTAATAACCAGTCACTGTGATTGCCTTCTCGCTGTGCGTAGCATTTTGAAATTTTTTACCGTTTTTAAAAGCAACGCTCTGTGTCTGAATGTCTAGACTAGGTGTTCCACGCGAAATATCAGTCACAATCACGCCAAGTTCCGATAAACGTTGTGGCACATCACCTTTTTTAATTAATAAATCCATTGAGCACTCCTAACGCTTATTGATCAACTTAACCTTTGCTTCGTTACGTGCGTCCTTATTAGCCAAGTATGTACGCACCTTGTTACCGTCCCACTCTTGATGGACTTCAATTTCAACTACTGCACTAGGTGCATTCAAGACATCATCATCAAGTTCAGCACCGAACGTCATACCGTTAGCTCCAGCAAGTTGTGTGCTAGCAGTGACGTTAGCATTCGCACTAAGCTGGTCTTTCATCATTTGGTGTACACCCTGTAATTGAGACTGTACGTTGGACAAATCAACACTGCCAAATGCATCGGAAACTTGGTCTGCGTAACCAGAAACGGACTTTTTGACATCCCCAAACGTATCGTTCAGCGCGTCGTTAAATCCGGTCATAATCGCCCTACCAGCTGGAATAAGCAACTTGCGGTCATAACTAATTGGCCCCTTGTGGTCACGTATCCATTGCGCAATGTTACCAACGAACTTCTGCACCTTATTCCAAAGCGAAACAAGCCCATTCCAGAAGCTGATCATAATTGCCCTACCGGCATCGTACAAATTAATGTTCATTGCTGCATAAATTGCATTCTTTACGCCATTCCATAAACCGCCAATCCAATTAGCTAATCCATTCCACGCCTTACTAATATCGTTCACAACACCATTTGCAAAGTTGCCAGCTCCTTGCCAAATTCCGTTCCATGCACCTACAACGGCATCCTTTACGTTGTTCCATAATCCAGAAATCCAATCTGGAATTGAGTTCCAAATGTTTTGAATATCATTGATGATACCTTTAGCAAAACTAACAATAGCCTGCCACATAGAATTCCATGCGTTAGATACATCGTTCTTCACGTTATTCCAAAGTCCATCAATCCATCCTGGGATAGCTGACCAGATATTTTGAATATCTTGCCAAATACCAGAAACAAATCCAACGACAGCGTCCTTGACTGCATTCCAAACCTTAGACGTAACACTGGCAATTGCATTCCAAATCGTTGAAACAAAGTTTGAGATACCAGTGACGTAGCTTGAAATTGCTTGCGCCAAACCACTAACAATGCTTTTGACGCTATCAACAACGCTGTTCCAAATCATTACAGCGTCTTCCTTCATTTGGTTCCAATTACCCGTCATTGCATCAAGCAACAACAGAATAGGACCCATGACTGCTGCCTTAATCAATCCCCAGATACCAGACGCAATCTTGATGATCCCGTTCCAGATACCCGAAATCGTAGTTGTGAAGTTGTTCCAAAGTCCGACGATTGTGTCGATAATCGGTTGCATGAACGTTGTAATCGCTGACCAAACTGTGCTGAACACGCCCACAGCAGATTGCCATAGACCGCTCACAATTGATGTGAAGTTTTGCCAGCCCGTTTGGATAATGCTCCAAATCGTCGTGAAGACGTTTACAATTCCACTCCACAAATTGCTGAAGAACGTTACCGTTGCCTGCCAACCAGACTTAATACCATCCATTGCTGAACTAAACAGAGTGGTGATTGAGTTCCAAACACCTTGGAAGAACGTTACCATGCCCGACCATGTATCGGACAGCCACGACGTAAAGTTTTTCCAAGCGGCCTGTCCACTTTTAGTTTGTGTCAACCAAGCCACTAATGCCGCAACAACCAAAGCTATCGCAGTTATAATGATTCCCATTGGATTTGCCTTCACAGCAGTATTGAGTCCTTTTTGTGCTGTTGTTTCTGCAACTGTGGCAGTAGTATTTGCTTTGTTAGCCAACGTGAACAACTTTGTGTTCTTAATCCAGCTTACGAAACCACCTGCATCAGAAACCTTCCCTAAGAATTCACTAGTTGCTTTTCCAGCATTCCACAGCCCCTTACCAGCGGCCGACACTGTGCCAGTAATCTTCCCAGCGCTTGCCAAGAAACCACCAACTGCAGTTGTCGCTGGCCCGATTACAGGTGCAAGACCGATAAAGTCACGTGTCACCTTAGCAAAACCAGAGTTACTTGATTGTGCCCAATTCAACGTGTTGTTTGTCCAGTCTAGCAAGGTACTTGAGACACCACTCTTGGATGCCATTGCCTTATTAGATAGAGACTCCCAATTACCACCGACTTGTTCAATCTTGGCACCAACGTTCTTTTGCATCTCATTGGCTTGATCTTCCAAAACCTTTGAAGCAACTCTTTGAGAGCTCGTAGACTTGTTAACAGCACCGGTGAACGCATCCCAACTTGTCTTGGTGTCGCCAGTTTTATCTTCCACGGCCTTCATGATAGGCACCATAGCCTTCATACCGGCTGAGTGGAAAATAGTCTTAAGTGCCGCAGCCTTATCAGCCTTTCCCATTCCATCAGTGGCCTTTGCAACTTCAAGGGCAATCTGCTTGAACGGTTTCATGTTTCCGTGGGAATCCTTGAAACTCAACCCCAAATCTTTCATCAATCCGCTTGCCTTATCAGACGGAGCCATCATCTGCAAAATAGCGTGGTTCAAATCTTGTGAAGCGTCAGCCGCACTGAACCCCTGATTTGTCAGCAAACCAATTGCACTAGACGTATCTTGCATAGACATACCAGCCAAATTAGCTGTTGCTCCAATTGTTGCCAAAGCGTGTTGCATATCTTCAACTGAAGCATTAGACAAATTGGCTGTTGTCACCAACGTTGCAGCCGCTTGCTGTGGTGACCCAATCGACTTACCCCAAATATTCATGGCGTTTTGTACAACACCGGCTGTCTGTTGCAAATCAGAACCTGCAGCAGTCGCAGCTTGTGCGATTGACGGGAACTCTTTCTTAATGTCGCTGATTGACGCACCATCTCGTGCCATAGCGACCATGGCATCAGCAGAGTCTTGCGCACTCAGTGGCAATTCAGCACCCATTCGGTTCGCAACGTCGGCCAATCCATCAATGTCTTTCGACGTACCACCCGCGATAACTGCGGCAGAGTTCAAGCTTTGATTAAATTCACCAAAGCCTTTCAGTGACTTAACTCCCATCACAGTTGTCGCAGCACCCACACCAATCATTGTTTTACCAACGGTCGATGCAACCTTTTGTGCGCCTCCTAGATTGGCTGTCGTATCCTTACCAATCTGTTTCATGGCACTGGTGTATTCGCTAATATCAGCACCAATGTGTGCAATAACTTCTCCACCGTTATACATTCAATTCCTCCCTTCATTATGAAAATGCTTTACGCACCCGATCATACAATTGGCGTCGCTCAGACTTTCTATTGTCCTGTCCAGGCTCAAAAATATTCTTAACGTTGCGTTCTAACTTCACGCGGTCGAATATTTTCTTCATCTTGGGCTTCTTCGCATTGTCAACGTAGCGCTGATTGAATAGCTGTACCGCTTGTTCTTCTTGCCTATCAATCTTTGCCATTGCAATCCCTTCAAAAAGCGCCTCAAGCTCCCATTTATATAACGAAAAAATGTAAGGAATATCAGTAATACCTTGGCGTGAAGCTTCGATAATTAGACGTTTTCTTTCAACGTGTTCAACATATCGTCGAATGCCTTCTTTTGAACTTCCGTTGCGTCCTCCTTCTCCATTAGCGCGTCCCGAACCATGTCCATTGACTTGATTTGGTTCTTGACCGCCTTTGCGAAAAAACCTGAGTCTTGTAACTCTCCCTTAATCTCGTCAAACACCGCATCAATATCTCCGTCATGTGCAGCAACCATTTCATCAACGGAATCGCTCAACTGTTCGTCAGTCAGCTTTGTTGGTGTCAATACTGCAATTGCTGACGGCAACATCATCACATCCCCTGTAACAATTCCGTAGAACAAGTTCACCGCCCCATCACCATTGTTAACGCCGTCTTGCTCGGTTGACAGCAACTTGTTTGCCTTGTAAAAAGCCCCAAAGTTAAACTTTCCTGTTACTTGCTTACCCTTAATGTTCAATTCAATAGCCATTTGTTTTACCTCGTAATTAAAATATTTTTGGCGCCCTTTCGGACATAATAAAAAGGCTCCCAAATTAATGAGAACCCTAAAAAATTAAAGTGCCGGTACGTCTGTTGTACCGTCCGTCTCTGGTCCGAAGTCACCAGTCGTCTCTCCTGGGCGCTCGAACTCGTACATGTCCTTCAACGCTGCGATTTGCTCGTCAGTAAGTGGGAATGTACCAGTCTTCAACTTATCCAAGATATTCAACGTGTATGATGCTGAAACCATGTCATCTCCGTCGTCCAACTCCAACTCATCAACAACTCCGTAACCGAAATCAGCCGGGAATACCTTGTGCGCCTTACCGTCGGCATCTGTTTCACTCTCGGCAACACGATCATCAACAACCACACGCCAAACCTTAACTTGCTTACCGTCGTGCTTTGCATTCTTAATAATATCGATTGCCTTATCACCCGGCACAACGTATGACTCCAAATCAATTGAGTCTTCGTTAGTTGATGGCAAAACAACACGACCGAACTTCGTTTGCTCGTCGATTGAGTCACCACCAATTGTCAACGTTCCGCTAGTTTGTGCTGCAGGCAACACTGCCTTGCTTCCTACTGGTGCGTTAGTAGCTTGCAAAAAGTACCAAATCATCTTGGCAAGGATTGGGTTACCCTTTGTTTGCTCCACACCGTTATCAATAAAGTCTGCCATATCTCCTCCTAAATAATTGCTCTCACACTGATTACAGCATGATAAACATCACGTCCGATTGAATTATCAAACACCGTCTGACTGGTGCTGACGTTAATTACACGGTTTGACTGTGCAATGACGCCACGCAACTTGTACAACGCATCTTCAAACTTGATACGACTATTCGCAGGATAGAAAACGTGAACCGATAGTGACGTATCACTAGCCGCTAATCCTGTTTTCAGTGCCAAGTCGTTATCAGTATGATCACTTAAAACAACAAACGGTTCTGGTTGTTCTGGGTCTGGTAATACACGGTACACTGGCAGGTTAACCTGGTCAGTTACTCGCTTTTCCAAATCCTTCAATAGGTCAACAAATGGTGAATAAGTCAACGTATCCCCTCCTTTAACAAGTTTGATAGCATGGTGTACAAATCTTTTTCATGTGCTTTAACGGCAGGTCCCATGTAAGGTTGCGCCGGAGCTTTACGTGTTCCCATTTCTAGGTAAATTGAATAGTTTGCGGTTGCGATAACTTGCGCATTAAGTGCACCCTTCGGTTCAGCCATAATGTGTTGTGAGAGATAACCCGTATCTTTCGGCGAATTCTGATAGGCAGTCTTTTCGACTTTTCCGGCTACCGTATTGATAATACGTGTCGCCTCATTCTTAATAACTGCCGGTTGACGACTGACCCCCTTAACTAAATCATCAAGACCACTAAAGTTAATCGTTACACCATTGCGTCCCATGGTTACACCCCCTGTACAACTAACACAGTGTTCTGTCGCGCGTTAATAACTGCTTGTGGCTTCCTAGCAATCCCATTGATTAAAACGTTCTGTACGCCAGAATAATGCCCTTTTAAATGGATAGCCGCTGCATCTGATTTGTAAGAACCAAACACATTGATGTTCACCTGTGACGAAACACCAGTAACATGCGCTTCAATCCAATCGGTTGTTTCTTCTTCGTATTCATTGTCAGGGTCACTTGAAGGCGTCCTGACTGTCAACTTCACTCGGTTTTCATATCTCATCAATAGAACCTCGCAATGCCCCGACCACCACGCTTTTTGCGGTACTTATTCAAGTACGTTGCGTAGTCTGCAATATCATCATCACGCCATGACACGGATACATCACTTTCGTTAGATGACGTCTTACCTTCATCCCCAATACGGTTGTATCGGCGTACCGTGATTTCTCGCAGTACCCAATCAATACCTGTTGGAAACTTAATATCGGTGTCACTGTCTTGGTTGATATAACTAACAAGACGTTCCTGGCTGTCCGAAACAAGTAACGTCAGCAACTCATCTTGTAGCTTGTCCTTGATACCAAGCAATAACTTAACCTTACTCAAAGTATCTTCAGCCACGTGACACCTCCTAATCGGTAATCAAAGCCAACAAATCAGCCTTCTTAGCCGCGTTGTCGTATTCAATTCCTACTTGATCCAAATAACCCTTGATTTCATCAACTGTATTCTTATCAGTTGGCTTTTCAAAAGTTTCTCCAGTACCTTCGTCAACTTCCTCAAATACTCCGTGTTCACGCAAAAAAGCAACACGTTCAGGCGTTGGCTCCAAGTATCGTGGGTACATGTCACCAGCGTTGTAATGCAATCCAGTTTCCAAGTCGTTAAACGCTTGTACTAACTTAATTTGCTTCATCTAAAACCACCCCTTTACAATGATTGGTCGTTAGTTGTATCTGTTGTCCCCGCATTCAACGTCGTTTCAATAACACCGTCAGGAATTTCCGCGAACAACTCAAAGGCTCCCATAAATACTGTCTCCAACGTCAAGTTAGATACCGTCTTGTCTTGGACCGCAGCCAACAAACCTGTTTCATCCATCGTATCTACGAAGTATGCTGACAAATCAGTACGCGCCAAATCCAAGTATGCCAACACAATGTTGTCAGTTGCAGTCGTGTAAACCTTACCTTGTGGAACAGAACCCAATGAAATAACCTTGTCCGCACCGATAAAGTTTTGAAGCAATTGCATACCATAGGCGTTTGAAGCGTCGGCTTGTACCGGCTTACCGGCCAACCACTTTGCCACATCCATTGGGTTAACGAATGAAACGAATTCAGCATCTTCAAATTCTGCAACACTCTTCAATTCACCCCATGCCAACGTCAAAGCAGTTTGCAAATCAGTTGCAGCCTTCTTGTTGGTTGTTTCTGCCAAGTGGTCCAAGAATGACTTCTTCACTCCACCTTGAATTTCTCGCAACAACTTTTGGTCAGCTTGTGAAATAGCCAGGTCAGCACCGTAACGTGTAACTGCTTCAGCAGATACAGCGCGACGCTTCTTCAACCAACTAACCTCAAAATCACGATCAGGCACACGCTTTACAGTAGACAAAGGAATAGTTTCACCTTCGCCAACGTTAGTTGTGTCCAATGTTGTTTCCCACTTGTAAAGTTGCACCTTCATATCAGTGGTCAACGGCAACTTACGCGTTACCCCCAAGAAGGTCAGCAAATCATTAATTGACGTTCCAAATCGATTAACGAAATCAATCGCCTTAATTGCACCCAAGTCACCAATCTTACCCAAATTTACTTCTGCTGCCATGTGTTAAATCCTCCTGCCTTAGCGGCTACTTAAATAGTTCCATGTGTTCTGCAATCGCTTTTTGACGTTCTTTTTCGTCTTTGATTGCGAAAATATCAGCCTTAGTCATTGCAGTGCCACCAGCACCACCATTCTTAGGCGTCTTTTGTAGCAATCGCTTGTTTACTTCACGCTCGACTGCTTCATCAAAGGCCGTCTTGGTCACTTTGATGTTGTTTTGAATTTGTTCAGCATCATCAGCCATAACCATTTCAGCAAATTCAACTGGCAATCCTGAATTATTTAATTGATCGCGCGTTTCAATCAACAATTCCGAACGTTGCACCTTGCGTTCACGCTCTGCCAATTCGTTTTCTCGCTTCTTTGCCATCTCAGCAGAACGCTCATCCTTACTCAACTTAGCTAAGCGTTCTGCCTCATTCCTGGCATTTTCAACTTCAGCTTGCTTCTCGTTCTCCCACTTAGCCTTTTCAGCTGCCATCATCTTAGATAGTTCGCTTCGTGTGAACGTCTTCTCACTGTTGCCAGTTTCAGGTGTAGCGTCATTGTCCGCCACGTCCGTTACTTGCTCTTGGTCCTCAACTACTTCCGCCATTACAACTCCTTAACGTTTTACGCCCGCCGGCTATACTCGTTTTACGTCCGGCGACGAAACAACGTTCTTTAACGACTGCGCTGGGAAAGTCAGGCAAAACAAAAACGCCTAACGAAATTAATCGTCAGACGTTTTAGAAAATTGTCATATCCCATGCCTCATCAGACATAGGTTCAATTGGTGTGTTTGTTTCGATTGCATCTTGTATATCGTCATACATTTCTGAATACGAATCTTCTAGTTCGCTCATAGTGTATGCATGAAGATGAACAGGGTCCCACCAGCCTAAAATTTTACTTGGAATATCTTTGTCAAAATGATTCTTATATTGACTTTCAAGCGCTTCAACAGCCTTTAAGAACTCATCTAGCGAATTAAACTTCATAACTCATCACCCCTTTAACAGCATGCCTAGAACCAGCGCCAAATGTTCTTCATCTGCCGTAATCATAACATTATTTCCAGCTGATTTGGGTAATAACTCATTGGGATAGAAGATGCCTTGTAGCCCCATACTCAAAACCTCTGTGGCTCCCGAATAATCTTTTCCCACGTATGGCGAAACAAAGTGATCAGCTTTAACTACTTCATCAGCTCGATAATTGTATCCTGGGAATATGTCTCTTAATCGTTGGAAATCTTCTCCAGCAGTTCGAAGTGCTATCCATTCCTTCTCAATCCGTATCAAGTGGGGGCTGAAACTATCAACGAGGTGACCTATTTCATGATATGCAGTCGATTTACGATTAACAGTTGACGCAATCATCACACCATCTCCCCAACTGCTACCGGCAGCAGGCTTTACGTATCCTTTTCTACCTGCTGAAACTGACATTTCTGGTCTAAAATACCCTCGCTTAGATTCTTTCTTAGCCCATAGTTTTTTACCGTTTTGAGCAAGCAAGTCTACCCACTCCTTTGGATAGTATGAAAACGCATCGTCAATTTGTTGTTTCAAACTAGCATTTGACCCTTTGAACCATCCCGTTTTTGCAACTTGACCACCAACTGGTCGAAACTTTGCAATGACGTCACTTACAGCTCTTGGATCATTGTCATTAATCATCTTCGAAATGTTGAATCTCTTGTTCAGTTCACTTCCTAAACCAACCATATCATCAACAGTCGCCGTCTTGCCGTCGAATCCGTCCATCATAGACTTGATAACTGACTCATTATCATCTTCCTTGTCTAAATACTTGTCGAACATTGCCAAGTCGTCATCGCTCGGCACAATACGGCTGCGGCAGTTTGGATGCATAGCCGGTGCATTGTCACCAGATACAAAATCTGACAACTTGTGCACAGTACCGTTCAATCCACGGCAAACATTAGACGTCCGATCATCCATCACCGCTACGAATTCATATTGCTTAAATCCTGAATCTTTATAACGACGTGAAATTGCTTGATTAGCAACGTAAGTTGATTCGGTTCGCACCAAACGTTCTGTCACATAACGTCCTGAACCCAGCTTCTTTGCCAATGCACGCGCCGTCACACGTGGGTTATCACCACGAATAGCTGCTTGAACCAATGCGTCCTTCAACGCATTGACCATCACATCAGCATTACGCCATATGCGCGTTGAGTAATTAGCACCACTCCATTGGCTAGACAATATCTCTTTGATTTCACGATTATTCAATGTTGAAACAGCTTGTCCAGCGACCGCCGCCCCATAAACATACTTACTCTGATTAGAAAGATAATCAGTCAACGTACCTTCCTGGTCATTCGTCGCTTGTATCATTGAGAATTCAAGTTCAAGCTTCAACAATTCAAGACGGTTAATCTTAGACGTAACGTATTGCGCATTGAGCCTCTTGAGCGCTTCTGCGTCGTTTTGTAGACCTTTACGGTAATCATTCGCACGCTTTACATAATCGCTTAAATCGGTGTCTCTGACCTGTTTAATGGCTTCTTCATAATCGAACCCGTTATCTTTGCCGTATCGGTCATAGAACTTGTAGATTTTATCGTTAATATCGGTCAGCGCATCCTGATAATACTTCATCAACTCATCATTGAGTTTGACTTCCTTCTTATCCAGCCTATCGAATATGCCGTCCATGCGTTTTGTCCAGTAATCTTTACTCGTTGCCATCTTCGCTTACACCTTCTTGATCAGGATTTGGATAATCATTGGTTTGACCGTTGAACATCAACTGATTATCTGCCTTTTGCTTTTCCAATCGCTTCAATTCTTCGTCCGCATCAACACCAGTGAATTGCTTCAGCAGTTCAAGTAACGTTTCATCACTGACAATGCCATACAAGCTCTTAACGTTAGCAATCAATTCATTCACGTTCTGTGGAATGTTTGGCGTGAACAAGATTTCCGTGTCATTGATGGCATCATAATTAACGCTTGAATTACCCTTGATACGCCAAACATTTACCGCTAAGCGCAAACGTCTCATAAGTCCACGTTCAAACAAACGTTCTTGTGTCACACGTCGATTGTCGGCAGCCATCAGCTTATACTTCATAGCTTCACCAGACTGAACACCCGAAAAGTTCTGATCACTGGTATCTGGCGTAAACGTGAACCGCAGAATATCACCAACCAATCGATCAATGTACGCCTTGGTCCCATCTGAGTCATAGGACTTTGTCAGATACTCAGCGCCAGGTTCAGCTCCATTTTCATCAGGGTTATCGTCCATAATCAGCAAGCGTGCCTGCTTCATTTGAGCAACAACATTACCAATGAAATTTGGGTTTGGTCGTTCAGTACCGCTGTCGTCAACGATTACCGGGTTATCGTCACTACCGGTGAATGGATTACCCTTAATCATCAACAATGCATTGTTGAAATCTTCCTGAGTATTTGCCAACTCTGATTGGGCCAAATCGTAAGCGTCGATTGTATCCAGAACAGCTTCATAAGCACCTGTCCTGTCCTCGTTGCTGGCATATTCAGTAACCGGCACACCGTCGAACTCGTGAGTTGTTTCCTCAACAAACTTCATGCCTCCAGCTTCTTGATTGTCATTGCGGTAGTAATACACCTTATCGTTCGTGTACACTTCAACAAAATCACGGAACTTGCCTTCTTCGTATCGAACGCGGTAATAACGAACCGCAAACAACGAATTACGTTGCACCGTATCGTCATATACGACAAAGACTTGCTCCGGGTTTAATCGGGCAAGCCTTACTTGAACGTTATTCTCATCACCGTCAACGTATAGCAACTCATAGGCCCGGCCGTAGATTGACAAGTCGGTCTTAATTAGCACATTGTGGTAACTCTCATTGTTCTGTTTTGAAAAATCATCAATCTCTTCTTGCAACGTCGTATCTGCCGCATTCTTATAGACCACCGGCTTCCCCAGCATATAACTCTGCTCAAAAATCGTAATGTATCGTGCAAAATCACTGGCAATACGATTGTCTGCTGCTGTCTTATCCGACTTGGGCTCCTTATAACGAATATCATTGTCAGCAAGATAGTAACGCTTCAAAGCTTTTAACCGGTTCACCTGCGACGACTTATGCCGGTTAATGAAACGATCTAACTGATTAATAAATCCTTCGGCCGCCGGGTCCATAATTGCGTAATCATCAGCATTCATAAAAAATACGTCATTCGCATTAGGGTTAAATCGGCCTTTTCTCAAAAAATCAATACTCATAACTGCTCCTATCCAAAGTACGTGCGTGCCTTTCTCAGCTTTTGTTCAAATGAATCGGCACTCTTAAGCGACTGCTTGTCGGCTGCGTAACGAACCGCGTCCAAAAAGTGGTTAAAACTATCAACCGGCTTGTTAATGTACTCGCCTGTCTTCTTATCTTTCTGCCACGTGTAGTTGTCCAGCTCATCAATCACCTGAAACAATCGCTCATCAACAACGATTTTGAATTGCTGTAAGTATTCAATACCGTGTCTAATACTGTCAGGCCCTTTGCGTGCCTTTGTTATACGGTCAATACCAGCTTTGCGTATCTCAGCAATTGATTTTGGCTCGGCTGCATCAGCAATAATCGTTTCTTTGCTGTGTCCTAAGTCTTTAATCATCTGTGCTATTTCACCATTTAACATTCCTGTTTTACCGGTTGCTTCCAGGATATATAGCACCTTGTTTTCAACGTCCAGCTTGATATGCACAAATGCCGTCGGGTCATTGGTATATCCAAAGTCCAGTCCGAAGTATGACGGGACACCCTTTAATTCGTCACTGTCGGCCCGTAGAAGTCGTTTCTCATACTTAGGGAATATCAGCCTATCCAGTGTCGCAAACTCGCCCAGCGCGTAAATCTTGTAGTATGCGCCGTTGGTTTCGCTCAGTTGTTCAATACGTCGTCGATTGGCGTCATCCAAAAACTTATTGTCCTTGTACGTCGACAAATGAATTTTCGTGTCCGGATCCGTTCGCTCAAAGAATTGCTTATACACCCAATTGGCTTTAGACACTGGGTTAAACATAATAAATATTTGTTTCTGGGGATGCTTACGTTCACGCAAACGCAAATCAAGTTGATTGAAATCGTCCAACGTGAACTCAGTGGCTTCTTCCATCATGACGTCGCTGATACCCTTTACCGACTTAATCTTTTCTGGGTTATCAAGTCCTTTAAAAATAAACTCAGCGCCATTCGACAACTTAATTCGATAGTCAGTGTTTCGAACCTTTGCGTATGGCATCAGGCCCCACTCGGTTAGCCGTGAAATAAAGTCCTCGAAGATTGAGTCCTTAACAGTCGCACCGACTTTGCGCAAAATTAAAAAGCGCCGGGGAATTTTCCAATCACCCAACGCTTTTAAAATAACTTTTTGAACTACACCAGCAGACTTACCAGACGACGCGCCGCCGTACCACAAATCAACTCGCGAGTCGTAATCATACAGATAATCAAAGACTTGTTTGTTGAACACTCGCGCCGGCTTCGGAAACTCCAACGTCAACTGTTCATTCTTACTCATCTTCATCCTCCGTGTAATCACCCATCACAACGATTGGCTTCACTTCTACGACGCTTTCAGCCTGGAAGATACCAAGTACCTTACCCAAGTTTTCGGCAGCCTTAATCCGGTTGTTAACCTTTGTCGGCACCTCAATAACTTTTCCAGATGGCGTCACTTCCTGCTCACCTATCTCACCCTGAACAACCTTTTCAAAGAATTCGATCACGTTGTCAGTTGTCATTCGTCGCTGTTCTCGGAGTTCGGCTTGTCTTGCTTGAATAGCTTCTTTCACGTCAACATTTGTCAACAAACGTTGTGCAATGCTTCTAGCTGTTCTTTCGCTATAACCAGCTTCGCGTGCCGCCTGTGCGCCGTTTCCGCCATTTCTGACCCATTCATCAATAAACCGTTCCTGTCGCTCATTCAAGCTCATATGCCGTTCTCCTTTCACTGCAAAATATTTACCAGCATTTACAGAAATCACACCATAGTCGGTCTTCAGCTTCTTTCCAATTGTGTTGAGAAACAAGGATATTATAACGATGGAGAAGAAAGCATTATCGCACTAATATGTGATATAACTTGGACTGGCGGAAAAAAAGAGTATGAAGACGGAAGCTCTTGGGAATCTATTTGGAATTTCGATAAAGATGGAACATATACACGAGCCAATGTAGAGATTGATAAGGATGGGAACAAAAAAGAAGGTGAGATTCGTGGAAGATGGTCTTTCGCCACTCCTAACTTTAGCACATTATATTTTGGTGGTAGTCATTATTGGGATATTAAAGAACTGGATAAGACAATCTTTTCATTCTACGATAGAACAGGAGAACTGAACGATCCAACTACGTCTAAAGAATATGTTGAATTTTACCCATACAATGATGGGAAAACTAATTATACAACGTATTTAATTATCAAAAAATGCAGTTAGACACTGAAAAGTGTTTTTTAGGGAGGGTAACACTCCACTATCGCTTTCTTTTTGATATTCTATAAGTACAAAAGTTAGAAAGCCCCCAGCGGAAACGCCGGAGCCTTATAG
>ERZ894226.720-NODE-720-length-16954-cov-11.754601_pt1 | contig 16954 bp, 17 predicted proteins | sample MGYA00380294_ERZ894226 | MGnify/ENA primary metagenome ERZ894226 (study PRJEB32331, sample SAMN06328434) | human gut metagenome | biome: human gut microbiome; feature: stool | host: Homo sapiens | collected 2014-10-29 ... | reverse complement strand
CCTTGGCACCGGCGTTCTCGGCAATGCCCGTGATCTTGGCATAGTAGTCTGCCTCGACACCGCGGGGTAGCGAACCCGAGATGGTAACGACAGCGGCCTTGCTCGCAAGCTCGGTAAACTTGGCGGTAAAGGCATCGAGCTCCTCGGGGGCAATCGTCGGGCCGCTCTCGAGCAGCTCGGTCTGGTTGCCGGCGTGGAGGATGTTGAGGCAAATACGAGTCTCGCCCTTGATGGGTACAAAATCATTCTTAATGCCGTTGGCATCCATGAGCTCAGCCATGTAGGCGCCCATGTGGCCGCCGAGCAGACCGGTTGCCACAACGTCGTCGCCCAGCTGACCCAGCACACGGGCCACGTTGAGGCCCTTGCCGCCGGCGGTCTTTTCGGGCGTCACACGGTTGACGTCGTCGATAATGAGCTCATCGAGCTGATAGCGCGTATCGACAGACGGGTTCATCGTAACGGTGAGGATCATTTTTAGCTCCTTATCTCGCAGGCTCCTTGTGCCTCGCGATACGAGTCGACAAAACGGAATTACAGGATCTCAATCGTGAACGAGCGCACGATGGTTTCTTTGGGCTTGGCGATAAGGCAGCCGCGCTTGTGCTCAAGCACGTCGTCCTCATCGGAGCAGGTCGAAAGGCCGCCCCAGGGCTCAACTGCCACAAAATCGCCCTCGGGCTTACTCCACACAATGAGATACGGGAAGCCCTCAAAGCTCAGGCGAACGCCCTTGTCCTCGCCCTTCTTGGAAAGCGTGACCTGATGACTCTCGAGCACGTCAAAGATAGTCTCCGCAAAATCGAAGAGCTCGTGCGACAGGGGCAGCGTCTTTCCCTCCATGGGATTCTTGGAGCGGTTGGTCACGTCAATCAAGCCAGTCGAAGGGACAGCGGTGCAGAGCTCCGCAGCTTCGTCCTTCTCAAAGCGCAGCTCGTAGTCCGTATAGGCCTCGCCCTCATCGAGCGGGCACCTAAAGCCGGGATGACCGCCGATAAAGAACGGCATGTCCTCGGTTCCCTCGTTGGTCACCTCATAAGAGACGCGCACGGCATCCCCCTCTAGCGTATAACGAGCGACAAGCTTAAACGGGTACGGATAATCGCTCAGCAGCGCGGCGTTATCCTCCGAAGCCAGGCACATCGCCAGCTCGTTCTCGCCTTGGCTCAGCAGCTTCCACTCCTGTTTGCGCGCAAACCCGTGGCGAGCGAGCTTTACATGATGCCCGGCAAACGTCATGGCGCTGTTGTCGCGCAAGCCTCCGCAAATCGGGAAGCAAATCGGTGCCTGGCCGGACCACACGGCGGGATCGCCCTGCCACAAGTACTCGCGACCTCCAGCCTCAATCGAGGTAAACGAACCACCAGCCGTGGACACCTTAATAGAAATCGAATCGTTGGAGAGAGCGTATTCCATTGCCCATCCTTTCGAACAACTGCTTTTTGCTCGCAAGTACCCGTCTCGGCCCGAACCAAAGGACAAACCCGCACGTTCATCGATGCGTCCGGTATCCCAGCCATGCAACGGGGTACCATACAGACATTGATGCAATTACAGCTGAAAGGCCTTCTTATGCGAACCATCATCCTCTACGCCTCGCGCCATCACGGCAATACGAAAAAGCTCGTGGACGCCATCGTCGAGGCACACCCCGAGATCGATACCCTCGACGTCAAGGCGCTCGGTAAAAACGAGTACCCCGACCTGCACGAATATCATCTGATCGGTGTCGCCACGGGCATCTATTACTCCGAGATCGACAAGGACATGGCACGCGTGCTCACGAACGTGCTGCAGCCGCAGGACAAGGTGTTTGGCCTTATGACCTACGGTGGCAAAAACAAGTGGTACGGCAAGGATATCGATGGCATCTGTCGCATGAGGCAGGCAATCTTTATGGGTGTCTACGGCTGCCCCGGCTTTGATACATGGGGGCCGTTCAAACTCGCCGGCGGTGTCCAAAAGGGACACCCGACCGCTGAGGAAATTAAGGGCGCTGTCGACTTCTTCGACAAGATCGAAGACGAGTATGGCGACATCATCGTCGAAGAGTACGCCAAGCGCGAGAAGCGTCTAGCATACGAGAAGGAGCATCCTGCAGGAGGCCTGGTGGCCGGCGTCAAGCGCACGGCAAAGAAGATCGCTAACAAGCTGTAACTGTGAAGGTGCTTTTGAGCGTTTAACCCATACGGCGGGTCCGAGCAGATTCGGGCCCGCCGTCTTTTTCTATCGCTACTCGGTAAAGGCGTTGCCGACGCTCTGGCCGCCAACATACGTCTCGACGAGGGTGAGCTCATGGTCGAACACGACAAAGTCGGCGTCGCGACCCGGCATGATGCTGCCGCACTTATCCTCGATGTGCGCGGAGCGTGCCGGCACCTCGGTTGCCATGCGAATGGCGATATCGGCGCTGGCGATGCCCCAGTCGACGATGTTCTTGACGCCCTGGGCAAGCGTGAGCACCGAGCCAGCAATGCTCTTGCCGTCGGCGAGCCAGCACAGGTTGTCCTTCATGATGACGTCCATGCCGCCACTGGTGTAGCTGCCCTCGGGCATGCCGCCGCAACCCAGGCAGTCGGTGATGAGCACCGTGTGCTGCCAGCCCTTTGCCTGCAGCAACGCCTTAATGGCGGCAGGGTTTACGTGCTTGCCGTCACAGATGATCTCGGCGTAGGTCTCGGGCGTGGACATGGCAGCACCCACGACACCGGGCTCACGGTGATGCAGCCCGCGCTGGCCGTTATAGGTATGCGTAAAGCAGCTGGCACCAGCGTTGATGGCGGCGATGCACTCATCGTAGGTGGCGTCGGAGTGACCGATGCTGGTCACCACACCCTTGGCGTTCAGAGCAGCCGCATAAGCAGCGGCACCGTCGCGCTCGGCTGCCATGGCGCTCTTAACGATGCGACCACCCGCAGCTTCCTGCCACTGATCGAAGACCTCCTCGGAGGGATCGATAAGGTAAGCGGGGTTCTGCGCGCCCACGTGCTTCATGGTAAAGAAGGGGCCCTCCAGGTAGATGCCCTGAATGCGAGCACCGCAGAAGTCGGGGCCGCGACCCTCGTCCGCCTGAGCGATGGCGGCGCAGGCGTCCTTAATCTGCTCGACGCCATCGGTGAACGTCGTGGGCAGCCAGCTGGTGGTACCGCGACGGGCGAGCTCGGTCGAGCTGATATCGATGCCCTCGGGATCGTTATCGGTAGTTGAGTGGTTGTAGAAGCCATGGATGTGAGTATCGACCATACCCGGTGCGATCCACGATCCCGTATAGTCCTTAATCTCGCAAGAGGGCTCGTCGGCCTGCCAGGCGCCAAAGGCGCCATCCTCGACCATAAGATAGCCGCCCAGCTGCGGGCCTGCCGGCAAGAAGAACTTGTCAGCCTTAATTGCGTACGTGCTCATATGCACTCCTTGCTTCTAAAGCAGTTGACTGTGGTGATGCTTATACCCAGCTCACGCAAAACAAAAAGCGCCCGCCCGCCGTTATGAGCGGACGGGCGCCCTTACAGGGGGACGCGATTAAGCGGTGAAGGGGTGAATCGTCACGCCCTTAACCACGCGGTTGACCGTGCCGGTGGGGCTCGGCGTATCGGGCGTGTTGCCCACGCGCACGGAGTTGAGCAGGCTGATAGCCTGGGCAAACATCACGAACGGCAGAGCAAGGTAGCCCTCGGGAAGCGCCTCGTAGCCCTTAAAGGTGAAGGACTCACCCTCATAGACGGTAGCACCTTCCTGCTGAACGGCGATGGTGTGCTGAGCGATTTCGTCGCCACCGATCTCGTTGAGGATGTCGATGTCGTACTGACGGGTGTAGGCGTCGTTGTTGACGAACACGAAGACGAGCGTCTTATCGTCGACGAAGGACTTAGGTCCGTGACGATAGCCCATAGAGGTGTCGTAGGAAGTAGCGACCAGACCGTGAGCGAGCTCAAGGATCTTGAGCTGGCTCTCCTGGGCAAGGCCACCAAAGGCGCCAGAACCCAAGTAGGTCACGCGGTTAAAGTCGCCAGCCAGGTAATCGGCGATCTCGGACTCGCGAGCGATAACCTCCTCGCCCATCTTGGCGATGGTCTCGACCCACTCGGCCTTCTGCTCGTCAGAGGCAGTGTCAAAAATAAGGGTGGAGAGCAGGGTCATGCAGGAATAAGAACCGGTCATGGCGAAGCCCTTGTCGTTGGCGCGCGGAATGAGCAGCGTCAGCGCGTTGGGATCATCGGCAGACTCGACGGCGAGCTTGCCCTCGGGAGCGCAGGTGATGTTGAGGAACTTGACGTTGTGGACGAGCTCCTTGGCAACGGCAACGGCGGCAAGGCTCTCGGGGCTGTTGCCAGAGCGGGCAAAGGAAACCACGAGCGTGGGATCCTCGGCGCGCAGGAAGTCGCGCGGGGCGCTCACGATGTCGGTCGTGGCGATGGGCTTGAAGTCGTAGAGATCAGTGTTACCAGCGTGGCGCAGGTACGGGGCGCAGGTATCGCCAACGTAGTCGGACGTACCGGCACCGGTGAAGACAACGGACAGACGACCCTCGCCCATAGCGCGAGCCTCGGCCAGAAAGGCCTCGATGGCCTCCTTGTTCTCGCGGTAGATGTTGAGCGTATCACGCCAAAGCTCGGGCTGCTGAGCAATCTCGGCCGTGGTGATCTGGGCGCCTAGCTCGGTGAGCTCCTCGACACTCTTCTCGAACATTTCTAATACCTCTCTCTAGAAGTAATCCTCTGACGTGCAATTATACACTTCAGTTGGTTATCTGGTAGTAACCAGTTAAATGCAAAGAATCATCATATGGAAACGATGCGAACACTAGCCGCTACGCTGGTGGTAAACCTTGTATTTAAACTGGTCGGCACGAGCAACCGAGAGTGTATACTCCACAACCTCGTTTGACTCGTTATACGTAGTCCTGACCAAATCGAGCACAGGCGAGCCCTCGACAATTCCCAAAAGGTGGGCATCGGTGGGACGGGCTATGCTCGCATAGAATTCCTCTTCGGCCACGCGTATCTTTTGCTGAAAGTCTTGCTCAATCACATCGTAAAGCGGCTTACGCTCCAGCAGCGGTCGCTTTAGGGACATAAATTGACGAACCGGTAGATAGCTGCGTTCGACCATCATGGGCATGTTGTCGGCAGAACGAAGGCGCTTGAGCTTAAAAATGCGATCACCGATGCGCAATCCCATATGCTCAGCCAGATTCTTATCGGCCTCCATCTCGCAAAACTCGAGAATCGTGGTCGCGGGGTCGCGACCCATCGCGCGCATCTGCTCGGTAAAGCTGTAGGACTGCATAAGATTGGTTGCCTTTGCCGAACGGTCGGTCACAAAGGTACCGCGACCGTGCTGCCGAACCACCAGTCCTAAACGCTCCAGCTCCTGCAGAGCCAGGCGCACCGTAGTGCGCGAGAGACCATAGCGCTCCGAAAGTTCACGCTCGGAAGGAATCATGTCACCGGCGCGATATTCATGGTCAATCTTTTCGGTCAGAATATCGACCAGCTGATCGTATAGCGGTTGCTTACGCGCTCCGATCGCCATCCTATCCTCCCTTTTGCTCGAATTCGGCTAACTACCTAGGGTGTTAAGAATTATCTGTCTGCAACACCCGACTCATCAAGAAAACAAAAGCCGCGCGCTCTTTCGAGCACGCGGCTTTTAACATACACATGGCTTAAGGGGTCGGGGTGTGAGCCGCGTAGGGACACACCCCTCAAGCTAGAGCCTTACCAGATGCTCGGCCAGAGACCAAGCGGGCCAGCGCCCAGGATGCCAAGGACGAAGAGCAGGAGAATGCCCTTGGTCGGGGTCCAGCTGTGCTTAGCGAACATGTAGTAAAGCAGCAGCGTAAGCATAAGCGGGACGAGCTTCGGGACGATGGTGTTGAGGGTGTCGGCAACAGAGAAGTTGACCGGATCCTCGGTAACGGTGCCGTAGGTCACGGACTCCATGCCGTTGCCCAGATCGGTGACGCCGCACTCGACAGCGTTGCCGTCGGCATCGGAAGCGGTAAGGGCGTTGCCGTCCTTATCGGTCATGGCGATGGTACCGGCCTCAGCGGTCTCGGTATCGATGCCCTCCATACCGGTGAAGTTCTCGGCCTCCTTCTCGGAGACGATCACGGTAGTAGCGGAGAGACCACGGGTGGTGCCGTTGGGGATCTGGAGGTTGATCTGGGTGCCACCCATGGTGACGACCAGGCAACCGACGACGAAGACGCCCATGATGGAAGCGGCACGCGTGAAGGCCTGCATGTTGGCGGTCAGAGCGTCAATAGCGCTGGTGCCAAGCTTGTAGGACCAGTTCATGAGCCAGAAGCGCAGAGCGAACTGGACAGCGTTGAAGATCACCAGGAAGATGATCGGCGCAGCAGCGTTGCCGTTGATGGCCATGTTGGAGGTGATGCCGGCCGTGATAGGCACGAGCGTCAGCCAGAACAGGGCGTCACCGATACCACCGAGCGGGCCCATTGCGGCGACGCGGACGGCGCGGATCGTGGGGATGTCAACCTTGTTCTGCTCGAGCGAAAGCACGATGCCCATAACAAAGGTGACGAGGAACGGGTGGGTGTTGAAGAACTCCAGGTTGTGGCTCATGGAAGCCGCGAGGTCGTTCTTGTTGGTGTGGATCTTCTCCAGACCGGGGATGATGGAGTAGAGCCAGCCAGCAGCCTGCATACGCTCGTAGTTGAACGAGGCCTGCAGGAAGCAGGAGCGCCAAGCCATCTTGTTGAGGGTCTTCTGATCGAGCTGCGGAGCAGGAGTAAGATCCTCGTAGTGCTCCGGGATCACATACTCATTAGATGCCATCTTCGAAGTCACCTCCGTCAGAAACAGCTGCACCCTTCAGCTCGGTCTGCTGCTGGAAGTCCCAGAAAGCGATGCCGAAGCCGATGAGAGCGAGGATGAGCAGAGCAGGGGTTGCCAGAGAATCGTTGGCAACGGTGATGAGCGCGAGGCCAAAGCCCATGAGGAAGAAGCCCCACATATCGCGGTTCATCATAACCTTGAGCAGGACGGCGAAGCCGACGAAGCGCATCATGCCGCCTGCAGCGGACAGACCGGTCTGCAGCCAAGTCGGGATGGCGGAAGCGATGGTCTGACCAATGGTAGCGCCAGCGATGAAGAACAGGGTGACGACGACAGCGAAGATCAGGCCGAGCAGAGCCATGGCGAAGTAGTTCAGGCGCTCGATGCCCTTGGTGTCCGCGTTATGAGCCATGTTATCGGCCGTGGACATAAGCGGGGACATAAGCGTGAAGACCAGGGTAACGCCGAGCTGACCAAGCAGAGCGAACGGAATGGCAAGGCCGACTGCCGCGTTGGGCTCGAGACCCGTAGCGATAGCGAGAATGGCTGCCATGATGCCGCCGATGACGGCGTTAGGCGGCTGAGCGCCTCCGATCGGCATGTTGCCGATCGTCATGAGCTGATAGGTACCACCCACGAGAAGACCGGTGTTGAGGTCGCCAAGGATAAGACCGATGACGGCGCCGGTGACGATGGGCTGATAGAGAGACTCGAGGAAGTCAAACTGGTCGATTGCCGCGATGAACGTGACGACAAAGACCAGAGCGATCTGGATGATCGAGTATTCCATCTTGCTCCTCCTTTCAAAATGTATGTACGCACTTTGGATTTCACGTACAGAACGTCAGGGTTTCACTCCTGACAACGTGGATCACGAGGATTACGAGAAGAGCTTGCTCGTGTCCTCAACAGGCGTGCTCGGAACGCGCCTGATCTCCAACTCCACCCCCAATTCCTGCAGCTCTTTAAACGCAGCGACATCCTCGTCGTTAACTGCGACGGAGGTGGCGACTTGGCGCTTTCCTTCCGACATGTGCATGTTGCCGATGTTTACCTTCTTTATAGGCACACCGCCCTTGACGAGCGTAAGCACGTCTTCCGGTGTTTCGGCCACGATGAAGATCTTCTGGCGCGGGCTCGCCTTGCCAATGACGTCGATGGTCTTCTGCAGAGAGAAGAAACGCGTAGCGACGCCGGCGGGAGCGGCCATCTTCATGAGGTTCTGGCGCATGGTGTTGGACGCCACGTCGTCGTTGGCGACGAGGATGAGGTTGGAGCCCAGGGTGGAGTTCCACTGGGTGGCAACCTGACCATGAACCAGTCGGTTATCGATGCGGGTAAGAAGAATGTTGGGTTCTGCCATGTTGATCAGCTTCCTTTCGTTATTTGCTGACGACAGTTACTTGATCTCCTGAATCGCGTAACGCGAAACATCTACGACGGCTCCGGATCGGACTTTGATCTGGACCTTCTCGCCTTCGATGCCTTTGACGGTTCCGTAGATACCGCCGGCGAAAAGAACCTCTTGACCCGGCTTGAGCTCGGTGTGCAGCTCCTTGAAGTACTTCTGCTTCTTCTTCATGTTGATTTGCGACCAGATGGTGTAAATCAAGCCCATGATGACAAGCAGGCCTAAAAGGGCGACCGAGGAGCTCAGGACGTTGGCTCCGAAATCGGCCATTAGATGCCGTCCTCGTCGCCGAAGATATCCTCTTCCTCGGAGCCGGCAACGGATGCGACCGTCTGGGCGGTGACGCCCGTCTGGCCAACGGTCACGGCCTGCTCGCCAAGCTCGGCGAGCGTGGCATTGCCGCGGAGGAACAGAAGCTCAATAACCATGGGAAGGTTGGTGCCAGTCAGAACCTCGACGTTGTCGACATCCTGGGCAATCATCATCGACTGGTTGAACGGGGTGCCGCCAAGCAGGTCGGTAAAGACGAGCACGCCATCGCACTCCTCGCGCATGGCGGTAATAGCGGCGCGGAGATCCTCACCGTAGGATGCGGCCTGGTCGCCCTCAAAAGGAACGACGGTAAAAGCAGGCTGGTCGCCGGCAACCATCGCAATAGCGCTTGCAAGGCCGGGTGCGAACTGTCCATGACCGGTAAGAATAAAGCCAACCATTCAAATTTCCCTTCCGAAGGTGTGTACAATCTGAGTCCGATGATTTTCGGAAGCCAGCGGGCGCTCGCCCTTAAAGCTTCTTGGAAAGCGTTCTTTGAATACCAGTGGTTTCTAAACTGGTAGTAACCACGTGACGTGTTGTTGTCACTATATCACCCCAGAAGAGGTCGCTTTCCTTGATTCATACGGTAAAACGTTTTTGCACCGCTCACGGTGATAAATCGACCGTTTACCGGTTGTTAACACTTCTACCTGCGGTTTTGAAACCGTTTCGAAATGCTTTGGCAAAAGATCGGATCTTTTCCTGTGTCTAAACAACGCAGGGCGGCTAAAAATAGCGTGAAGAAAAATTGCAGGTCATTGTGAAGATATGTGAATTGGTCTTTTTGACTTAATACCAGTTAGAACCAGTTTTGAGATTATCGGTGAACGGTAGTTTTCGACCGTTCACCGGTTACTTGCAATCGTTTGCAGTTGTTTTCCCAGATGAATTAGGGAAGCGCGATGGAGCGCTTGCGCGATCACGGGAAGTTTTTGGCATTTGTCCTCATCCCCCGAACGCCAAACTCCGGCATCCAAAATGAGCTAATAGCTCACGCTAATCGTTTTCAATCATTACTTACTCAGTATACGTAATTATTTATCGTTTATCGTTAATTTTGATATGATACAAGTATCATCCAAAACGCCGATTGGAGGGGTTATGGTCCACCGAAACGCATCTATATCGAATGAAACCATCAGCCGCGAACAGACGATAGCCAAACTGAGGAAGCTCGCTCGCATCTGCAAATGGGCCACAATCTGCATTACCACAGCGCTCGCTCTGGGACTCCTCGCAGTCATTGCGATTGACCTTCTACTTATATTGCCCGGCCTCTCCCAAGGGTCGTGCCTCCAATCCGTAGAACTTCAAGCCGGCGAAGGGCCGTGCCTGGCTATTGTCGGTACCGATGCGCAGGCCCCACTTATGCTCGTCGCACACGATGGCCACACTGCCATAGGGAGCCTCTTGATGACATGCCTCGCGCTTACCATCGCGATAAGCGTGCGCAGGCTTTTCTTCAACATTGAAAAGGAAGGCAGGCCCTTTGACCTTGAATGTAACCAGACACTTCGTCGAGTAGGACATTTATTCCTTATCGGCGGCGTTGCCGTGAGGCTTCTTGGTGCCGTAATCACGGGAATGATACTCTTAGGATTTGGCGGCAGCTTTACGGATGCGTTCGCCGGCCAGTTATTCGAGCCCTCCATGCTCTTTGCAGGCCTGATTATTTGCCTGATTGCCAGCATCTTCCGCTACGGGTATATCCTGCAAAAACAAGATGACGAGTTGCTCTAGGAGGAATCCATGATTATTCTGCGGCTTGACCGCATGCTCGCCGAACGCAAGATCTCATCCAAAGAGCTTGCGGAACGCGTGGGCATCTCCCAGGTCAATATGTCACGCATTAAGACGGGCAAGGTTTCTGCCATACGTTTTTCAACTCTTGACGCGATATGTCGGGCACTCGACTGCCAACCGGGCGATGTACTGGAATATATATCCGACGATGAAGCCGATAGCCTTTTTGGACTTAAAGATGAATAGCCATAATTAAGCCGCCAATCACGCCCTCAACGCAAAAAGTCCGCCAGAACGGCTTCCGTACTGGCGGACTTTCTGCTGTCTATCGGCTAGATGCTCGATGAGCCGTGCGACTCTTTACGCAAACAGGCCGTAGATGCTGATGTTGGCCTTGGCGTAGAGGCCGTTAGCATACTCGGTCCACTTGGAGCTGGCGCTCGAAGCCTGCGAAGAGTACTGCTGGTAAGCAGTGTAGTAGGCGGTCATGGCCTGCTTATAGGTGGCGCTATCGGCCGTAAAGGCATCGTCGGCAAAGGCCTTAGCGTAGGTGCCGTTCTCGTCCTTCCAGGTACCCTTCGAGCTATCCCACTCGTCGCCGGCAAGGTTGATGATGTAGTCGGCGTAATCCTTGCTCGCGGTGTCCTCATTGCCGTCAGAAGGCTCGGTCGGAGCGGTCGGCATGCTTGCGGAGCTATCGCCCACCTTCTTCTTGTAGAGCTTCTGCAGCGTCGCGGACTGGCGGACGATCTGCTTGGCCTGGTCCTTGGACACGCCATACTGCGTGGCCATGGTCTTGTAGTCCGAAGTGCCGATGGATTCCTCGGCGTACTGCTTCATCTCCTTAGAGGAGACGGTAATGCCCTCGTCCTCGGCAGCGTCGAGCAGGATCTTGTTGCGCACGTAGGACAGGATGACGTCGGCAGAAGGAGCGGTGTAGTTGCCATCGCTATCCTTGACGGTGTCGAGGCTGTACTGGCTCTCGATGGCCTCGCGCGCGGTGATGTCGCTCTTCTTGCCGTTGTAGCTATAGCTTGCCACGGTCGAATCGAGCTGGTCCTCGGTCAGGGTCGACGAGCCGACACCCTTGCCGCCAAAGCCGCCATTGCCAATAAAGAAGCCGACCACGGCGGCGATCACAACGGCAACCACAAAGGCGGCAATCATCGTCTTCTTGTGCCTGGATGCATGGTCGTCTTCATCGGAACCCAGAATATCGTCGTCCTCATCCTGGGCCTCGGGCATCAGATTCTCGTCAGCGGCATCCGCGGCAATCTGAGCCTCCAGTCGGGCGTCCTCCTCCTCGGCCGTCGTACCGGCAGCAATGTGCTCGGCAGACGTACCGGCGACCAGGTCGATCTTCTCGTCCTCGTCACCGTCGGGGCCTTCGCCGCGCTCGATGATCTGGATGCCGTCGATCTCGTCCTTCTCGTCCTTCTTTTGAATCAGACCCATATCGGTTACTCCTTGTTAGGAAACATAGTCTTTAATAGAATACGCCCGACAGAGCGCCGGGCGTATTGATTCTTAGGTTATACGCAAACACTTAAGTACTATTCAGGCGTTTGCAGCGTGCCTACCTTAGGCCAGGTGCGCGATAACGGCATCGGCAAAGGCCTGCGTGCCCACGGCCCCCTCAACGGAGCCGGTCTGGGCACGGCGCACGTCACCGGTAACCTGCTTGCCCTCGTCGAGCGTGGCAGATACGGAGGCGCGAATGCGATTGGCAGCGTCGTTCTCGCCCAGGTGATCGAGCATCATCGCAGCAGAGAGAATCTCGGCCGTGGGGTTGGCGATATCCTGGCCAGCGATATCGGGCGCGGAGCCATGCGTTGCCTCGAAAATGGCGCAGTCGGCACCGATGTTGGAGCCGGGGGCCATACCCAGGCCACCTACCAGGCCGGCGCACAGGTCGCTCACGATGTCGCCGTACAGGTTGGGCAGCACCAGGACATCGAAGTCATTGGGGTTTTGGACCAGGCCCATGCAGGTGGCGTCGACGATCTTATCGTTGAACTCGATATCGGGATAGTTGGCGGCCACCTCGCGCGCAACGCGCAGGAACAGGCCATCGGTCGCCTTCATGATGTTGGCCTTATGCACGGCCGTCACCTTTTTGCGGCCGCAGCGGCGGGCATACTCAAAGGCATACTCCACAATGCGGTGGCTCTTGACGATAGAGATCGGCTTGATCGAGATCGCGGAATCGGTGGCAAAGGTCTTCTGACCCGAACGCTCGACGAGCTGCGAGAGCTCCTCGACCTCGGCAGCGCCCTCATCGAACTCGATGCCGGCGTAGAGGTCCTCGGTGTTCTCGCGCACGATAACCAGGTCGACGTCGCGGAAACGCGAGCCGTCGCCCGGCTGCGACAGGCAAGGGCGCACGCAGGCGTACAGGTCAAAATGCTTGCGCAGGGCCACGTTAACGCTGCGGAAACCCGTGCCGACCGGCGTGGTGATGGGGCCCTTGATGGCAACCTTGGTCTCGGCGACCGCATCGAGCACGTGCTGGGGCAGCGGCGTGCCAAACTCGTCCATGACGCCGGCACCGGCCTCCTGGACATTCCAATTGATCTGGACACCGGCGGCCTCGACCACGCGGCGCATGGCCTGCGTAATCTCGGGACCGATACCGTCACCGGGAATCAGGACTACATCGTGCGCCATAATCTGTTACTCCTCGTTTTCGGCGTCGTCAGATTTTTTAACGCTAGCACGCTTCTTCTTTTTGGAGAGATCAAGGTCAAAGCGTTTAACAAGCATTTCGCAAATCTCGCTCGAACGGGCCTTGAGATAGCTGCCCTTGCCGTTCTCGGCATCGAACTTAAGGCGCAGCGCAAGCTTCTCGGCGACCTCGGCGCCGATCTCGCCCTGGCCAAACTCGTACAGGCAACCGAGCATGTCGCGATACTCGAGGTCGCCGTGGTAGCACTGAATGGCCTCGTCCAGGATGGGCCAAGCCTCGCGCGAACGCTCGATGCTCGTGGCGCCCCACACGCACAGCAGGCGGAAGGCGGCATAGCGCAACGTGGAGGAAATCTCGTCGAACAGCGCGGTCTCGGCGCCCTCAAAGGCATCGCCCAGCTGCTCGGGACAGGTGGTGGCAAGCGCCGTCAGGGCATCGAGGGCCTCCCAGCGGGTCTGAGCCTCGGGGCGGTCGAGCGCCTCGATCAGCGCGGTGACGCAGGGCACGACGCGCTGCGGATCGCGCTCGGCGAGCAGGTGCAGCACGCGGGCGGCAAACTGGCGGATGCGGCGCGTGGGGCAGCCGAGCTCCTGAACCAGACGGTCGACGGCATTCTCGTTCTCCTCTGCCAACTGAAGCTGTGCCAGCTCCTCGTCGGTGAGCTGTTCGTCTTTGTTTTCTGCCATAGTTACCTCTTTTTACTATTTCTTAGCGTGCTTGCCAGCACCCTTGCTGTCATCGGTGACCGAGATGAGCTGTCGGTCGGCAGCGCCATTACGACGCGCACGGCGGCGTTCCTCGGCATCGCCCGCGTCGGCGGCGGCGCGGTGTGCCTTGTTGACGTTAAAGACCTCGTCGTGCTTGCGCCACGGACCGACGGACTCGCCAAAGCTCATCTTAAGGCCGGCGATAAAACCGCCGAGCCAGCCGATCGGCGCAAACTGCACCAGCGGGAACAGCGAGAACACCCAGGTCAGCAGGACGACTGCCGCCGCTCCCGCAAAGTTGGCAATCCAGTAGTCGCGCTTGGTGATGACGCGCTTTTCGCACGCCCACTGGCCGCACAAAAAGCCGATGTAGATCGCGAAGAGAAAGAGCACCAGCGCAAGCACCACGAACGTCCAGCTCATAGGCGCTACTCCCCGTGATGGTGGCCGCAGCAGTACTCGTGGCCGTCGTCATGGCCGTAGCCGCCGCAGCACTCGTGGTCCTCGCCATGGTGGTGGCCACAACCGCACTCGTGATCGTCGTCATGCTCGCCGCATCCGCAGCCTTCCTCGTGAGCGCCATGCTCCTCGGGACGATACTGCGACCAGTCCAGACCGGCGGCGATGGCGTCGGCCTCCTCCTTATAGAGGACCGTGACGGCCTGGGTGCCCAGCTTGGTGCCACCGATGGCATCGAGCATGTCGTAAAGCGTAAAGGCCACGTCGGCGCCGGGCAGCGCAAGCTCGCGGTCGTCGGCATAGGCGAGCGCCAAGCGCAGGTCCTTAATGAAGTGCTCAACCATAAAGCCGGGCTTGTAGTCGCCGTCGAGCGCCTTGGGCGCCAGGCTCTCCATGGCGCCGGACTTACCGGTGCCGCCCAGGATCATCTGACGGGTCTTCTCAAGATCAAGGCCGCTCAGCTCGGCAAACGCCAGCGCGTCTGCCATGCCAACCATGCAGGCGCCCAGCGACACCTGGTTGGCGAGCTTGGCAGCCTGGCCCTTGCCGGCGCCATCAAAGCAGCAGATGGTTGCCGCAAAGGTGGAAAGGATGTCGCGGACCGGCGCGATGTCGTTCTCGGTGGCGCCCACGATAGCCGTGAGCGTGCCGGCGATGGCACCCGACTCGCCGCCGGTGACGGGGCAGTCAAACGCCATGCGGCCGGAGACCTGGGCGGCCTCGGCAATGTCGCGCGCCAGCTCGGGCGAGCTCGTGGTGAGGTCGATCAGGACCGCACCGGGCTTAGTGCACGCGAGCAGACCGTCACCCGCCAGGTAGAGCTCCTCGACCTCGGAGGGATAACCCACCATGGTAAAGACGACGTCGGCGTTCGCCGCAGCATCTGCCGGCGTATCGGCCCAGACGGCACCGCGCTCAACGAGCGCTGCGGCCTTGGACTTGGTGCGGTTGTTGACCGTGACGGGATAGCCAGCGTCCAGAATGTGGCCGGCAATGGGGGCACCCATAATTCCGGTGCCGATAAATGCGACAGAGAGCTTGTTTGCCATGAAACCTTTCCTTTTGGGTTGGGTGTTATTACCAGGTTGAATACTCGGTGCCAGCGTTTGGGCTGTGAGTCGAGGGCGACTACGGCCGCAGCGCCTGCCTACTGGCCGCGCACGCGGCGAGCGATGCGGTCGGAAAGCGACGCCTTGTCGGCGCGGTTCTTACCCCAAAACGCGCAGGCCACCATGCCGGGGCCCACGTGCGAGCCAATGGTGGGACCCACGGAACTGCGAATGATCGTGACGTCGGCGCAGCCCTCCTCCTTGCGAATGGCGGCTTCGAGCCAGTCGCCGTCCTTTTCGGCATCGGCCGTCATGATCGCGATGGGCATGGTGCGGTCGGGCACGTAGTTCTCGCGGAACGACTTGAGGATGGACTTGAGCGCCTTCTTGCGGCCGCGGTTGACGCCGATCAGCGACAGCGAGCCGGCCAGGTCGTAGGAGAGCTCGGGCTTGACGTCGAGCTTTGCCGTGAGCTGCGCCGCCGCGGGCGGAATGCGGCCGCCGGCAGCCAGCGCATCGAAGCTCTCGAGCGTAAAGTAGCCGTGGACGTAGGTCTTTGCCTCGTTTGCCCAATCGACCAGCTGCTTGGCGGTCAGTCCCGCCGAACGCTGGCGCACGGCCTCGAGCGCCAAGAGCGCACCGGTCGCGCAGGGCAGAGCGTTGTCGACCACGTAGAGCTCAAAGTTGGGATACTCGGCGCGCACGACATCTGCCGCCTGGCACGCGGAGTTGTAGCTCGACGACAGCGCTGAGGTAAAGCACAGGTAGACCGTGGGCGTGCCCTCTTTGGCGCACTCGGTAAAAAACTCGATATAGCGACCGAGCGACACAGCCGAGGTGGACACGCGGGCACCGGCGCGCATGCGGTCGTAGAACTCCTTAGGGCTCATGCTCGACCAGATGTCGTCTGTGCGCTCCTCGCCATCGATAATGAAAGGGAAACCCAGGATATCGACATCGAGGTTCGCGGCGACCTCGGGGCTAAAGTCGCAGCAGGTATCGACGACGATGCGGCAACGGCTCGAATGACCGGCGGATGCGGCCTTGTCCATCAAAGCGACTCCTTACGTAAAAAGGCGGCCACCCGCATGGGATGGCCGCCAACCGTTAACTCATGCAAGTTAACGTATTTTACTCGTCAAGTGTTTCGATGCGGGGCTTGATGATGCCATATCCACCATTCTTACGGTGATACACCACATTGATAAGGCCAGTCGTCGCGTTCTCGAACACGTAGAAGTCGTGGCCGAGCAGATCGGTCTGCACCAGCGCCTGCTCCTCAGTCATCGGGGTGACGTCGATGACCTTCTCGCGGACGAGCAGGTCGTCCTCTTCCTCGGGCAGCAGCAGGTCGGCCAGATCCTCGACGCGCTCGACCGGTGCGACATCCGCTGCGCTGGCACCGCCCTGGCGGTTGTCCACGACCTTGGTCTTGAACTTGCGCAGCTGGCGGGTGACCTTATCGGCGGAGAGGTCGATGGCAGCATACATATCTGCGCCGTGCTCGGCAACGCGAATCACCGAACCGCGGGCACGAGCCGTGACCTCGACGATTGCCGGGTTGGGGTTCGAGGGGTTCTTCTCATAACGAAGCACGACGTCGACTGTCATGGGCTCGATATCGAAAACCTTGAGCGCCTCGCCGATCTTCTCATCCACATGCGCACGCAGAGCATCGGTTACCGTCGTCTTGCGTCCAGAAACCTTGATATCCATACGTGGCTCCAATCTGCCTCGGGGACTTACTGTACTGGCTATGTACCCATTGCCGTGCATTTAATCAC
>ERZ894226.710-NODE-710-length-17121-cov-5.329251_pt1 | contig 17121 bp, 15 predicted proteins | sample MGYA00380294_ERZ894226 | MGnify/ENA primary metagenome ERZ894226 (study PRJEB32331, sample SAMN06328434) | human gut metagenome | biome: human gut microbiome; feature: stool | host: Homo sapiens | collected 2014-10-29 ... | reverse complement strand
ATATTATAGGATAGAAAACCTGTATTTTTTTCAATGCCATCCCTGTACACCACCCGGATGTCCTCTTTGCTATGCACCACCACATGGTCTACCATGCTGATCCATAGCAATCCGTGCGTTCTGCATGATGAGTGCCTGAATCTGTTCTTCCAGAAGCTGACTTTCCTGCCAAAGTGCTGTCTGCTGTTGAAGCGTATTTTCACCGCCGGAGAGCAGGTTTCGGATAGCGCTGAGGTTATCCAGGACTTCTTCCTTATTGGCAAATTTCTCGTTAAGATTATCCACAAAGGCTTCCTTGATCAGTATCTCCTACAGAACGTGAAAAATAGGTACACGGATTTGAGAAGTTGCAACCACTACACACAATATTCACACAAAATTCTCTTTATGTTTTCAATTTTTATAGGCTTTGCCAAGTGAGCATTCATTCCTGCTTCCAGACACTTTTCTTTATCTTCTCTGAATGCATTTGCTGTCATGGCAATAATCGGGATTGTCTCAGCATCTGGATGTTTCAGTGACCGGATTGTTTTTGTCGCAGTAAGCCCATCCATTACAGGCATCATGATATCCATCAGAATTGCATCAAAATAACCTTCCGGTTTATCCTGGAACATTCTGACCGCCTGCAGTCCATCTCTTGCAACTGTCAGATTTGCACCTTCATCAGACAACAGCGTTTCCGCAATTTCTGCATTCAGTTCATTATCCTCCACCAGCAATAAGTTTAATCCGCTGATATCCATCTGTGCCGCTGTTTTCTTTACTGTATCTGGTGCAGGAGCAAGTTTAAACGGAATCCTGATAATAAAAGTTGAGCCAACTCCCTCTTTGCTTTTAACTTCGATAGTTCCACCCATCTTTTCAATCAGACCTTTTACAATCGCCATTCCCAGTCCAATTCCCTGCTGTGTACTTCTTGCATCCTCTCTTTCCTGCGAAAACGGCTCAAATATATGCTCCTGGTATTCCCTGCTCATACCAATGCCAGTATCAGTTATGGTCCACTCATATGTCGTAATTCCGTCAACAGCTTCTGTATAATCTGACACCGTTATTATCTTGCCGCCAATCCGGTTATACTTAATACAGTTTCCATAAATATTAAGAAATATCTGTCTTAAATGTACCGGACTTCCATAAATAAAAGGATATCGAAGGTCTTCCTTTTTTGCACGGAACTGCATCTGGATTCCTCTGTCTTTTGCCCGCTGTTCTATGATAGTCAGAACATCCTGACTTAATTCATCAAAGTTGATGATTTCCTGCGTCAGAGGTACATTTCCATCTTCAATTTTGCTCATCTGAAGGATATCGTTAATAAGAGACAATAGATAGTCTGCAGCTACCTGCATTTTTCTGAAATTTTCCAGAACCAATTCCCTGTCATCAAAATGCTTCTCAGCAATCTTCAGCAATCCGATAATTCCATTCAGCGGGGTTCTCATATCGTGCGACATCCTGGAGAGAAAATCAGACTTGCTTTTATTTGCTTTCTTTTCACTTTCCAAGGCAATTGATTTGTGCATGAAGTCATTTTTATCCAGCATGAGATTCCAATGTTCAATGGTTCCGTTTTCCTTTATCACTTTCTGTCCACGATCCTCGATGTATTTGTATGTGCCGTCCTTACAGCGTATCCGGTAAATAGTAGCATAATGATCAGAATGAGTATATTGATTTAATGCATCTGCAAGTCCGACCTCCACGTCATCCGGATGAGCAAGGCCGATAATATTACCGCCAGAAGCGTCCAACAGTTCCTTTGGTGTTGCGTAACCGAGCATATTTGCAAATTGTTCTGAAACATATTTAAAAGAATATTCCGGGTCATCATTACTGATTTTGACACCGCCAGGGATGGATACGGTAAATAACTCCAGCTGACTTTGCAGTTTTTTTGTCAATTCCTCGATCATAGCTGTATGCTTTTTCTCTTCATCCAGAAGCTTCGCATACTCTCTGTTTGATTTTTCCAGTGCCCGCTCTTTTTCCTCTAAGCGGTAATGTTCTGTACGGTCAAGAACATAATTGACTGCAATGACATCTCCGGTCTCTTCTTCCCGATACAGAGCCATGTGATCTTCTGCAAGCATAGGCTCAAAAGTAGCAGTCCTGGTTCAGTATCGGAACGATATATGACGTTCACCATTTGCAAAACGCTTTAACAGTCGTTCTCTGTCAAACTCGTGCAGAAAATCTTTAAGACCTTCCTCAGGTATGGTCAATGCCCATGCATCCACCAGACTCTGTAAGCTTGAATTTTCCGGCAAACCTAATTGTTCATTCAGATTATATTTTTTTCCATTAACTACCTGATACATGGAACCACGTACGATATTCTTTGTGAGATTGATCACGCAGTATCCATCAGCAATAGCAAATACCGACTCTTCCAAAAAACGATTATTAATAATATCCTGACTCATACAACTTCTCCTCGTCAATCTTCTAGTAAGAATTATATCCTTATTTTTGTGTATCCGTCAACAAAAAAGAGTGTGGTAACTATCCAAATACTTAGTCACCCATTTCTCCACCAATTTCCATCGTGTACTTTGCTTCCATATGATATCCTGCTTTTTTCGCATATTGCATTTCTCTCTTCTGAGTGTTCTCTTTTCAGTTACATGACTATACCAGAAGTCGGAGAAATAGCAATTCATCAGATGTACCGAAAATGTGTGGAGGAGATTGGGGATCGTAGACAATATAGGGAAAATTAGGAGAAAAGAAAAGTCATGACTTCTCAATACTCTTCTCCCATTGTCTTTAACAGATCTGCATACAGATTCTTTAATTCCAATACTTCCTGAATTTTTCGTATTTTCTCTGCCTTTGTCAATGCTATACACCACCTTCCATCAATCGCCAAAAATCGAATGTATGTTCCTTAATTTTAACATACCACATATAATTATTCCAGTCCCAAAAGACATATGAATTTTCACAGCCTGCTTCTTCTAAGGAATAAAAAAGACAGACCATATAACAACTTTATATGTTCTGTCTTTTTATTCCTACAAATCTTCGTACAGTTTTACATCGCTATTATCTGCCATGCATTGTTTTAAGGCAACAATCATTTTTTCCGCATCCAGCGGCTTTGCAAGATGAACATTCATTCCAGCCAGCCGGCTGTTGATAATGTCTTCTGCAAAGGCATTTGCGGACATTGCAATGATTGGAACCCTCCTGGCATCCTTTCTTTTCATTTCCCTGATTGTCCTTGCCGCATTCAGACCATTCATCTTCGACATCATAATATCCATATAAATTACCCCAAAATAATCCGGTGCAGATTTCTCGAAGATTTCAACTGCTTCCTGCCCGTCTGCTGCACATGTAACTTCCATACCACTGTCTTCCAGTATACATCTGGAAATTTCCATGTTCAGCACATTGTCTTCCACAACCAATGCCCGCATGCCTTCTACCGAATAATCATCAAGGCTTACTAGCTTATCTGATAAATTACTGTTTTTATCCTGTGTGCCAATTTTGAACGGAATTTTTACAATAACTGTTGTCCCAACACCTGCCTTGCTCTTCAGTTCAATACTTCCATCCATTCTGTCCACGAAAGGGAATATATATTCTTAATGAATCAACCAGTTATAATCTTTTCATTTTATCCGTGATACTCTCCATTATACTGGATCAATGTAATATCTTCCACATTCGCGATCTTCCGGATCTTCTCTGTGAAATCGAGATCCTTCTGCCGGCAGAACACTTCAACCGCCATCTCTGTCTTCTCTCCACGCATCGTCTTTGACTTTATGAAATATTTCATTTTTCCAAAGTTGCGGATAATTTCATCATCTGCCTCATCTCCCTGATAATGAATCACTGCGATATAGATCCTGCCCTTCTGCTGCTTATGATAGAACAAAAAGATCATTGCGATCATCACAACTGCCGCGATCAGAGCCAGCACATACATTCCTGCTCCGGTTGTGATTCCTGTAGTGATCGCCCAGAAAAGATATAGCAGATCCATCGGATCTTTCACCGCTGTACGGAAACGAACGATAGACAACGCTCCGACCATACCAAGTGAGATCACAATGTTCGTACTGATCGCCAGAGTAACCATACAGGTAAGAAGCGTCATTCCGACCAAAGTAACCGCAAAGCTTCTGGAAAAGATTACCCCTACATAAAATTTGCTGTAAACCATATAGATCACCGCTCCAAGAAGCAATGCAATGATCAGCGAAATTGCCATCTTCGGTGCATTAAAGCTGTCAAATACGCCGGATTCCAGCACCGACTTCTTAATCATATCTTGTATACTCATAATAGTTTTCTCTCCTGTGTTTCATTCCAATATTCAAATCCATGCAAATACTGCGATTTTTCATAACAGAGTACATATTTTGATACTGCTGTGAATTCTTGTGCATTTGGTGGAAGCAAGTCACGCACGATCTGTGGAAGCATCTCTGTGAATTTCACTTCCATAACCAGTTTCCCCGGTTCAAGCACCGGAAGTGTCGGAAGGGACGGATCAAAGATGTCATAACTTCCGACCGCTGCCCTCACATCACTGTCAAATGTAATCCTGACTGTCCCCTCATCCATGATCCACGGTACACGGTCATAGTCAACGATCGTACGTGGACGCATGAGATTGCTGACGCATTCCACATAAAATTCTCTGCACAATGGATAGGGACTCTTTAATAAAAATTGATAATCCCCATCAAGAATCCTGTAGAATTCTTCTTTTGTCAGCGGAGCACTTTCTTTATAAATATAACTTCCGAATTTCTTCTTCCGCTCCAGTTTGATCGAACGGTCACTACAATCATAAATACGGATTCTATATTTTTTTCGCATCAGGACACCCGATTCCTTTTCCGCATAAGCACTGTTGAAATAATCTTCAAAATAGAGACTGCGGATCATATAACCATTTCCCTTTGCATTTGGATCCTTTTTCAGCAAATGCTTCATCCTCAGCTCCAGCAATTCTTTCTCACTGGTACTGATCAGATATTTCCATTCATTACGGAAGCGTTCTTTTGATAAATCATTCCTCATAAATATCTTCCTCAACATTTTGTCCGCCTGTAATGTAGAAACATTTCATACCATAATTCTTTCCGTCATCTGTTACATAATAATCAAATGCATCCTGCGTCTTCCCGGATTCGTTTGTCGCACGGATACGCACAAAATACTGACCATCTGCCGGAACTGTAGTCTCCGCTTCCGGAATTTGAATATTATCCTGACGAAATACGATCTCATTAAACTTATAATCTTTTGCCAGTTCAACTGTATAAGTGATCGTCTCTGCATCAAAATCATATGATGCATCCCAGTTAAGCTTCAACGTATTTCCCTCGATCACCGGTTTTCCAATATAAAACGGCATTGGCTTTTCCAGGCTCTCCTTATAAAGTTCATAATTTTGTTCTACCTCTGAAGGGATTGCCGATGCAATTGTTTCATACTTCGCTTCAGTCAACGGTGCATACATCTGGTCCGGCATCTGATTTAAATACTTCTGAGTAACTGTACGATATTTCTCTATCATGCTGCTGATCCGATCCACACTGAGATAGGATCTCAGATCCTGGATCGCCGCGTCAAGTTCCTCACGGAAATCCTCCGACTGCAGACATCTTTGAAAGAGAACATTTCCCCAGTAATTACTGACTCCACATTCCCAACTGCCTTGATCGGAACGGTTTTTAATGTTATATTCGGTTCTCATGAAAGAGCCGTCATTATCCCACGCAATCAGATACCATGTGTCCGAATTCTGTGGACTATATAAATATGTATTACGATTCTGTGTATCTATATTTCCGGTCAGTATCTGATACGCCATCCAGTACGTCAGATTTTCTCTGTCAAAATATTGATCCAGGATATCCGCAATCGGTTGAGAAATATCATTCAGATCTGTCAGCATTTGAATCAGTTTCGTATGATCTGAATCTCCTTTGATCTCCAGGAGCTTTTCAAAGGCTTTCTGGTCATAGGTCGGATCGTCTTCTTTTTTTATTACATCTTCATAGCGGAAAAACTCAAACGAATTAATTTTGTACAACTGTCCTTTCGAATCCATTCCATGGTTCTTCATTCCTGTCTTGTTCAGCTGTTCCACCTGTGTGTACAATCCATAGTCCTGGAATTCTGATCTGTCCCCCTCGGTAAGATCTCTTACATATAAATGTACGAACTGAGTTCTAAGAGACATCAGCTGCGGTATCCCTTTCAGAAGATCGTAGGACAGCTTATTACGGAAACGCATTCCCTCTGTCTGATGTTTATTTAGATTGATTGTGCGCTGTCCACGCCAGGTTCCCTTATTCTTCTTCAGCTCAATCTTATAGTTTTTCTGCGAATTACGGCTCGATGTCTGTCCTCTGATCTGCACGGTAGCATTCGGCACATTTTCACCATATCCAACCTCCCCGCTCTGCGGACCTGACTCATCACCAACCTGAAGAAGCGCCGCTGTCTGGTAACGGTCTACTCCCATCTTGTCATAATCATAGGCCGAATAACTGTTGATCTCCTTCCAGGTGTGATCCGTACCCTCTGAAGAATTTCCTTGAGAAACAGTAAGATACATCGTCACAACACTCGTCTCGTCATCATTTTCATAGAGACTATCCTTATCCCTGAGGTGAACGTCGTCGATATCCTGTGTCTCTGCCTTTTCTATCTCTTCCTGTTGTTCTGTCTGTTTCTTTGAAGTATCCCCTGTGTTCTCCAGGGTGGTACATCCCGTCAGGCAACAGGACATTCCTAATAAAAGGGCACATCCCAACGCAAGTAATTTATATTTTTTCAAGCTTATCTCCCCTCTCTATTTTCTCTTCCAAAAAGCATCCAAGCCGTGTGAAGAAACCTGTTTTATCCTCTGCCACAATCGGCTGTACACTCAAAATATAATATGGAAGTTTTTTTATAAAATATCCAAGACGCAGTGTACAGATCAAAAAGAACACTGCACTTCCCAGTAAAAATCCAAACCCATAATACACCTGTGGGAAGAATAAAGACACACAGGTAAATGTCGTCGTACACGCGGCGAACATTCCTGTTGCAAATAATGCTCCCTTGTAATCTGTAAAATAAAGTAAGATCAACATCATTGTGTTAGCAATTGCATAGAGTCCATAGCCGACACAGAGTGTCCTAAAATATCCTTCCATAAGATCATTAAATCCAAGCGGAAGATATGTCAGAAGCAGCTGTCCGATCGAAATCGCCAGTGCCGTTGTAAGCAGCTGCTTTAACGCCGTATATTTCAGCTCCATGTTTAAAACCTTTCTCATCTCATTTCCCGCCTGCAGGATATCCTTGATTTCTCCCTTGTCATTAAACAAACTATAATAATTCCGATATTTCGGATAGAAATTCACTTCCACAGATACAACGAAATTAACGGTTGTAATAAGAATCGTCAAATAGGCGATCATCGCAGGTACATCATGATACGGCGCTCCATAAAACAATCCCTGAACATGTACACGGATCGGTCCGCACCACATGATAACAAGATGTGCAAATAGTCCGATGTTCGTGAACAAGCCTGTAAACGCAAGCGGAAGGAACTGATCCACCCAGCGTAAAAAGAAAAATGCACTGATCTCTCTCTGCGGAAAATAACGGTACAACAGCGTCACATCCCAAAGCAGCATGATTCCATAACCGATCGTAACTGCGATCATCAACGCCTCTACATGTGGAATCCCAATCAGGATCAATAGGAATCCGACCAACAATGATACCGCTACCGCTGTAATAAATGAAATAAGAATCCCTTTGTAATCCTTGATCGCTGTCAGATAACTCATCGCATTCCAGGTGACGATCAATTCTCCGAAAAACTCCAGGCACAAAAACTGATCGATCAGATTGATTCCTGAAAACAGAAGAAAAATCCCATACATGATTCCGCCGACTACAAGCAGGATCGCTGTTGAACCCCAGAAAGAAGAAAGCACCGCCTCGTGGCGTTCTTCATACAGCATATCCGCAATATATCTCGTCACGACCATAGAGAAGAAACTGGTCACGGTCAACGAAACGAGAAGTGTGTAAGTAATCATACAATTCAGAAGTTCCCGGTTATGTCTCGTCGCACCGGTATGATCGCAGATAAAAGCGATTCCTACCAACAGCACGATACCGAGCAGCATCGGACCTGTACAGATCACTCCTGCATACCCATACGCTTTTGCCGTCGCTGCAAGTCCGCGCTTCTGGAATAATTTTTTAACTCAAATCCGATTCCGGCCATCTGCCTCTTCCACCTCCTGATACATCTTCCGGTACTTTTCAATCATTTCTTCTTTTCGATAATATGCTTTCACTCGTTTCTGTGCATTCTCCCCCATGCGGAGTCTCCGAGCTCTGGAAGCGCACATCTGATCCATTGCCTGCGCGAGCCCCTCTCGATACATCGGTGGAACACAATATCCTGCTGTTCCGTATCGATCCTCCTCATTACCATTCAGAAGCTCCCTGCAGCATCCTACATCTGTAGTCACACAAGGCCGCCTTGCAGCAAATGATTCTAAAACAGACAGCGGCTGTCCTTCCGATATACTCGTCAAAATTGTAAAGTCCAGCTTCTCCATATAAGAGATGATATCCACTCGTCCTGTAAAGATCACATTTTCCAGATGAAGCTGATCGACCAGCGCATAACACTCCTGCGCATACTCCTCATCATCGACGCCTCCCATAATGTGGAGACGCACATGCTCTCTTGTCGTGCAAAGCTCATAAAACGCATAGATCATCGTCTTGATATCCTTGATCGGTGCCAGACGCACGATCGCACCGATGTCAACCCATCCGTCTTCCTCTTTCAATGGAATAGGGGAAAGCCTTTCATAGTTGATTCCGTTCTCAACGACACGACATTTCTCCTTGTCACATCCCATCTGGATCTGTGCATGCATGGCATTGGTAAATAATGCTGAGACTAGAAACGCTCTCGTATAAATAATATCCGACAGCATATAGAAGAAAGAAATCCACTGCTTTTTAAATGCCGGCTGTACCCATTTTGCACGAATGATCTCTTCTTCACGCTCTCTTGTGTATATTCCATGCTCTGTCAGCAGCACTTTCTTCTTATAAACATACCCGCCCAGGCATGCAAGAAGTCCGCCATATCCTGTACAGATTGCATGATAGACATCTGCCTTGGGCACTTCACTTCCCATTAGATAAAGGACCGGAAGCAGCATAGAACGCATTGTGTGAAATGCATCCGCAAACGGAGTATATGGATAATCTTTTATACAGCACTCCGTCAATATATTCAGGAATTCCTCACTTCTTAAAAAAGACATAGGATTCAGCTTCTGGTCATGATAGAGCCGAAACAAGATTTCCCAATTCGGGCGTCTACACAGCATCAGCTCTTTCAGGCTGTTCGTCTCTTCCTCTGTAAAGGCATGAAGCATTTTTCCTGAATCCTTCAGCCGCAAGGCGTCATCCAGAAAGACCTCGTGAACTTCTACAACATTTTTCGGAAGCTCGTAGACAAATTTCCCTTTATCCTTCGCATTTGCCCCAATCACCCACAGAACAAACTCATGCTCTTTCATTTCATTGATATACTGGTGCATCCAGGTGGATACACCTCCAAATATGTAGGGATAACACCCCTCCAATATGAGACAGATTCTCACAATTAACTCCTTATCTGTCGCGTGTTACCGCTTTGTATTTCAATCTTCTAATTTCTCAATAGTTACTGTTGGTTCCTTTGCCTGAAGCAGATAGAGATTTCCTGTCAGATGTGTAAGTTTTCCTCCCGAAACTTCACCCGGTGTTCCTTCATTGATCCTCACCATAAAATATGCTTCATCATAGAAGTTTTTAAGCTTCAATTCTATAGACTGCTCTGTCACTGTCTTTGTAAATGTAACCGCTCCATAACGCTGGATCGCACCGGATAGTTCCGAACCGGTGAGTTGTCTCAAGGACGGTGCCGAATCCACCAGCCAGTCCATATATTCAGCGAGGTTGCTCTTCATCTTTTCCCAGCCAAGCGCTGCACCGCGGTCTTCGTCCAGAAGATCATCCGGATGAATAAAATGACTGTTCACAAAATGCATATTTAATTCCGACAGTGCCGCCATCTTCATATAATCATCGATAATTGCACCGGAGATGATACGCGGCTGTTCTACAATCCCATCCTTTGCAACTTCAAATTCCTGCACATACGCAAACTCACCGGTGAAATAATTACTGGCGATCGTCCGGATCTCCGGGAAATCTTTCGCGAGCATCTCTCTTCCTTCTGCTGACAATACATTGGACGGCGGTACATAGACTGACATTGATACACTGGGAAATGTATCCTCTCCAAAATGGATCAATTCTTTTACAGCCTTTTTCATGGCCGCCTCATTTTTCCATGTATCATACGGAAGCACGTCACCATAATCCACATTTGAAAGACTCAACGGCTGATGATTGTATCCATGATACCCGAGTTCTCCACCTTGATGAAGCAGCATATTTCCAAAATACTGAAAACGTCTGGTATCCTTCTGTTTCTTAATCGTTCCATCCGTCACATCCTCATAATTTTCAATAATCACACCGGTATAGCGAATGTTGTGATTGGATGCAAGCTCCAGCATATCCGGCCACCACACATCCATATAGAAATCACTAATGCTCATTCCATAGTCCCGCTTCACATAAGTAGCATCTCCCTCCGGAACCGGTGCTGGAAAGTCATCCAGATAAAATGCTGATCCATTGATCACCGGATAAACCCCCACATCAGTAAGGAGACTGTAGGAAGCCGCATAGAATCCACGCACCGCTTTCTCATACAGTCCAAAGTTGTCTACTACAAACTTCCCTTTTCCATATTGGTTCTCCCAAATAACAGGCTGACCGTTTTTTTCATTGACATGCGCATAAACCTTCGCATTCTCACTCAGCTGCACTGCCCAGGCAGAGTCATACGGATCCGTGATTGCATAAGCCTGTCCGCCGCCAAGCATAAATTCCGGTTCAAAATAAATACTGTCTACAAGTGTATTGTCATATCCGGAAGAAATGATTCCAAGCTTCTGCTCAATCACTGATGAATACGCTGTTTTCTGAAGTGTCAGGGCAAAAAGTACATTCCCACCTTCTGACACCCAATCACACAGTTCCATAAGATTCTCTTTCAACGTACTTACATCACTCAGTAATACAACAACCGTTTCATAAGCATGATAATCTGGAATAGAGGATGCACTCTGCAGGTCTACCACATCTGTTCCAACCTTCATATCTTTAAAAATTTGTTGAAACTGCTCCCATGCAGCCACACTCGCCTCATCTTCACTGTTACGAAGTACCAGACAGGTCTTCGGCAGTGATTTCGCAGCCATCTGTTCCGTAACCACTTCTTCCTGACTGAGATATGCGACTTTTCTGTTTTTTTCAGCATATTGAATTCCACTTCGTTCAGCAAAAAGGACGACCGCGATCATCAGAAATACACCCAGGATCACCAGCATACTTTTAAATGGAAATGTTCTCAATGATTTTAATCTAGCCAAAAAGCCAATGCCTCCTTACTCTTAGACGACAGATAGATCTGCTCCTCTTTCATCTGTCTTAAACACTGCTGCAACTCCGCTCCCTTTTTTCGTTCTGCCAGATACCGGATCTTCAAAATCCAGAACTCCTCTTTCCGATGCCATTTCTGATCCATCAGCCTTAGAATCTCTTCCGCCTGAACATAATCTCCTGTTTTCATCAGATTTTGGAACAGACGCACACATGTGGAGAGCGTCGTTTTCACCTTCAGCTTTTGTCTTAAAAGACGGATATAACGTTCCCTCTGTTCTCTCTCCATCTGGGCTTCCAGAATCCCCTGATTCAGATACTCTTCCATAAAATCACAGTACTGCTCCAGGATCTCCGGATCGTCCGGTGATGCCGCATACAGCTTCTCCATCTTCTGCAAACGAAAATCATATTCCTTGGAAAGTTCAACCATGGCTGTGATCGCATAATGGACAACCTCTACATCTTCATTCATGCGGGCCTGTTTCAGAAGATCCATATATTCTTCCGGATCATCATTTAACACATCCATGATCAGTTCACGGCGCACTCTCGGTTCGTTAATCAAAAGTGCTTCCTCTAACGGAACGATCTTTTTGTCCGTATCCAAAACTGCCTGAAAAATATTTTTATAAATCTCTTCATTTACACGAAGCTTTTCCACTCCCGGTTCTATCCTTTTGTCTCTTCTGGTCAGCATTTGCAAATGCAAAAGCAGCACGCACACTGTTCCCCAGAAAGGAACGAAGATCACAAGTGCCATCAGATATTTTTTCACCTTCAGCAGATGTGTCTTTATCCCCAGCCAGACCAGCACACAGCAGACAATATGTAACAGGATCAGGAATACTCCAAGCACTGTCTGAATCATAATTTTTCTCCTGTATTTGCATTCTCCACGGTATCGATCTCATGACAGACGAAGCCGTCATTTTCCAGTCTTGCAAGAATGATCGGCAAGGAACTTCTGTCCGTCTGTGAAAGAATGAGGAAGAGCTCTCCTTTTTCAGAAATCCCCCAGACATCATTTTCACGGACCGAAGCCTGTAGCGCTGTGTCTGCCTCTTCCAGTGTCATCTTCGGATACTCCAGCTTCAAAAGCACATAGGATGCCCGATTCTCCTCCCTCATAGAATGGAAGGAATACAGCCGTTCTTCAAAATACTCCTGCTTCAATATACGTGTACCCTGCACGTACTGCCTGTTCTTGATTGCCTCCTGATATTCCAGTGCGCGCAAAAGTGCTGTTTCTACCAGACCGCAGAGAATCTGGAACAGATTCAGATAATAGAGAGAAAGCTGTTCATTTCCCACTTCCTGAATGAAAATCAGCATCACGAGCTCTCCATCCTTGTGAATCCCGTTCATATACATCGGATAGCCGTCCAGGAAATTCCGGTTTACCCACACCTTTCCGGACACAATCGTCTCTTTCGCTTCCAGATAATCATCCAGACAAATGGATTTTTTCAACACATCTGTCATTCCCTGGGATGCGATCGCAAGACGTCCATAGCTCTGATTCTTTCCAACTGAATAAATCGCAAATGTATGATTCTCAAGAACTGATTCCATCACATGCAGAGTTTCAATAAAAAGCTCCTGCGGAAGAATGATATCCAGTTTTTTCGTAATATCAAAAATCTTACCAAAGCTGTCACGGCTTCCCAGAATCTGCTTCCTGTACTGCCGTTTATCAGAAAGCGTCTCCTGATACATTTCTCTCATAAACAGAAATTTATCCAGGATCAGTTTATTCTCCTCTTTCATGAATTGAATATTATCTCTGTTTTTCAGTCGGATGTAACCACAGATCGCGCCGACTGCAAAATAGAAGATAAACGGAATCCAGTTCGAAGGTTCGTAGAAAAGTGTCGTCCAGCCGATCCCGGTTTTCGTATATGCTGCCAGCAATGAAAGTGTTTCCAGCCCCGCTGCAGCAAGCCCGTAATTAATGCCGTACAGACTGCTGAACAGCACGATGTAAACAAGCCTCAGATCGATCATCTGAAACTGCACCTGATTTCCCGCCACCCGGTTCAGTGCTTCAAAAATAAAAAATGTGAGCAGCAATTCCGCGATTTTCACGATTTTATCATGTACTTTCAAAAAAGTTTTTACTACATCGATCTTCCGTGTCTTATGGTTCGTTTTCTCACAATAATCCTCATAAATTTCTGTGAGATCCTCCAAAAGAGAAATCTTCGGAAACCAGCCGTATTCATTTCTCAGAACGTGGTCATCAGATATCCCATCCCGGATCAGCACATCTGACAAATAGGTAATGTTTGCAGCCGGAAACATCTGTGCCAGTCTCTCCCCGAACTGTTGAAAAGTAAAATGAAATACCTGCGGAACCTGAAGACAGGCGCTCCCCTCTCCCCAGTTATCAAAAATCTTGTATAATAAATCCCCAAGATCACTCAAAGCGAGAAAATGCATCTCCTGTGCCGGTGCTTCTTCAAATGTAATCTGCTTCTTATTGATCACAGTTGAGAACAGCTTGAAAAAATAATCCTCCTCATAAGTACCGGAATAAAGATACGGCACACGCAGAATCTTGACAGCGATCTGATGCAGCTCGCCGTATTGCCTGCAGAACTCTTCTGCCGAGCGGACCATCAGCGTCTTTCCTGTTGTATCTTCATATAAACTATCCGGTCCTGTAATATACAGAAGCCTGGAATTCAGATTCCCCTTATAGTAATGTAATAGCTTGTGTAAAGTCTCAATCTCACCCTCCATCGTCCCATGAAATGTAAGATAATTAGAAAAATAAATCACTCCCTCAAATTCATACGTCTTGAAAATGTCTTTGAATTCTTCCTCCGTCTTCGGCATCGGGTATACCGATAAGCTCTTATTGCGATTTGACTTTTGTTCAGTCTCTCCAAGAAGAAGGATCTGACACTCAGGGAAAGCCTCCTCGATAAATTCTGTTGTAATATATCCGATATTTCCGGTCACCAGTAATTTCATACGTCACCTCGTAATCATATATTGCACATTTCTATCATTTCCAAACTATCATTTATGCAGAAGATGTATTTTCTTTTATCCTCTTTTTGTCTTTATACATCTTCTCGTCAGCACAATGGATCAGCTCCGGCAGATTCTTTTCCTCTGCATCTGTCCAGGCGTATCCCATTGCAACAGAGATAGGAATGTCACTTTGTTCATCGGCAAATTCAATCTCCGCTCTGACTTGCCTTATGATCTCTTCTGTTTCTTCGGCTGTCTTGTTTTTCAGGATAATCATGAACTCATCACCGCCGATTCTGTAACACTGACCGTTCTGTCCAACGGCAGCTCTCATACACTTTGCGATCGTGATAATAAGCTCATCACCTTTCTCCTGGTATCATTACAAATATGCACAAAAATTCATTTTTATATTACCACGAAATTTTTTACTTTACAATGCACATACCTTTTCAGACGCTGATTTTCTTGTTTCCTTTTTCAGAAAATTGCAACCAAAGGGGCGCACCTGAAAATTTCTTTTCAAATGCGCCCCTTCGCTTTCCTTTCTTCTGTTTTTCTGTCAGATCAATCCGTAATGCTCCATCGCCTTTGCCACGCCGTCCCGCTCGACGGTATCGGTTACGTACTCTGTGTACGGATCCAGAACCTCATCATGTTTTCCAAGCGCAATGGTGTGTGCGCCGCACCGGAACATGGTAAGGTCGTTGCTGCTGTCGCCAAATACGTATGCATCTTCTTTCTCCAGCTGAAACTGTTTCAGCGCATAGTCCACAGCTGTTCCTTTGCTGCAGCCGTGCGGAACGAGTTCGTATACACCGCCGCGACGGTCCATGATATCAAACTCCTGCTCAAACTCACGGTACATACGTTCTATATCAGACTGTGCATCGGTTACGATGCAAAATTTATCGTAGATGATTCCTTTTGTCTCTGCTGTCTCTGCGAGTCCGATTCCGACAGCAGCGAAATGGGCGCGCGTCTGCTCGACCTCCTGAAAACGGGATACCTCCGAGGGGAAATAAACATTATCTGTTCCCTCCAGGATCATGCCGATCCTGCACTCTTTTAAAATAACCGGGATTTCCTCACAGCGCTTTTTCGGAATCGTCTGATGCATCAGGATTTCGCCGTCCCGGCGCAGATAGGTCCCGCAGCCGCACAGAAATCCGGAAAACGGAAGCTTTTTCAGCTCCTCGGGCAGCTCCGACCAGGTGCGGCCGGTATTAATAAACGTAAGATTTCCTTTTTCCGCTGTCTTTTTCAATGCATCGAGCGCGCTCTGCGGAATTTCTTTTGTAATCTCACTCAGTAACGTTCCATCAATATCAAAAAATAATGCTTTCACAAAAATTTCCTCCTCGTGTACTCTTTTCCTATCGGTCTGAAAAATTCGTGACTAAATTCGTGACCAGATATTTTTTCCTGTTCTCTTTCTGACATACGAAAAAATGCCGAAGCTCTTGATTGTCAAGGCTTTCGGCATTTTCATTCCAGTCGAAGCGACGGGATTCGAACCCACGACCTCTGCGTCCCGAACGCAGCGCTCTACCAAACTGAGCCACGCTTCGATTTTTTGTTTTCTGAACTCTCGTCCGTCAACAATAGCTATTATATATGATGTCTATAGGAATGTCAACACCTTTTTTGAAATTTTTTTAATTTTTTTTATTATTGCTTCAAAAGGTACATTTTACACGGGTTTGCGGCCTTTTTGGTGTTCTTTTAGAATGACAGTTTCTGAGAAAGTCAAAAAAAGAGATATGCCGGAAGTTCTGTTCCGGCATATCTCTTATCTTTGTTTCTCAGCTCAGCTGATATACATCTGCATACTGCACGCCGAAGCTCAGCGCCTCGGAATGGCTGCTGCAGAAGATGTCTACGTGGCCGTAAGCGGTTCCGCGGTCTTCTACCGTGTAAACCTGGCCGTTGATCATCAGTTTCGTTCCGAATGGTACACCGCCCATGGCGATCGTTCTTCCTGCGGTCGGTGTGGTTCCGCTCGCGGTGGATCCGCCGGACCACTGTCCGGTACAGATGGAACAGGAGCAATAGCCTGTCAGTTTAAATCTTCCAAGGTATGTTCCGCTGGAGGAGCTGCTGGAAGTATCTGACGCGGATGGACTCTCCGTTGTCGTGGAGGATGCGCTGCTGTCCGAAGAACTGCTTCCGGAGTTGCTGCTTGTATCGGTATCCGCTTTCGCTCTCCTGCGTACTTTCCTGCTTTTCATCCCCATCGCTTCTCTTCGCCGGCGTTGCCTTTGCGGTAAAGCGTTCATCTTCATATCCGCATTCTGTAAATAGTCCGGCGTCGGTACTTCCGCATTTCAGATCTGCTTTGATCGTAGCAGCTACTTTCTGCGGGCTTCCCAGTTCCCGGATCACCTCCGCCTCATGTTCCTCTCCCGCATCTGCAAAATAATCTTCATAATACTGTAATGCTTCCTCTCGCTCTTCTGCTGAAATCTCACGGAGCAAGTCTTTCAGCTGATCCATAAATTCGATCCGATTCATTCAGCAACACCTCCCTCAAAAATATCTCGAATCTTCTTAGAATAATTCTTCCAC
>ERZ894226.706-NODE-706-length-17208-cov-9.394683_pt1 | contig 17208 bp, 17 predicted proteins | sample MGYA00380294_ERZ894226 | MGnify/ENA primary metagenome ERZ894226 (study PRJEB32331, sample SAMN06328434) | human gut metagenome | biome: human gut microbiome; feature: stool | host: Homo sapiens | collected 2014-10-29 ... | reverse complement strand
GAGCAATCTGTATGATCAAGTTGGATTTTTTATCAAAAAAGAGCAGTTTTTCGTGTGCTGACATCGTTGGTATCTTGAAAAACACAAAAAACAGGGTTGCATACAAGATTTGATTATGATACTATATCTTTACTGTGAAAACAGATGTATTTCTGTGAAACACACATAAGGGGGACACAATGGCAGAAAAAACAAAATATTTTGTCCTGAAGCAGAAAGCAGTGCCGGAGGTTTTACTGAAGGTAGTAGAGGCAAAACGTTTGCTGGATTCAGGCAAGGCAGTTTCCGTACAGGAGGCAGCAGAGAATGTCGGCATCAGCCGGAGTTCTTTTTATAAATACAAAGATGATATTCTTCCTTTTCATGACAATGCAAAAGGAAAAACGATTACGTTTATTCTGCAGATGGACGATGAGCCGGGACTGCTTTCCGATGTGCTGAAGATTATCGCCGAGTTTCACGGAAACATTCTGACCATTCATCAGACGATTCCGTTAAACGGCGTGGCGTCACTGACAATCAGCGTGGATATCGCGGAAGACCGGGGAGACGCCTCGGAGATGATCAACGAGATTGAGTCCAGACAGGGAGTTCATTATTTTAAAATCTTAGGACAGGAGTCCTGAAAAAGAAAAAGCAAGAGAGGGACAAAAGAGATGATTCAGATTGCAGTATTAGGATATGGCACCGTTGGTTCCGGCGTGGTAGAAGTCATCAACACGAACCATGACAGCATCAACAAGAGAGCAGAGAACGAGATTAATATCAAATACGTTCTGGATTTAAGAGATTTCCCGGGAGATCCAGTGGAAAAAGTGCTGGTACATGATTACGAAGTGATCGCAAACGATCCGGAGGTTGATATTGTTGTCGAGGTCATGGGCGGCGTTGAGCCGGCTTACACCTTCACAAAACGTGCGCTGGAGGCTGGAAAGAGCGTCTGCACATCCAACAAAGAGCTGGTGGCAAGACACGGTACCGAGCTTCTTGCAATTGCAAAAGAGCACGGCGCAAACTATCTGTTTGAGGCAAGCTGCGGCGGCGGTATCCCGATCATCCGTCCGTTAAACTCCTCCCTGACTGCAGATGAGATCGATGAAGTAACTGGTATCTTAAATGGTACCACGAACTATATCTTAAGCAAAATGGCAAGCGACGGTTCCGATTTCGCGGATGTATTAAAAGAGGCACAGCGCCTCGGCTACGCAGAGCGCAACCCGGAAGCAGATGTAGAAGGCTACGATGCGTGCCGTAAAATTGCGATTCTTTCTTCTCTTGCTTATGGAAAAGAAGTCAATTACGAAGAGGTTTACACCGAGGGAATCACAAAGATCACCGCAGAGGATATCAAATATGCGACCTCGATGGGAACCGCAATCAAACTGCTCGCAACAAGCCGCAAGGTGGGTGATCAGTATTACGCTATGGTAAGCCCGGTGATGATTGACGCGAAAAACCCGCTGTACAGCGTAAACGGTGTCTTCAACGCCATCTTCATCCACGGAAATGTACTGGGTGATGCCATGTTCTACGGAAGCGGAGCAGGAAAACTCCCGACCGCAAGTGCCGTTGTTGCCGATGTTGTAGACTGCGCAAAGAACAAAGGCAGAAACATCATGATGAGCTGGAGCGAGGAGAAACTGAACCTGCTGCAGATCGATGATGTGAAGAGCCGCTTCTTCGTCCGCGTATCCGGCCACGCCGCAGAGCGCCAGAGTGAGATCGAGGAGCTGTTCGGAAAAGTAGAAATCGTAGCAGTTCCAAGTCTGTCCGAGGAGTTCGCATTCATCACAGGCGAAATCACAGAGCAGGAGTACAGAGAAAAAGCAGAGAAACTCGACGGAATCCAGAGCAGAATCCGCGCGAGAATTTAAGATCTCGAAATAGACATAACTAAAAAGACGTTTCACAGCCGTAAAGCAAGGGGTGTGAAACGTCTTTTTAGTTATCTTAAGATTTATTTTTAAAGATCTGTGCCGGATCCAAAGGAATCCGTATCATATCCCACCGGTTCCGATGCCGGATATAGGATATCTTTCCGTTCCTGATAGAACGCAGCCATCGTGATCTGCATATACGGCATCACCCATAAGAAGCCGATGGCGCAGGAGCAGGATGCGAGGATCTCAAGTCCTAAAAAGCTGAGGAGCAGCAGAATGTAGCGGAAGAAATTCTTTTTCATCAGCACAAAGCTCTGACGGATCGCCTGGATCGGGCCGATGCCGGGAGTGTCGTTCATCACGAAGGTGGAAAGGGAAAACGGAACCAGCACCAGCGTGGAAACGAGAGAGCCGATCAGCTTATAAACGTAAACATTCATGAGCGAAGAAAGCTCGGCGTCAATGGAAAGTGCAGTTCCAAGCGTCAGTTCCGCACTCGGGGAGGAAAGATACTGGAAGCCTGGAATGCTGGAAATCAGGGCGATCACGGAGCTGATGCCGTTGATGATAAGGAACATCAGCACGTACTGGTCCGGGTGGTGATAGAAAGCGTAGAGCATATCACCGACGGAAATCGGTTCCCCGCGCAGCGTCGAGAGGCAGATTTTTAAGTAGCCTGCCTGGAAGAGGCTGAGGAGCAGGGAAAACAGGAACAGCGTCAGATTCAGGAAAATGATATCGTACAGCGTTGTGCCTGAAAAAATCAGCGTCGGGATGAGGGAACAGGAGAAGGTGAGAAACAGGTTGATCGCGGTTGCGCCCACCAGCGTGCCGCATCGGCCTGCCATGGCCTCACGGGCCTGCTTTTTCAGTTCTGAAAATTTCTGTTTTTGTCCGTTCATGAAAAATCCTTTCTGGTACCTAAATAGTATTTCCGTCGGTGGTTGTTCCGTTATCCGGTGTCATCTGGTATTCCTGCATGTACTGATTATAATACCGCTCGAGCAGGTTGGTGCTGCCGCCGCTGACCATGTTGAAAAGCAGGAAAGAAGCATACATGCAGATACCGACAATGATGCCGATGGTACAGCCCGCCAGACCGGCTTTTGCCGTGCCGCTCATGCGTCCTGCGCCGCGGCTTAAAAGGGCGAAGATCACGCCGAGCGAGCCGAAAAACAGGGAACCCATGTTGAGCATGAACAAAAAGGAGCAGATCGCCATGACCATCGAAGCGGCCGCAAGGGCCTGCGAACCCGTCCTGCGCGGCGGCTGTACGGGAGGCTGCTGCTGGTAATGCTGATACGGTCCGGGACGCTGGCCCTCAGGCACGCCGTACGGATGGGAGGACTGATAGGAATCTCCGGACTCATTGGTGTTTGGATCGTAATTTTCTGGTGTCATAAAATGTCCTTTCTTCTGCAAAAAAGCGCGGTTTCACACGCAGTCTGTCAAAAAAGCTATAGTAAAGATTTTATCATGTAAGGTTGACAAAAACAAGACCTATTGATAAGGTAATAGAGTGGCTGTTCCGCCAAGGGTCCCGCTTTTTATGCGGGAAAAACAGAGAAGGAACAGCGTGTTTTGGAAGAGACAACAGGAGGAATTTACCTATGGATATGAATCAGGTATTGGCAGCCGAGCTGAACGTCAAACCGTGGCAGGTAGAAGCTGCAGTGAAACTGATTGACGAGGGAAACACGATCCCTTTTATTTCACGATATCGAAAAGAAGCAACAGGTTCCTTAAACGATGAGGTACTGCGAAATCTGTATGACCGTCTGATGTACCTGCGCAGTTTAAATGACCGCAAGACCGTTGTCCTGGCGAGCATCGAGGAGCAGGGCAAGCTGACCGCAGAACTGAAAAAATCCATCGAAGAGGCCGCAACTCTCGTGGTCGTAGAGGATTTATACCGTCCGTACCGTCCGAAACGCCGGACGCGTGCGACGATTGCAAAAGAAAAAGGACTGGAGCCGCTGGCAAACATCATTCTTCTGCAGATGACAAAAGAGCCGCTTGAAAAAGAAGCAGAGGCATTTCTTTCTGAGGAGAAGGAAGTCAAAACGGCAAAGGATGCCATTGCAGGCGCATGCGACATTCTTGCGGAGAGCATTTCGGATGAGGCGGACTACCGCATGGAAATCCGCCGCAGAACCGAGGCGAAGGGCTTAATCGTCTCGACAGCAAAGGATGAGAAAGCAGAGTCCGTTTACGAGAATTACTATGAGTTTTCCGAGCCGGTATCGAAAATTGCCGGACACCGTGTGCTGGCGCTGAACCGCGGTGAGAAAGAAAAATTCCTGAACGTCAAAATTGAGGCGCCGACGGAAGAAATCCTGCGTTATCTCGAGAAAAAAATCATCACCAAAGAGAATCCGCAGACAAAGCCGGTTCTGCAGGCGACCATCGAGGATGCCTACAACCGTCTGATCGCTCCGGCCATCGAGCGTGAGGTCAGAAATCAGCTCACCGAAAAGGCAGAGGACGGTGCGATCAAGGTCTTTGGAAAGAACCTTGAGCAGCTTCTGATGCAGCCGCCGATCGTCGGACAGGTTGTGCTTGGATGGGATCCTGCATTCCGTACCGGATGCAAGCTTGCTGTGGTAGATCCGACCGGAAAAGTAATCGGCACGACTGTAATTTATCCGACAGCGCCTACGACTCCGAAGAAGATCCAGGCAGCAAAAGATCTGCTGAAAAAGATTATTCCAAAGTATCACATCTCTTTGATTTCCCTGGGAAATGGAACAGCATCCAGAGAATCAGAACAGTTTATTGTAGAACTGTTAAAAGAGATTCCGGAAAAAGTGCAGTATGTGATCGTAAATGAAGCGGGAGCATCTGTGTATTCAGCAAGTAAACTTGCTACAGAAGAATTCCCAAAATTCGATGTCGGGCAGAGAAGCGCGACATCCATCGCAAGACGTCTTCAGGATCCGCTTGCCGAACTGGTAAAGATCGATCCGCAGTCGATCGGTGTCGGGCAGTATCAGCATGATATGAACCAGAAAAAATTAGGAGAAGCACTTGGCGGTGTGGTAGAAGACTGTGTAAATAAAGTCGGTGTGGACCTAAATACTGCATCGGCTCCGCTGCTTTCTTATATTTCCGGTATTTCCGGAACCCTTGCGAAAAATATTGTTGCCTACAGGGAAGAAAATGGAAAATTTGAGAATAGAAAAGAACTTCTCAAAGTACCAAAACTTGGACCAAAAGCATTTGAGCAGTGTGCCGGGTTTATGAGGATCCAGGGCGGAACCAATCCACTTGACGGAACCAGTGTACATCCGGAGTCTTACGAGGCGGCAGGAAAGCTTCTTGAAAAGCAGGGCTTCAAGCCGGAAGATATTGCAGGCGGCAAACTTGCAGGTCTGTCTCTTACCATCAAAGATTACAAAAAGCTCGCTGAGGAACTTGGAATAGGAGAGATCACCCTTCGGGATATTGTCAAAGAGCTGGAAAAACCGGCGCGTGATCCACGAGATGAGATGCCGAAACCAATTCTCAGAACGGATGTCCTTGATATGAAGGATCTGAAGGAAGGAATGATTCTGAAAGGAACCGTGCGAAATGTCATTGACTTTGGTGTATTTGTCGATATTGGAGTGCATCAGGACGGATTGGTACACATTTCCCAGATCACGGATCGTTTTATCAAGCATCCACTGGAAGCAGTCAGCGTAGGAGATGTTGTAGATGTAAAGGTGATGAGCGTTGATTTACAGAAGAAGCGGATCCAGCTTACAATGAGAGGAATTCAGTAATACATGTTCGGATATGTGACGGCGAATGAGCCGGAATTAAAAGTAAAAGATTATCATAAATATAAAGCGTATTACTGTGGCCTTTGTCAGTCGCTGAAGAGACAGTATGGCAGCGCAGGTCAGCTTACGCTTGCCTATGATATGACATTTGTGATCATTTTACTTACTTCTTTATATGAAAGTGAAACAAAGGCAGAAAGCCATCGCTGTAAGATGCATCCGTTAAAGCCACAGCCAATGCTGGAAAATGAGATCACAGAGTATGCGGCCGATATGAATCTGATCATGGCGTATTATCATCTGGAAGATGATTGGAAGGATGAGAAGAAAGTAGCAGGGCTTTTCGGGAGTATGGCCTTGAAGCGAAAAGTAGAAAAAGCAATTCGGAAATATCCAAGGCAGAGTCGTGTGATCAGAGAAGAAATGGCAAAGCTTTCGGAATATGAAAGTCAGGGTATACAGGAAGTTGACTATCCGGCAGGCTGTTTTGGCCGGCTGATGGAAGAGATGATGGTATATAAAGAAGACTGCTGGGAACAGCAGCTTCGAGGGATCGGTTTCTATCTGGGCAAATATATTTACATTATGGATGCTTACGAAGATCTGGATAAGGACCTGGAAAAAGGGACTTATAATCCATTAAAAAAGATGCATGAAGAAGCCGGATATGAAGAAAGGTGCAGAGACATTCTGTGCATGATGATCGGCGAATGCGCAAGAAATTTTGAAATTCTGCCATGTGTACTGGACGTGGATATCCTGCGGAATATCCTGTATGATGGCGTATGGAAACATTACAGAAAGATACAAGAAAAGAAAAGCGAGGAAAAGGAAGATGACAAAGAATCCTTATGAGGTGCTTGGCGTATCACCAAATGCGTCGGAAGAGGAGATAAAAAAGGCGTACAGAGAACTGAGCCGGAAATATCACCCGGATGCCAATGTGGATAATCCGCTTCGGGATCTTGCTGAAGAAAAGTTCAAAGAAGTACAGGAAGCTTATGATGAAATTATGAAAGAGCGGGCGAATGGAGGATATAATTACGGATACGGCGCGGGTTCAGGGAACTATTCTTATGGTAATAATTCCTATGGGAATCAATCTTATGGCAATGGCAGATATCAGCAGTACAATAATATGAATCCGGAGATGCAGGCGGCATTCAATTTTATCAATAACCGTAGATATCAGGACGCGATCAATGTGTTGAACCGTATGAATGACCGGACTGCACAATGGTATTATGCAAGTTCCATGGCCAACGCCGGCGTAGGCAACAATGTGCTGGCAAGGGATTATGCTGCGCAGGCAGTGAATATGGACCCGAATAACCCGCAGTACAGAGAGCTGATGAACCAGCTGAACTGGGGAGCACAGAGATATAATAGTAATCCGTTTGGTCAGGGATATGGCAATCGTAATTCCTCTCCGTGTGGAACTGGAAATATGTGCTGTGATCTGTGGATCGCAGATTCATTATGTGAATGTATGGGAGGAGATCTGTGTCCATGCATCTAAATACAAAGAAGATTGCATTTGCAGGCGTTATGCTTGCACTGACAGAAGTGGGGATTGCGCTTGGCAGTGTGATCGAAACGAATACCCTTTTTTTACTGGCGGCGGCGTCCTTCTTTGTCGGGATTGTGATTCAAGAATTTGGATTGAAAAGCGGGGCAGGCTTTTTACTGGCTGGAATTTTGCTGGCAATCCTTCTGTCTCCGAATAAATTATATGTGGTTTCCTATGCATTTATGGGATTTTATATTCTAATTATAGAAACAATATGGCATTTTTCTGGAAGAGCTTCCGGATGGATCAGAAGCCGTAACTTTTTCTGGCTCATGAAATATCTGGTATTTAATGTACTTTATATTCCGGGTTTAATATATTTCTGGAGTATGTTATCTGAAAAAAAGACCGCAAAAGGAATAATGCTTATGTCTGTTGTATTCGGACAATTTATACTTTTTGTCTTTGATAAGACATATGAATATGCAATGGGGAAAATCTGGAAAGAAAATAGACATAAATTCGGATTTTAAAGCATATATAATACAATAATGATGATGTGAGTGTCGAAAGTAAATTTTGCTGCTCACTGATGTAACCGGATTGTTCTATTGCTACGCAATTCCCATAATCCTCGAACACATCATAATAATAAAAATATAAATTTTATGTATTTTTTGCACAAAAAAGTGGAAAATTTAACAGAAAAATTGTATAATATAAGACAGGACAAATAGGAAAGAGAGGATTCACTTATGAAGCAGAATAATATGCTTGCTATGATCTTGGCGGGCGGACGAGGAAGTCGTCTTCACGAGCTTACAAATAAAGTAGCCAAACCTGCGGTTTCATATGGTGGGAAATACAGAATCATTGATTTTCCACTTAGCAACTGTGCCAACAGCGGAATTGATAATGTAGGAGTCCTGACACAGTATGAGTCTATTTTACTTAACAGTTATGTAGCGGCAGGCCGCAGATGGGGGTTAGATGCCCAGAACAGCGGAGTCTATGTACTTCCACCGCGTGAAAAAGCGGATGCGGATCTGGATGTATACAGAGGAACAGCAGATGCAATTTCACAGAACATTGATTTTGTGGACATGTTTGCACCAGAATATGTACTGATTCTTTCCGGTGACCATATTTATAAGATGAATTATGATAATATGCTTGATTATCATAAAGAGACTGGAGCAGATGCAACAATCGCGGTCATTGAGGTTCCGATGAAGGAAGCAAGCCGTTTCGGTATTATGAATACGGACGATGAGGGAAGAATTGTAGAGTTTGAAGAGAAACCGGAGAATCCAAAGAGCAATCTGGCATCCATGGGTATTTACATATTCAACTGGAAGCTTTTAAGAAAGATGCTCCTTGCAGATATGAAAAATCAGGATTCCAATCATGATTTCGGAAAAGATATCATTCCGACTATGCTGAATGATGGAAGAAAGCTCTATGCATACAAGTTCAAAGGATATTGGAAAGATGTCGGAACAATTGATTCCCTGTGGGAAGCAAATATGGATCTGATCAATAGTAAAAATGAACTTGATCTGAATGATGATTCATGGAAGATTTACACAGAGGATACAACTGTGCTTCCTCAGTATGTTGGCCCGACAGCAGAGATTGAAAGAGCATTTATCAACCAGGGATGTGTGATCAATGGAAAAGTCAAAAATTCTGTATTGTTTACAGGTGCAAGAGTCGGCGAAGGTGCACAGATTATTGACAGTGTACTGATGCCGGGCGTTGAAGTAGAAGAAGGCGCAGTTGTAACAAGAGCGCTTGTGGCTGATGGCGTAAAGATTGGCAAAAATGCAGTTGTCGGATCAGCAGACAGTGAACATATTGAATTAGTATCAAAACGTGTTAAGGGGGATGAGTAATATGGCACAGGCATTTGGAATCGTAAGTTTTGCCGGCAACAATATCCGGGTAGGAGAGATGCAGAATTACCGTCCGGTTGGTGCTGTTTCATTCCTTGGAAGATACAGAGTTATCGATTTCCCAATCTCTAATATGAGCAACAGTGAAATCGAACATATTCAGGTTTATGTAAGAAGAAAACCGCGTTCTCTTACAGAACATCTTGGAACAGGCCGTCATTACAATATCAACTCAAAGAGTGGCCGTCTTCATATTCTTTATTCTGATTTTGCAAATGCAGAATGGAGTGTATACAATAATGACCTGGCGGCATATGAAGAAAATATGGAGTGTATTGAAGCTGTAAAATATCCATATGTAGTTATTGCACCAAGTTATATGATTTATACACAGAATTATGATGAATTACTTAAGACACATATTGAATCCGGTGCAGATATTACCCTGTTATATCACAGTGTGGATAATGCAAAAGAATACTATCTGAACTGTTCAACACTTAATCTGAACAAGCAGAAGGGTGTCCTTTCATTGGAACCGAACCATGGTAACGCGAAAAACCGTAATATTTTCATGGACACTTATGTAATGCGCAAAGATCTGTTTATGGAACTGGTTAAAAAGGGAAGAAAGATTTCTTCCATGTTCACACTTAATGATATTGTGAATATGGCATGCAGTGAACTGGATGTACGTGGAGTGTCACATCGAGGATTCTTTGCATCTATCACAGATTTTAAGAGCTACTATAATGCAAACTTATCACTGATCGATATGAAGAATGCAGTGACTTTGTTTGATAAGAACTGGCCGATTTACACAAGAACAAATGATTCATGCCCAACAAAGTATTATGAAGGAGCAAGTGTCAAGAGTTCAGTAATTTCCAATGGATGCCTGATCGAGGGTACTGTTGAGAATTCGGTAATCGGACGTGGATGCGTAATTAAGAAAGGTGCAGTTGTCAAAGACAGTGTTATTCTTCCGGGAGTTGTAATTGGAGAGGATGCACGGATTGAAGCGCAGGTAGTGGACAAGAGTGCAAGGATTGTCCATGCAAAGGAACTGATTGCAGATCCGGAAAAACCAGGATATGTAAGAAGAAACGATACTTTATAATCAAAAGAAATTCAACAGAGAGAAGAATGCCGGCGTGGGCAGACTTCTCTCTGTTTTTTTGTTTCATAAAAAAAGAGGTTCATAACGAACCCCTTTTGCTGCTTTGTAAAATTATAATCTATTCGCGTCCCATTTGTAAAATCGGGCTGATCTTTTTGTAGATCAGGAATACGATCAATGATACCAGGAAACCTTTCAGCAGATTGAAAGGTGCAACAGAAAGTAAAACAAAAGTCAGAAGACTGTTGATATGACTGTTGACTGCGGTTCCCATGGCAATCAGTGCGTCGATCGGCATATGGAATGCAGCAGCGTATGCCGGAAGCAGAAGGTATGCATTGATAAAACATCCGACAATTGTCATAAAAACAGTTCCTGTTACCATACCGATGATCGCACCCTTGCGAGAATGTAACTTCTGATAAATCAGGGAAGCCGGAATACACATTGCACATCCGATCAGGAAGTTTCCGAGGTCTCCAACACCAGCTGTTGATGTACCTCTGATCAGGAGGTTCAACAGGATTTTGACCAGTTCGATCAAAGCGCCGGCTACAGGTCCCATGGTAAATGCTCCGATAAGGACCGGAACTTCACTGAAATCAATTTTGTAAAAGGTTGGTGCAAATGGAAGTGGAATATCAAATAACATCAGAACCATAGCGATTGCTCCGAGCACACCAATCTGTGCAATTACCTTTGTGCTGATACGTTTTTTTTCTTTCGTTGTTGTTTTTGGGTTTGTCATTACATCTGTACTCATTTTTTCTCTCCTTTTCTCTTGACATAATCAGATGAATTGAGGAGGAAAATCTTCGAAAGCCTATGCAAAAAAATCCCCGACGTAATACGTCGGGGGGATTATTTGCAAAATCACTTTTTCTTCTCTCATCCAGACTTTACTGTCGGTTTTGGAATTGCACCAAATCAGCTGTCAGAAATCTGACAGGTCGCGGACTGTAACCGCCGGTTGGGAATTCTGCTTATACTATAGCGATAAGAAGTCACCCTACCCCGAAGAATTTCCTTGTTCATTTGAACACATTATAGCGTAGGCGTATATAAAATACAAGTACAAGTTAAGAAAAGACAGAGTTTTTCTAAACCCGGAGTGAGCAGTAACGACTTGTTTCCAAAGATTCGGTATGATATAATCGGTGTGACTTAATCTGATATGGAGGAAAATGAATGAATATAAAGTTTGAAGTAAAAATGACAAAAAAAGCCATGTTTGATTTTATGCTCTATACTTCCTATACAAGCCTTAGCGGAATCGTTGGTGTGATTTTCGGTGGTGTAACACTGGTGCTGGGAATCAGACAATGTATGTTTGGAAGCTACAGTACAGCTGCAACGTTCTTTTTGTTTGCCGCAATTTTTCTGATCGGAAACCCACTTCATTTAAAAGCACGTGCGGCAGAACAGGTAATGCGCTCCCCGATGTTTCAGAAACCGATTAGTTATGAACTTAACGAAGAAGGAATCCGCATTTCACAGGATGAACAAAGTGTGCTTAATGAATGGGGAGATTTCCGAAAGGCAGTTTCAACCGGTCAGTCTGTAATTATATATGTAACAAAGGTAAGAGCACTGATTTTTCCAAGAGAATCCATGGGAGAACAGTATGCGGCAGCAGTGCAGATGATTTCTACACATATGCCAGCCAAGAAAGTCAATATCAGACACGTCAGTGCAAATTAGGAGGCAGACCAGAAGATGATAATTGAAACAAAAAGTGCCAAAGAAACCTATGATCTCGGTAAGAAGATCGGGAGTCATGCAAAAGCAGGAGAAGTCTATACACTGGTAGGAGATCTCGGCGTCGGAAAGACCGTATTTACCCAGGGACTGGCAAAAGGACTGGGGATTGAAGAACCGATCAGCAGTCCAACCTTTACAATAGTCCAGGTATATGATGACGGAAGACTTCCGTTCTATCATTTTGATGTGTATCGGATTGGTGACATTGAAGAGATGGACGAGATTGGTTTTGAAGACTATGTATATGGAGACGGTGTAAGCCTGATCGAATGGGCGAACCTGATCGATGAGATTCTTCCGGCGAACCGGACAGAGATCACGATAGAAAAAGATCTGGAACAGGGATTTGATTTCCGCCGGATTACGGTAGAGAAAAGAGGAGAATAATATGCGCATTTTAGCAATAGACAGTTCGGGACTTGTTGCAACTGTCGCAGTAGTTGAAGAAGAAAACGAAATTTCCAAAACGATTGCAGAGTATACGATCAATTATAAAAAGACACATTCACAGACCTTATTACCGATGTTGGATGAAATCGTGAAGATGACGGATATGAATCTGGATACGATTGATGCGATTGCGGTAGCAGGAGGACCGGGATCATTTACCGGACTCAGAATTGGTTCGGCAACTGCAAAGGGACTGGGGCTGGCACTGAAGAAGCCTTTGATTCACATTCCGACAGTAGACGGACTTGCTTATAATCTGTGTTATACAGACAGGATCATTTGTCCGATCATGGATGCAAGAAGAAATCAGGTATATACTGGTATTTATCAGATGGACGGTGATAAACTGCAGGTTTTGGAAGCACAGATGGCAGTCGAAATCGATGAACTTGCCAAAAAACTTTGTACTTATGGAAAACCAGTGATCTTTCTTGGAGATGGTGTACCGGTGCATAAAGACAGGCTGGAGAAGGAATTGATGACGAATCATGATATTGCATTTGCACCGGCACATATGAACCAGCAGAGAGCTGCAGCAGTCGGTATGCTTGGAATTCAGTATTATAAAGAAGGAAAAACAGAAACCGCAATGGAACACAAACCGGATTATCTGCGTGTATCACAGGCAGAACGGGAAAGAGAAGAACGTCTGAAAGCAGAAAAAACACATGAGTAATAGAGATAACATAGAAATTACTTTGATAACAGAAAATGACAGAGAACGAATGGAACAGGTGGCGCAGATGGAAACAGACGTATTTCCGGATCCGTGGAGTTATCATGAAGTGAGATCAACTGTCAGACAGAAGCATACTTTTTGTGCGGCAGCAATGGAAAGGGATACCCTGCTGGGATATTTTCTGTGTTATTATGTTCTGGATGAATGCGAGATTGCAAGAATTGCAGTTGCTGAATCTGAAAGACGCAGAGGAATTGGACAGATGCTGTTTGGATTTATGGAACAGATCTGCCATGAAAAGCAACTTAAAAGAATGCTTCTTGATGTCCGTAAGAGTAATCAGACAGCGATTGCTTTTTATGAAAAAAACAAATTTGGAATCGATGGAGAGCGAAAGTTCTATTACGGAGGGAAAAATCCGGAAGATGCAATCCTGATGAGCCGCATGGTTTAGAAAATGGAAGAAATCGCAAGAATATACAAGACTTCCCACTGGAAGGCGTCAGTCTGTGACGTTATAATGTACCTGAACATAGAAAGAGCTGAAAAATGAAATGGCATTCTTTTTTTGCAAAGATACTCAGGAGGAAGTAAGATGCGTAATTATAAAAAAATTCAGACAGAAAAAAATACAGTCACAAAGATTGTGTGCAATAAATGTAAAAAAGAAATCACAATAAAAAATGGAATACCGGAGGAAGAGATGCTTACAGTTGAAAAAAGATGGGGATATTTTTCGCACAAAGACGGAGAACTCCATCGATTTGATATCTGTGAGGAATGTTATGATACCTGGATAGCATCTTTCCAGATTCCGGTATATGGAGAACAGGAGTTAGAATGTTAGATGTATGTTTGCTTGGAAGCGGTGGAATGATGCCGCTTCCTTATCGATGGCTGACCGCGCTTATGACAAGATATAACGGCAGCCAGCTGCTGATTGACTGTGGTGAAGGCACACAGATTGCGTTAAAAGAGAAGGGATGGAGTTTTAAACCGATCGATGTAATTTGTTTCACACATTACCATGGAGATCATATCAGCGGACTTCCGGGACTTCTTCTTACAATGGGAAATGCGGACAGAAAGGAACCGCTTACTCTGATTGGACCGAAAGGTTTGGAGAGAGTGGTGAGTTCTCTGCGAGTGATCGCGCCGGAACTGCCATTTGAAATCCACTATAGAGAAATTACAGAGCCAGAACAGATTTTTGAGATGGATGGATATCGTCTGAAAGCATTTCGTGTAAAACATAATGTGATCTGTTACGGTTATACGATTGAGATCGACCGTGCCGGCAAATTTGATGTGCAGAGGGCAACAGAACAGAAAATTCCGAAGGAATACTGGAAACATCTTCAAAAAGGTGAGACAGTAGAGCTTGACGGAAGAATACTGACGCCGGAGATGGTCCTTGGACCACCTCGAAGAGGAATTAAGCTTACCTATTGTACAGATACAAGACCGACGGATTCTATCCGGAAGAATGCAAAAGGGTCAGACCTGTTTATCTGCGAAGGAATGTACGGAGAAAAAGAAAAAGCGGCAAAGGCAGTAGAATATAAGCATATGACCTTTTATGAGGCAGCAAACCTGGCAAAAGAGGCGGAGGTAGGAGAAATGTGGCTTACGCATTACAGTCCGTCCCTGCGCCATCCGGAAGAATATATGGATGAAGTGCGGGCAATCTTTCCACATGCGATCGCAGGAAAAGACCGTATGACAACAGAACTGGATTTCCCGGAATAAGCAAAGCAGTAGAGAGAAGGAAAAATATGGATACAGAGAAAAAGGATATATTAATACTGGCAATTGAAAGTTCCTGTGATGAAACGGCAGCAGCCGTTGTAAAGAACGGACGACAGGTGTTGTCAAATGTGATCTCATCACAGATAGATCTACATAAATTATATGGTGGTGTGGTTCCGGAAATCGCATCGAGAAAGCATATTGAAAAGATTAATCAGGTAATAGAAGAGGCTCTGGAAAATGCAGAGGTTACACTGGATGATATTGATGCAATCGGTGTAACTTACGGTCCGGGGCTTGTTGGTGCGCTTCTTGTCGGTGTGGCAGAAGCAAAAGCAATCGCATATGCGAAAAAGTTACCACTTGTTGGAGTTCATCATATTGAAGGGCATATTTCTGCAAATTATATTGAGAATCTGGAACTGGAACCACCGTTCTTGTGTCTTGTTGTGTCTGGGGGACATACGCATCTCGTATGCGTCAAGGATTATGGAACTTATGAGATTCTTGGAAGAACCAGAGATGATGCGGCAGGAGAGGCTTTTGATAAAGTGGCTAGAGCAATTGGCCTGGGATATCCGGGAGGACCGAAGATTGATAAGCTTTCAAAAGAGGGGGATCCAGATGCAATCCCATTTCCACGCGCGCATATCGAAGATTCCCCATATGATTTCAGCTTCAGTGGCGTGAAGTCAGCAGTTTTAAACTATATTAACGGCTGCAAGATGAAAGGGATTGAATACAACCGTGCTGATATTGCTGCATCCTTCCAGAAAGCAGTTACTGATGTGCTGGTAGACAATGCAATGCATGCAGTAAAAGAATATGGACTTAATAAGTTCGCAATTGCGGGAGGCGTGGCGTCAAACAGTAGTCTTCGTGCAGCAATGAAACAGGCATGTGAAAAGAATGAAATAGAATTTTACTATCCGTCACCGATTTTCTGTACAGATAATGCAGCAATGATCGGTGTGGCGGCTTATTATGAATACATAAATGGAACCAGACATGGATGGGATCTGAATGCAGTCCCGAATCTGAAACTTGGCGAAAGATAGAGTGGGCGAACCACGAAATGCAGGTAAAAAGGAGAGAATAATATGAACAGGGAAAAATGTACAGCAGTAGTCCTGGCAGCAGGAAAAGGAAGCCGGATGGGTACAAAAATACAGAAGCAGTATCTGGAAATATGCGGAAAGCCTGTACTTTACTATTCTCTTGCTGCATTTGCAGCATCTCCGATTATTGATGAAATTGTTCTTGTGACAGGAGAAGGTAAGACTGATTATTGCCGGAAAAATATTATAGAAGCTTATGGAATCACAAAAGTTAATAAAATTGTGGTTGGTGGAAAAGAACGGTATGAATCTGTATATAAAGCACTAAGAGAAATAGAACCGGAAGGTTATGTCTTTATTCATGATGGAGCACGTCCGTTTGTTGATGAATCGATCATAGAACGAACTTACCAGGCAGTAAAAGAATACCGGGCATGTGTGGCAGGAATGCCATCGAAAGATACGGTAAAGATTGTAGATGAGAATGATTTCGCAGTAAATACACCGGAACGAAGATTTGTGTGGTGTATTCAGACTCCGCAGGTATTTGAGACTGCATTGATTCGTCATGCATATTTTAAATTGATGGAAAATGAAGAAAATGAAAAAGGGATAACAGACGATGCGATGGTTGTAGAGCGTATGGAAAACTGTGCAGTAAAGTTGGTAGAAGGTTCGTATGAGAATATAAAGATTACAACGCCAGAAGATCTGATATTAGCAGAAAGTCTGATCAAAAAAAGAAATTGAAAAAAATTTAAAAAAAGTGTTGACAATAATGTATCACTATGATATTATCTATCTTGTCGCTGATACACAGCAACAACTTAATAAATGCGGAGAGGTATCGAAGTGGTCATAACGAGGCGGTCTTGAAAACCGTTTGTCCGAAAGGGCGCGTGGGTTCGAATCCCACCCTCTGCGTTAGGAAAACCACCAATCAATCATCGGTGGTTTTCTTATGCCAAAAGAACGAAAGGCGTTTTGGAGAAATACCCAAGTGGCTGAAGGGGCTCCCCTGGAAAGGGAGTAGATCGTTAATAGCGGTGCGAGGGTTCAAATCCCTCTTTCTCCGTTTACCATAAAGTATCAACAGATAGATGACATGGTGAAAAATTGACAAGTGAAGACGGTATGAAGTTGAAATGTTGAAAATAAAAACAGTTGACAAGTACTGTTGGAAATGTTAATATAAAAAGCACTCAATAGTGTGACAGGAAAACAACAAAAAGCATCGGAGATATGGAATCGAAAAAAGGCTATGAAAGTAGAAAAGAAAAGAATTCAAAAAAAGATGAAAAAAGTTGTTGACAAAGATAAAAAGATGTGATAATCTAATATA
>ERZ894226.705-NODE-705-length-17224-cov-6.678782_pt1 | contig 17224 bp, 15 predicted proteins | sample MGYA00380294_ERZ894226 | MGnify/ENA primary metagenome ERZ894226 (study PRJEB32331, sample SAMN06328434) | human gut metagenome | biome: human gut microbiome; feature: stool | host: Homo sapiens | collected 2014-10-29 ... | reverse complement strand
GCCGCGACTAAAGCCACAAATATAGGATATCTTCTCTCTTCTCGGGCGTCTGTCTAATGAATTAAATAGTAATCACACTTTTTACTTTCATTTTACAAAACTTTGGTTTTGAACTTTACATTTGCCCAGTATTCTTTAGAGGAAGCTTGAGGAAAGCAAGCTTAAGAAAGAAGAAAAAGAAAAGAAAAAGAAAGTAAGAAAGAAGGATTACAATCATGAAGAAATTTATCAGCTTCGCATTAATTGCAGCTATGGCAGTAACAACTCTTGTAGGCTGTGGAAACAAAGGAGCAAAAGCAGATGGCGGAAGTTCCGATGCAGCAATCACTGTAATGTCAAGAGAAGACGGTTCCGGAACAAGAGGAGCTTTCATCGAACTGTTTGGTATCGAAGAAGAAGAAAACGGAGAAAAAGTAGATAAGACAACAGACGAGGCAAGTATCACAAACAGTACTTCCGTAATGATGTCTTCCGTAGCAAATGATGCCAATGCAATCGGTTACATTTCCCTCGGTTCTTTAAATGATACAGTAAAAGCTGTAAAGATTGATGGTGCAGAAGCTTCTGTAGATAATGTAAAGAATGGCAGCTACAAAGTAGTAAGACCTTTTAACATTGTATTAGGAAAGAAAACAAGTGATGCAGCAAATGACTTCGTAAATTACATCATGAGTGCAGACGGACAGAAGATTATTGAAGATAACGGATATATTCCAGTTGACGAAGGTGCAGCAGCTTACCAGGCAAGCAATGCAAAAGGTAAAGTAGTTGTTGGTGGTTCTTCCTCCGTATCTCCTGTAATGGAAAAATTAGTAGAAGCTTATAGTAAGGCAAATACAAATATACAGGTAGACGTTCAGACAACAGATAGTACAACAGGTGTTTCTTCTACAGTAGAAGGTTCTTATGACATTGGTATGGCATCCAGAGACTTAAAAGATGATGAGACAGCTCAGGGTGTAGAGGGTAAGACAATTGCCAAAGATGGTATCGCAGTTATCGTAAATAATGAAAGCTCTGTAGATGAATTATCCACAGATCAGGTAAAATCAATCTTCACTGGTGAAACAACATCATGGAGTGATATCACAAAATAAAGGAGTGGGCAGACATGGCAAAATCTAAAGAAAAAATCATGGAAATCGTTTTCCTCCTCGCTGCCTGTGTCTCCATTCTCGCTGTAGCATTAATATGTGTATTCCTTTTCGCAAACGGAATACCGGCGATGAAGAAAATCGGCTTTGCCGATTTTCTTCTTGGTACTACATGGAAACCGGGAAATGATATTTATGGTATTTTCCCGATGATTCTTGGAAGTATCTATGTTACAGTAGGAGCCATTATCATTGGTGTTCCGATTGGATTACTTACCGCTGTTTTTCTGGCATGGTATTGCCCGGAAAAAATATATAAGGTTGTAAAACCGGCAGTAGAGCTTTTGGCAGGTATTCCATCTGTAGTATATGGTTTCTTTGGTATGGTAATGATCGTGCCAGCAATCCGTTACAACTTTGGTGGAACAGGAAGCAGTATTTTAGCAGCTTCGATTCTTTTAGGGATTATGATTCTCCCAACAATTATCGGTGTATCTGAGAGTGCGATTCGTGCCGTATCGGGAAGTTATTATGAAGGTTCTCTGGCACTTGGCGCAACACATGAGAGAAGTGTTTTCAGAGCTGTTTTACCAGCAGCAAAGTCTGGTATCTTTGCAGGAATTATTCTTGGTGTAGGCCGTGCGATTGGTGAAACAATGGCGGTTATCATGGTAGCCGGTAATCAGGCAAGAGTACCAAATGGTATTTTAAAGGGTGTTCGTACCCTGACAGCGAATATTGTAATTGAAATGGGGTATGCAGAAGGTCTTCACAGAGAAGCGTTAATTGCAACAGGTGTTGTATTATTCGTGTTTATCCTTATTATTAACCTCGCATTTTCTATTATAAAAATGCGTTCAGAAAAAGAGTAGATAGGAGATGAGTAAATAAAATGGAAAATATTCAGCAGGTAGCAAAACCAAGCGCTATGATGAACGAAGCTCCTATGAACCATCTGACATTAAGTGACAGATTAAAGTCATATAAAAGGACACCAGGTTCTTTTCTTGTTATGTTGCTCGTCGTTTTATCCGCAGTCGCAACAATTGCAGCACTTGTATTTTTAATTTTGTATATTTTAGTAAATGGTATCCCATATATTAATGCAGATTTATTTTCCTGGACATATACTTCAGAAAACTGTTCGGTAATCCCGGCAGCAATCAATACCGTAATTATGGCAGGAATATCCCTGTTACTGGCTGTTCCTGTTGGAATCGGCTCCGCGATCTATCTTGTAGAGTATGCAAAAAAAGGTAACAAATTAGTAAAGGTTATCCGTGTAACAGCAGAAACGTTAACAGGTATTCCATCTATCGTATATGGATTATTCGGTATGTTATTTTTCGTAACTGCATTAAAATGGAAGTTCTCCATTCTTGCAGGTGCATTTACTTTAGCAATCATGATTCTTCCAGTTATTTTAAGAACAACAGAAGAAGCATTATTATCCGTACCGGATTCTTACCGTGAAGGTAGTTTTGGACTTGGTGCAGGGAAACTTAGAACTATCTTTAAAATCGTTCTTCCGGCAGCCGTACCAGGAATCCTTTCTGGTGTTATTCTTGCAACAGGAAGAATCGTGGGAGAGACAGCAGCATTAATTTACACAGCAGGTACCGTAGCAAAGATTCCAAACAGTGCATTTTCATCAGGAAGAACATTAGCAGTACACATGTACTTACTTGCAAATGAGGGACTTCATGTAAATCAGGCTTACGCAACGGCAGTAATATTACTGATACTTGTTATCGGAATCAATACATTATCTTCCTTTATTGCAAAGAAAATTTCTAAAGCATAATAAAAAAGGCAAAACACAAAACGATATTTATGATATTTTTCAGAAAGGCAGGACAATATCTTGGCAAATAAAATGATGATTGATGACCTGAATCTGTATTACGGGCAGTTTCATGCATTAAAAGATATCTCTTTAAATATACAGGAAAAAGAGATTACCGCATTCATCGGACCATCCGGCTGTGGTAAATCTACTTTATTAAAATCTTTAAACCGTATGAATGACTTAGTAGAGGGATGTAAGATTACCGGTCAGGTAACATTGGACGGAACAGACATTTACAGAGATTTAGATGTCAATCTTTTAAGAAAAAGAGTTGGTATGGTATTCCAGAAACCGAATCCATTCCCAATGAGCATTTATGATAACGTAGCTTACGGGCCAAGAACACACGGAATCCGAAGCAAAGCAAAACTTGACCAGATTGTAGAAGAAGCATTAAGGGGAGCTGCTATCTGGGATGAGTTAAAGGACCGTTTGAAAAAGAGTGCGTTAGGTTTATCTGGCGGACAGCAGCAGAGACTTTGTATCGCAAGAGCATTAGCTGTAAAACCAGAAGTATTATTGATGGATGAACCAACATCCGCACTTGATCCGATATCCACCATTAAAATCGAAGAGCTGGCACAGGAATTAAAGAAAGATTACACAATTGTAATGGTAACTCATAACATGCAGCAGGCAACACGAATTTCCGACAAAACTGTTTTCTTTCTGTTAGGGGAAATTATTGAGGCAGGAAAGACAGACGAATTATTTTCTATGCCAAAGGACAAACGTACAGAGGATTACATCACAGGGAGGTTTGGTTGATATGCGTATTCGTTTTGATGAACAGCTGAAACAGCTTAACAAAGAAATGATCAACATGGGAACAATGATCGAGAAATCCATTGGAGATGCTGTAAAAGCATTAATGAAGCAGGATGTAGAACTTGCCCAAAAGGTAATGGCAGGTGATGAAGAAATCGATCGTACAGAAAGAAAAATTGAAGATTTATGCTTACGTCTTTTATTACAGCAGCAGCCAGTAGCAAGAGATCTTCGAAATATTTCTGCAGCACTTAAGATGGTAACAGACATGGAGAGAATCGGAGATCATGCAACAGATATTTCCGAACTGGCGATTGTTCTTTCAGAGAAAACATACGTTAAAAAGTTAGACCACATCGAAGAGATGGCAAGAGAGACAATGGTCATGCTTATCCAGAGCCTGGAGGCTTATGTAGAAAAAGATTTGGATAAGGCACAGAAAGTCATTGCACACGATGATGTGATTGATGATCTTTTCGAGGAAGTAAAACAGGAATTGATTGAACTTATCAGAAATCATGCTGACGAAGGGGAACAGGCAGTAGACCTTCTGATGGTTACAAAATATTTTGAAAGAATCGGAGACCATGCGACAAATATCGCAGAATGGGTTATCTTTTCCATTACAGGACAGATTGCGGGATAAGGAAAAGATTAGCATAAATAAATATGAAAAAGCAACGATACGAAAACAGGTTTCGTGCCATGGGGGCATCGTTGCTCTTTTTTTGTATATTTAGAAATATTTGGTAGTGTATGTCGAAAAAAGAAATAATTTTACATAAACTTTACATAGTACTCTCTTCGGATTTTACATAGGTATGTTAACGTAAAAACTAGATATTAGAAAGGTAAATTTTATTTTGCTAACGTAAAAATGAGGTGTGAAAAAAGTAAAATCTCTTTCTAGTATGAAACTGACCCGCGAATCCGATAGGTGGTTCGTGGTTATACTATAGCAATTCTGTAAAATAATACAAAAGAATTGTGCGGCAAAAATGAGAATTGCTCTACATATGTAAAATATAAAATGGAGGAGAGAGTATGGATATTTTTGGTATTTTATCAATGATAGGAGGATTGGCGTTATTCCTTTATGGTATGGAGGCGATGGGCGCAGGGCTTTCGAAGCTGTCCGGCGGCCGTATGGAACGTCTTCTTGAAAAACTGACTTCAAAACGAATTATGGCGGTATTATTAGGAGCTGGTGTTACGGCAGTAATCCAGTCTTCCTCTGCAACAACAGTAATGGTTGTTGGTTTTGTAAACTCAGGGATTATGAAGCTGAATCAGGCTGTCGGCATTATTATGGGTGCGAATATTGGTACAACCATCACATCCTGGCTGTTAAGTCTTACCGGGATTCAGGGAAGCAGCTTTATATTAAAAATGTTAAAGCCATCTTCATTTTCCCCTATTCTTGCTATAGTAGGCATAATATTTATTATGTTTACAAAAGATGAGAAAAAGAAAGATATTGGTGGTATTTTTCTGGGATTTGCGATTCTGATGTACGGAATGGAAGCGATGAGTGGTGCGGTAGCGCCTCTTGCAGATAATGAGAAGTTTACAGGAATTCTCACGATGTTTTCTAACCCAATTCTTGGATTGTTAGCAGGTACGATTCTTACCGCAGTAATTCAGAGTTCCTCTGCATCTGTCGGTATTTTACAGGCACTTTGTGCGACTGGAGCGGTTAATTTCAGTACAGCATTACCGATCATTATGGGACAGAACATCGGTACTTGTGTAACAGCAATCATTTCCAGTATCGGAACAAGCAAAAATGCAAAAAGAGCAGCAGCAGTACACCTTTTCTTCAATATTAGTGGTACGGTTATTTTCATGGTCGTATTCTATACATTGAATACGTTTGTTCATTTTTCATTTTTAAATACAGCAGCAAGTCCGGCAGGCATCGCTGTTATCCACAGTTTGTTTAATATTGGCGCAACGATCCTGTTATTCCCATTTGCAAATCTTCTTGAGAAAATGGCAATTCTTGCAATTCCAGATAAAGGATCTGAAGTAGAAGAGATGGAAGAAGAGAAAATCAATCCAGATCTTGCAAGATTAGACGAGCGTTTCTTGGACAAGCCAGGTTTTGCGATGGAAGAATGTCGTGGCGTAGCCATCAATATGGCAAGAAAGTCCAAAAAGGCAATGAATCTTGCGATTGATCTGTTAAAAGAATACGATGAAAAAACATCTGCGAGAGTAGAGAAGTTAGAAAATCAGATTGACCAGTATGAAGATGCCCTCGGTACTTATCTTGTTAAACTGAGTGAACGAGACCTCTCTGTAAAGGACAGTCGTATTTTATCGGTACTTCTTCATTGTATCGGTGACTTTGAGCGTATTTCTGATCATGCGGTAAACATTCGTGATGCCGCTGTGGAAATGAACAAAAAGAATCTGCAGTTCTCAGACAAGGCAAAGCAGGAACTTCTTGTATTTTCCAATGCGATTCGTGACATTATCGACAGGGCGGTACTTGCCTTTGAGACAGGAGATACTGGCCTTGCCAAAGAAGTAGAACCGTTAGAGCAGGTTGTAGATGCACTGAACAAAGAGGAAAAGCAGAGACATATTAACCGTCTTAGAACAGGAACGTGTACCATCGAACTTGGATTTGTTCTTTCAGACATTTCCACAAACTTTGAGCGTGCCGCAGACCACTGTTCCAACATCGCAGTATGTCTGTTACAAGTTGATGAGGGAGGGTTTGACACCCATGAATATCTTGATATACTAAAAGAAGAAAACAGTGAAGAATTTCGACATGAATATATGGAGCTTAGTGAGAAATACACTTTGCCGGAGAGTAAACATGGAGGAAAATAATTATGGCAAATATTTATATAGTGGAGGACGACACAAATATTCAGGAGATTGAGGCAATCGCATTAAAGAACAGCGGGCATAGCGTAGAACAGTTTGACGATGCGGCACATTTCTACAAAAAGTTAGAAGAAAAACTGCCAGACCTTGCGATTCTTGACCTCATGCTTCCAGATGAAGATGGTTATGAAATTGTGAAGAAGCTTCGCCAGAATCCTGCCACAAAGAAGCTGCCGGTTATCATGGTAACTGCAAAAACTTCCGAGATTGACATGGTAAGGGGACTCGATATCGGAGCGGACGATTATATTAAGAAACCATTTTCCATTATCGAATTTATTACAAGAGTAAAAGCGATTCTGCGCCGTACTTTAGAGCAGCCGGACGATAAATATATGACAATCGGAGACATTTTCTTAGATAATGAGCGTCATGTCGTTTATGTTGATAATAAGGGAATTGAGCTGACTTACAAGGAATACGAACTTTTAAAACTTCTTATGCACAACGCTGGAATTGTTCTTACCAGAGAAAAAATCATGGAGCGTGTGTGGGATACCGAATTTGAAGGCGAATCCCGAACCGTTGATATGCATATCAAGACACTCCGTAAGAAGCTGGGAGACAGCAGCAGACATATTAAGACGGTGCGAAATGTTGGGTATGTTATGGAATAGGGGACTTTTTATGAGAAGAAAGATTAATGTGCAATTAATCAGTATCTCGATTATTGCGATTATTTCTACGATGCTGGTCATGCTATTTGTATTTTATGATTTATTTCAAACACAGGTACAGGATGATCTTAGCGCCAATGCTATTGTATTAAAAAATACAGGAATTTTTCATTCAGGGAACGAAAAGGCAATACATATGGATTACCGGGAACTGCGTGTGACGTGGATTTCATCAGATGGAACGGTTCTTTATGATAACGATGCCGATGTCGGAACTATGGATAACCATATGAGTCGTCCAGAAGTAAAGAATGCATTTAAAAGAGGAGATGGAAGTGCTGTTCGTCAATCTGCAACAATGGGAACGAATACATTTTATTATGCCATAAAATTAAATGATGGCTCTGTCCTCCGAGTTGCCAGGGAAGCAAGTAATATATGGACAGTTGGAGGGAAAATTTTTCCGATTATAGCGGCAACAATACTTGTGATGATGATTCTGTGCATTATACTGGCACACTTTATGACAAAGAATCTGGTAAAGCCAATTGAGCAGATGGCAGTGGATATTAATGATTTTTCCATTACACCGGCATATAAAGAACTTGCTCCATTTGCAGCAACTATTCGAGCGCAGCATGCGGACATTTTAAAAAGTGCGAGAATGCGCCAGGACTTTACCGCCAATGTTTCGCATGAACTAAAAACACCGCTTACTGCCATATCCCGGCTATGCCGAACTTATGGAAAATGGAATGGTACCGCCAGAAGAAATCGGCAGCTTTGCACAGAAAATAGAGAAAAATGCCCGACGCCTGCTTTCTCTCATTAATGATATCATCCGTCTTTCGGAGCTTGATAGTTCCAATACACAGCTTCTTGTAGAGAAATTTGATCTTTTCGAAGAAGCACAGATTTGCGTAGAAAATATGCAAATCTATGCCGAGAAAAACGATGTTACCATAACTTATGAGGGAGGCCATCAGGAAATCACCGCAAATCGCGAGATGATTAACGAACTGATCAATAATCTTTGTGCCAATGCCATTCGTTACAATAAAAAGAACGGAAGCGTAAAGGTCAGAGTGGACAGCTCACAAGGCCACCCATATATCAGTGTGGCAGATACCGGAATCGGAATTTCCAAAGAACACCAGAAGCGAGTGTTCGAGCGCTTCTACCGAGTAGACAAAAGCCGTTCCAAACAGACTGGGGGAACAGGATTGGGGCTTGCTATCGTAAAGCATATCGTTGCGCTACACGATGCACAGCTAAACTTAGAGAGCGAAATTGGCAAGGGAACAACGATTACTGTGACCTTCTAAACTGACCATAGTAAACTACTAGGAAAACTCAGAAAAAACAAAATATTAATACCAAACTGACCATATTGACTACATCTAAATTGGATATTTCAATATGGTCATTTTTGCTGTACTATACGGACAGATGCAAAATTTAACACAGCAAAATTTAACACAGTCAATACAGACGCTAAATTATTTGTTCCTTGAAGGAATTTTTCTGCATATAAGTATTATGATTTTACTGTAGGATTCCTATCAGAATGATTCTTTCAGGGAATAAACAATTTGAAGGTACAAGAAGAAGCCAATGAACAGGAAATTTTATACAGCAGGGCAGCTTTGGATTTTAGCCTGCCATGCTGTGGAATTTTGACCATAGTTTCTTGGGAGGCTTATTTCCCAAGAAACTGCTTTACTGGGCAAAATGGAACGTTTAGCATGGGGCAAAATCCAAAGCTGTCCCTGCTGTATAAAATTTCCGTCTGTTTCCTCTACTATACCTTCAAGCTGAAAGGAGTTTTATCATGAATAATAATGCAGAAAAACAGTATGAATTAAACAAGGAACTTGCCCAGATGTTAAAAGGCGGCGTAATCATGGACGTTACGACTCCGGAGCAGGCAAAGATTGCTGAAGAAGCTGGAGCTTGTGCCGTTATGGCATTAGAGAGAATCCCAGCCGACATTCGTGCAGCCGGTGGTGTTTCCAGAATGAGCGACCCTAAGATGATTCGTGGAATTCAGGAAGCGGTTTCTATTCCGGTTATGGCAAAATGCCGTATCGGTCATTTCGCAGAAGCACAGATTCTTGAGGCAATTGAGATTGACTACATCGATGAGAGTGAAGTACTTTCCCCAGCAGACGATGTATATCATATTGATAAAAAACAGTTCAAAGTTCCATTTGTATGTGGAGCAAAAGATTTAGGTGAGGCTCTTAGAAGAATCAACGAAGGTGCTTCTATGATTCGTACAAAAGGGGAACCAGGAACAGGTGATGTTGTACAGGCTGTACGTCATATGCGTATGATGAATCGTGAAATCGCACGTATCACATCTATGAGACAGGATGAGCTTTTTGAAGTAGCAAAAGAATTAAGAGTTCCTTATGAACTGGTATTAAAAGTACACGATACAGGAAGACTTCCAGTTGTTAACTTTGCAGCCGGCGGTGTTGCAACTCCTGCCGATGCAGCCTTAATGATGCAGCTTGGTGCAGAAGGTGTATTCGTTGGTTCTGGTATCTTTAAGTCCGGTAATCCAAAGAAGAGAGCTGATGCTATTGTAAAGGCAGTTACAAACTACAAAGACGCAAAGATGCTCGCAGAACTTTCCTCAGACTTAGGAGAGGCTATGGTTGGTATCAACGAGAGCGAGATTCAGTTATTAATGGCAGAGAGAGGAAAATAAAATGAAGATTGCGGTACTTGCGGTCCAGGGGGCCTTTATAGAACATGAAAAATCATTACAGAGACTTGGAGCAGAGACAGTAGAGCTTAGAAAGGCTGAAGATTTAGAGCAGGATTTTGATGGCCTTGTTCTGCCGGGCGGCGAAAGTACCGTACAGAGCAGACTTTTAAAAGAACTCTCCATGTTCGAACCTTTAAAGGAAAAAATAGAAGAAGGACTGCCAGTTTTAGCGACCTGTGCGGGATTAATCTTACTGGCACAGAATGTCTCTAATGATGAGAAACGTGGTTTTGCGACCTTACCTGTTACTGTAAAGAGAAATGCTTACGGAAGACAGCTTGGAAGCTTCTATTACGAAGGCGGGATTAAAGGAATCGGAACATATCCGATGGAATTTATTCGTGCTCCATATATTGAATCTGTCGGGGATGATGTAGAAATACTTGCTGAAGTAGAGGAAAAAATTGTAGGTGTTGCCTACAAAAATCAGCTGGCATTCTCCTTTCATCCGGAATTGACTGGAAATGATAAGATTCATGAGAAATTTCTTGAGCTAATCAAAGTAAGTAATAACTAACTTTTGCACTAAAATACGCTTGTCAGCGAAAAAAGCCTATGCTACAATAGATGAGGAATTGAATAACAGTATATAAGTTCTGAAGGGATGAAAAGAGAATCCGGTTAGAGTCCGGAGCGAATCCGTCACTGTAAGGGGAGTCTGTACAATTATCCACTGAGGCGATATTATTTTGGGAAGGGTGTACCGACAGAGAACTAAGCCAGGAGAACTGCTTATATACTTAGTCAACTCATCTTACGGAATTTTAAGAGAGCTGTACATAGAATAAAGAGAATTTTTATACATACTTTGGCTGGCTGGTGGTAAGATTAGTATATCAGATGTGAGATGACTTCCACATCTGCAGGTGGCGAGCAACAAATCAGTATCAGTGGAGGAGTCAATCCCCCATCTGATATAGCCTCCAGCAAGAATGCCGGGGCATTCTTGAAAAATTCAGGTAGTATAGTGAATTAGTACATCAGATTTAGAGTACGATAGATGAAAAGACTTATAGCAATATAGGTCTTTTTTTCGTATAGTTTATAACTTGTATTATTTTAGAAGATTAAGTGGGAATCCTCAGTAATTCAATTGCTGAGGAATTCACAATATTATTTTTAGAAGGAGAGTATGCATGGGATTTCAGTTAGGCAATCTTTATGTGGAAAAAGGACAAAAAACATGTGGATTTTTGAAGCTGCCTTTTACAGAGGATGAGCTTCCGGTAACATTAATCTATGGAAGGGAAGAAGGACCGACCGTCTTAGTAGATGGCGGTATCCATAATGCAGAATATGTAGGAATTGAGTGCGTCACAGGTCTTGCAAAGCAGCTTCAGCCAGAGGATATCGAGGGAATTCTTATCATGATACATATCGTAAACGTGAATGGATTTCAGGCAAGAACCGTCAGTGTCTCGGCAGAAGACGGCAAGAATTTAAACCGTGTTTTTCCAGGAAATGAAAATGGCACTTATACCGATAAGCTTGCTTACTTTATGGAAAAAGAGATTTTTTCTAAGGTAGATTATTATATTGATGTTCATAATGGGGACTGGTTTGAAGATCTGACTCCGTTTATTTACTGTGTGGGAAATGCACCAGCAGAAACGGTAGCAGAGGCAGAGCGTATGGCACAGGCGGCAGATATGCCATTTTATGTGAAGTCTCAGAGTGGTAAAGGCGGGGCTTACAATTATGCCGGCTCTCTCGGAATTCCATCTGTATTAATCGAGCGAGGCTGTAATGGTATGTGGTCAGAAGAGGAAGTAGCAGCGTCACAAAAAGATGTAAAGAATATTTTGCGTCGTATCGATGTATTAAAAACGAAACCAACCTTATCGGAGATGCAGATGCGTGTGCCAAGACATATGCACCATGCACATTATATTGATTCAGAAAAGGCAGGCTGCTGGTTCCCGAAAAAGAAAGCGGGACAGGTTGCCAGGGCAGGAGAACTTCTTGGAGAATTAAAGGATTACTTTGGCAATGTCATTGAAGAAATTCGTTTAAAAGAAGATGCGATTATCCTGTATCAGACAATTTCATACTCTGTTCCGGAAAATTCACCGCTTATTGCCTATGGCCATTACGATACCTGTATTGATGATCTCGGTGATATGAATCATGAACATACCCATGAGGAACTGCATAAGCATCATAAAGAACATTACGATGACCATGCCGGAATTCATTCCCGTGAGATGTGGGAGGACATGATTTGAGAAATTTAAAAAAGAATACACATACTTTGACAGAAGGAAGTATTTGGAAGGGCATCCTGTTATTTGCCCTTCCTCTTTTAGGTTCCAGTCTTATTCAGCAGCTTTACAGTACGGTTGACCTTATTTTTGTCGGACAGCTTCTTGGAACAAAAGCCTCTGCAGCAATCGGGGCAAGTGGACTGATCGTTACCTGCCTGATTGGATTCTTCAATGGAATGGCAGTCGGAACCAATGTATTTGCAGCCAGACATTACGGAGCAAAACGTTTTAACGAACTGAAAAAGTTAATCCAGACAATTTTCTGGACAGGAATCATCGGCGGTTTATTATTGATGGTGATTGGATTGATATTTTCTCCAATCTTTTTAACATGGATGGGAACGCCGAAAAGTATTTTTCCGCTGGCGGTACGTTATCTGCGAATCTATATGGTGAGCATGATATCCATAGTCAGCTACAACCTGTTAAGCGGAGTATTGAGAGCGTTAGGTGACTCGAGAACACCGTTACTGTATCAGTTCTTTGGTGGAATCATCAATGTATTTGCTGACTTTATCTTTTTAGCAGTGTTCCATATGGGCGTGGAAGGAACTGCACTGGCAACCCTTTTTTCCCAGACAGTTGCGGCAATCGGAATTATGCTACATTTATATCGGTTAAAAGAACCATATGCCCTGCGTTTCAGTATAAAAGAATGTAGTCTGCGTGAGTTTACGGATATATTAAAAGTCGGTGTACCCGCTGGTGTACAGTCGATTATCATTACCTTATCAAACATTATCATCCAGTCACAGATTAATACACTTGGCGTTACAGCGGTTGCATCTTTTACAGTCTACTTCCGTGTGGAACTCATCGTATATCTGCCGATTATCGCACTCGGTCAGGCTGTCGTATCCTTTGTCGGGCAAAATTACGGAGCCGGAAACTGGAACCGAATTAAAAAAGGAAATAAATTCAGCATCCTTGGCGGTTCTGTAATTACTTTTGCTGCCTGCATGTTACTGATTATTGTAATGCCGGTAATCTTAAAGGCGTTTACAAAAGATACAGCCGTAGCAGCACAGACATTAGAAATCGTAAAAGTAACCTTTCCATTCTACTTTTTTTATACTGTACTGGAATGCTTCAGTAGTAATTTAAGAGGATTTGGAAAGGCATTTTTACCGATGGTCGTAACAGTCGTAAGTTTCTGTGGATTCCGCATTGCTGCGCTGTTTGTACTTATGGCACAGAATCCTTCCCCGGATAAAGTGGCGCTTTCCTATCCGATATCTTGGGGAATTGCGGCAATAGCAATGGCAGTGCTGTATGTGAGGAATAGGAGCGGAGAGAAAACTCTGTAGTTTAATAAAGACAGATGAAACAGAGGAAAGCATAGTATCGTAGATGTAAAGAAGGAGCGGCAAGAAGTCATCTATAAAAAGAGCCTCCTTATAACGCTTGATTTTGTGACTTTGTGTTTTTTACAACTGAGCAAAATCAAGCGTTATAAGGAGGCTCTTTTGCTAATAGCGTAACTTTGCTGCTCCGCTATTATATCTGTGTTTTCTATTAAGTACAATACCGAAATGTTTTATCTGTAAGGATTCTTGCAAAAATCAACCCAAGTGGTAAAGCAAGAATGATTAAAAGGGCAGAGGCAAACCAAGTGGCGGAGGTGGCGAGGGACATAATTCCCAAGTTGTAGAATCCGCGGTAGAGGTAGAGGCCTGGAACCATAATAACGATGGAAGGGACGGTTACGGAAATTCTTGGGTAGCCGACTCTGTCTTTCATGAGGGAGGCAAGGATTCCTGCGGTTAAGGCTCCGATAAAAGCTGCGGCAGCAGGGGGAGCATTTACAAGGTCAACGAGTTCTAATCGAAGTGTATTTGCGATAGCGCCAATACTTGCGGCGGCGACTGCCAGTGGGATTGGGCTGTTAAACATGATGGAGAATCCGAATACACCGCAGAAACTTGCCAGAAACCGGAAAATAATCCAACCAGCTAAAGGCAGAGAGATCTTTATAAAATCAACAGGCTGTAAATGTAAAATTAATGCCATAATCCATGCAGACATTGTTGCGACTAAAATGATGATTAATGCATAACCGAGCCGTTCGATACCGGAACGCATATCAAGTTTTGCAAGGTCAATGCCGCTTGTGATAAATGGAAATCCTGGAATGATGAACAGCATCGCGCAGATATATCCTGCTTCATGTTTGACGGAAAGTCCCAGAAAGATTTCGCCCAATTTTAAAAGTCCGGCATAGGAAAGGCAGGCGAGGGAAACGGATAAGACAATTCCCAGAAACAAGGTATAATGGTGCTTGGTAAGTTTACATCTTAAAAAGTTTCCGAGACCAGCTCCGACAAAAGCACAAAACATTTCAATCGGTCCGCCGCCAAGCAAAAAGGTAAATCCTCCGCAGGCAAGAGCGGCAGCGATACCAAGGGCAATCGGTGAATAAAGTCCATGAATCTCTTCAATATTATCAAGAAGATTATGTAACTGCTCACCGGACATATCTTTTCCTTCTGTTTCAAAATCCTGAATAAAATGCTCCAGACGATTCAGTTTTGAAGTGTTTACACCAGTATTGGTCAGACAGAGTGACTGCGTAAAGCCGTCCTGACCATCAAAACAGGTATATTCAATAGACATCAGACCGATATCTGCGGTACAGGTCACGCCCATCACTTCAGCGAGAGTATTCATAGAACTGCGCACACGCCACGCACCAGTTCCGCAGGATAAAAGCATAATGCCAGCACGGCCGATAATTGAGGCTTTTTCCGTAAGGCTTGCTTGTACAACAGGGAGATTTTGCCCCTCTTTATCGGTATATTCATGCCAGAGCACATCCATATGATTTTTTCTTATCATAGTTTCACTCATTTTAACATTCCTTCTTACTAGTTTATAGAAACAGCTATTGTTTAATTTTTTCCTGTATTTTTATAGAAATAGCTGATATTCTCATAGTTCCAGACTTTCCATTCCCGCCTTTTTCATCATTTTTTCACGGCAGGCTAAAACAAGCCCATCGATTTCGCTTAAATGATGAAGCATTTTCTTTTCAAATTCCCGAATAGGGAGAAGAATACCAATCTCGTCAAAGGTCTGTTCCTTTTTTAATCCGGTTTCCTGACCATAATAAACGATGGCATGAGGTGCTTCTTTTTGAATATTATGGAACGTATCCCACACAACCGCATAAGCCTGTGCTTCGGTAAGACCTATCTTTTTCGTATCGGGAAGTGCATAAAGAATCATAATGCCACGCCGTTTATTTTCTCTTTTTTCCGTAATTTCCATATCAGTGTCATTAACATAAGAACGGACAATGTCATAACCATCTGCGAGATATAATTTTGAACGGGGAGCACAAATATGATTTTTATACGTTTCCTTAAACTTGCTATACTCTCTGCCAGAAACTATTTTTTGTGCTTCTGGAAGAAGTTCACCTTCTGGATTTGTTAAAAGTACAGGGTTCTTCCCTGCTTTTCCGTGAAATCGTTTCGGAATAAGATACGCCTCTCTTAAAAGGTCAAACATGCTCTTTCCACAAAGCTTTAATAAAAGAGCACTGATATCCCCATTTTGATAGGCATAAAATAAGACTTTAGAAAAATGTTTTGGATTATCCGCTTCTAATAAATGATTATCGTCCATTACATCATAGAAAATATCCATTAATTTTTTGCAGGAATCAGGGGAAGCAAGAATCTGTGAAAAGATGGCTTCAACTTCTTCCTCTCTTGGTAAAACGCTGTTCATAAATACACCGGCTTTCTATACTTATTCTTGGTTTAAGTATAGGAAGCTGGTGGATTAACATCAAATGTTTTATTTACATAATAGATATGTGGATGGTGTATCTTGCTAAAATGAAATATTTTTGTATTGGTGGAGAATTATTTTTTTCCGCACAGGCAGGTGATTACGTCTGTGCAGTTAAAGCAGCGATTGCAGGAGATACAGGCTGCTTTTTCGTTTGAGGTTCTCCATTTGTTTGGCAGATCGGCTTCTCTTACTAATGGTCTGCCAAGAGAAATGGCGGTAAGAGAGGTTGATGATAGTATATGCTCTATGAAATCTGGGGAGCGGTAGCAGCCAACGCTGGATACTGGGATTTCCAGAGTATCAGATACGAGGAGGGCGCTTTCTAAAAATTTGCCCTCTCGGTCGCCGTTTCTTAAAACAGGAGAGCAGGAAGCACCGCTGTTGTCAGCACTGATTCCAGAAGAAACTTCAATGAAATCAATTCCTTTCTTTTCTAGTTCTTTACATACCCACAACATTTCTTCTGGTGTACTGGAATCAGAGACAAGATCACTGAAAGAAAGTTTTAAGGCAATTGGATAATCTACACCGACGGCATTACGAACGGAATCGTAAATCTCAAATAGCAGGCGGGAACGGTTCTCGATCGGGCCACCATATTCATCCGCTCTTTTATTAAAATGTGGAGAAAGAAAGGTTGTTAATAAAAAGCCGTGTGCGGCGTGAATCTGCACACCGTCACATCCGGCTAATTTACATTTGCGGGCAGCCACACCAAAATCATGAACAACTTTTGCTAATTCGTCTTTGGTAGCCGCATGATAAATAATGCCATCAGCCACTTTAATAGGTGATGAGGCAAAACGGTCGTAGCCACTCTTCCAGTCTGTGCGCGGGCCGGCATGCTGAAGCTGTACAAAAATACGGCTGCTATACCGATGGACTTTTGACACAATACTTCTCATATCCTCGAGATAGCCATCATATTCCGTATGTATCATTCCTGGGCCGTTACCGGCAGTCGAAGAAATCGCTTCCATACCAGTGATGATCAGCCCGCATCCTCCACGGGCAGCATCTTCATAAATCTGCCTGTGCTGGTCTGTGATCTTTCCCTGATTCGCGCAGTATTCAAACATCGCACTCTTCACAATACGGTTCGAAATCACAATATTTCCTATACGATATGGTGTATGCATTAATTTACTCATAAAAGT
>ERZ894226.688-NODE-688-length-17814-cov-7.397826_pt1 | contig 17814 bp, 8 predicted proteins | sample MGYA00380294_ERZ894226 | MGnify/ENA primary metagenome ERZ894226 (study PRJEB32331, sample SAMN06328434) | human gut metagenome | biome: human gut microbiome; feature: stool | host: Homo sapiens | collected 2014-10-29 ... | reverse complement strand
GCGTACACGACATAGCCCGGCCACGGCGCCGGCACCGAGAGCTGCGGATAAAACGAATACTGCGTCGTCGCGGTCCACGCCACTGCCGCCGTGGCCACGCCAAACAACGCAAGCCCAACCAGCGCGGCAATGTCGCTGCGCCCCAGTCGATACCGCGCATACGTCGTACGACGCGTCGCGGCACCCCACCCGCGCGAGCGCATCGCGTCCGCACGCTCCAGCGAATCTTCCATGCCCCAGCCCATCAACACGCTCGATGCCCGCAGGCGCGAGCGCACGGGGTCGGCCGGCGCGCGGCCCGGCACGTCAATCGCATCTTGCACCGCCAGTACCGTGCGGCCGCGGCGCAAAAACTGCGGGATAAGCCGCATGCACATCGAGATCATGAGCGCAATCACCGGCGCGGCATTGCCCAGCAGCGCGAGTACCTTGTCGTATTCGAGCATCGATGCCGCCGCCTCAAACCACAGTATGCTCGCCACAAACAGCCCGCCCATGCACAGGCCGTATACCATGCTCTCCAGATACACCGCGCGCATGCCAATACGGAACAGCTCCGTCGAGCCCGAGGCGCTAAACAGCGGATTGAGCACCGCGACGATCAAAATCACCGGCAGCTGCCAGCGGAGCGCGCCCAGCGTGCGGGCAGCCCCACGCGTCGCAAATCCATACGCCAGCCCGCCCGCAAGTGACAGCGCAATCAGTACCGGCTGCATCGAGAACATAGTGAGCCCCAGCGTCAGCGCTATATAGAGTGCCGGCACAGCCGGATGCGACATCGAGAATGCCGCGACGGGCTCGCCGCCAAACTCCTCTCGTATGTTGTCCACGGGCACCCCCGTTCCCTCGCTCAAACAACAGCTCCGCAGCACCGCCAACGCCGCACGCACGCAGTGCAAACGCCACGCCGGCGGTGCAAGCCTCAACCGCCGCAAACCAATCGTTACGCGCTCGTCATATGCCTGCGGTATCATATTGCACCGTGTATCGTTTCCAAACACACGTCTCTATAACGTAACAGGAGATCACATGGACGCAACCGCAATTATCCTCGCTGCCGGCGAGGGCACCCGCATGAAGTCGAACCACTGCAAGGTTTCGCACAAGATCCTGGGTAAGCCCATGGTCCAGTGGATCGTCGACGCTACCATCAAGGCCGGCTGCAGCCGCGTCGTGGTTGTCATCGGCAGCCACGCCGACGAGATGCGCGCCCTCATCGACGGCGCCTACGCCAACAGCGCCACCAAGGTCGAGTGCGTCGAGCAGACCGAGCGTCTGGGCACCGGTCACGCCGTGAAGGTCGCACTCGAGGCCTGTGGCATCACGCAAGGCCCCGTCGTGGTGCTCAACGGCGACCTGCCGCTCATCACCGCCGACACCGTCGCCAAGTTCGCGCAGACCGTCGCCACCGGCGAGCTCGCCTGCACCGTCATGACCATGACCCCGCCCGATCCTTTTGGCTACGGCCGCATCAAGCTGGGCGCCGATGGTCAGATCGAGCGCATCATCGAGCAGAAGGACTGCACGCCCGAGCAGGCCGCCACGCTGCTCGAGTGCAACGCCGGCTGCTACGCCTTCGACGGCGCGCGGCTCGCCGCCCACATCGACGAGATCGGCAACGACAACGCGCAGTCCGAGTACTACCTGCCCGACATGCTCGAAATCCTCAAGGGTCACGGCCAGGCAGTCTCCATCTTCCACTGCGACGACTACCGCGACGGCCTGGGCGTCAACAGCCGCATCCAGCTCGCGCAGCTCACCGCCATCGCGCGCGACCGCATCAACGAGCACTGGATGGCAGAAGGCGTCACGTTCATCGACCCCACGCAGGCCTGGATCGGCCCCGACGCCACCATCGGCCGCGACACCATCGTGTGGCCGCAGACGCACCTGATCGGCCACGTCACCGTGGGCGAGGAGTGCCAGCTCGGCCCCAACAGCCGCCTCACCGACACCACCGTCGGCAGCGGCTGCATCATCGATGAGACCATCGCCATCGAGGCCGTCATCGAGAACGGCGTCGACTGCGGCCCGCGCGCCTACCTGCGCCCGGGCACCCACATGCTCGACGGCTCCAAGGCCGGCACGCACGTGGAGATCAAGAAGTCCACGATCGGCGAGGGCTCCAAGGTGCCGCACCTGTCCTACATCGGCGACACCACCATGGGCTCCGGCGTCAACGTGGGCGCGGGCTCCATCACCTGCAACTACGATGGCGTGCACAAGCACAAGACCGTCATCGGCAAGGACGCCTTCATTGGCTCCGACACCATGATGGTCGCGCCCGCCCAGATCGGCGACGGTGCACTCGTGGCCGCCGGCTCCGTCATCACCGAGCCGGTCCCGGCCGACGCACTTGGTCTGGGCCGCGCCCGTCAGGTAAATATTGAGGGCTGGGCCGCCGATTACCGCCGCCGCCTGCACGAGGACGACGAGGTATAACGTTTTACCAAGCACAAAAGGAGCTGCTCCATGGGGGCGGCTCCTTTTTCTATCGTGACCTGCGCAACCGGATGAGTGGTCGGTTCGTGTCCGTTGACGGTAAAGACGTTATCAAGACCCGATAAGCCCCGTCGCGCGGTTACAATGCAACAAGGCATCTATATGGCATTCGATATAAAGGAGAAGGGTAATGCCGATTAATGATCCCGAGAAGTCGGAGAATATGCGCAAGTCCATCCGCGTGTATTCCGGTTCCTCCAACCGTCCCCTCGCTCAGAAGATTGCTGAGTACCTTGGGGTCGAGCTTTCGGGCCTTACGCTAAAGCAGTTCGCCAACGGTGAGATTTACGCCCGCTACGACGAGACCGTCCGCGGCGCCGACGTCTTCCTGATTCAGTCCGTGGCCGGCGGCAACGTCAACGACATGCTCATGGAGCTGCTCATCGCCACCGACGCTGCCAAGCGCGCATCCGCCCGCTCCATCACCGCCGTCATCACCCACTACGGCTATGCCCGCCAGGACCGCAAGGCCGGCCCGCGCGAGCCCATCACCGCCCGCCTCGTCGCCAACCTGCTCGAGCGCGCCGGTGTCAACCGTATCATCACCCTCGACCTGCACCAGGGCCAGATCCAGGGCTTCTTCGATATCCCGGTTAACCACCTGTCCGCACTGCCGCTGTTCGGCCAGTACTACAACGACATGCACTTCGACACCGACAACCTGGTTGTCGTCTCCCCCGACGTGGGTCGTGCCAAGGCCGCCAAGAAGCTGTCCGACATGCTCGGCTGCGACCTGGCCATCGCCCACAAGGGCCGTCCGCGCCACAACGCCGCCGAGGTCATGGGCATCATCGGTGACATCAAGGGCAAGACCTGCATCATCAACGACGACATGATCGACACCGCAGGCACCCTGTGCGCCAACGTCAAGGAGCTCAAGGCTATGGGCGCCGGCGACATCTACGTCTGCGCCACCCACGGCATCTTCTCCGGTCCGGCCATCGAGCGTCTGAACGACGCCCCGATCGTCGAGTGCCTCGTCACCGACGCCATTCCCGTCGAGGTCGGCGGCAAGATCAAGACCATCTCGGTCGCCGAGGAGTTCGCTCAGGCCATCTCCGCCGTTTACCACGAGGAGCCCGTCTCCACGCTCGTCGGCGGCGACTTCGCGCTGTAATCCAGCGTGCATCTCATCATCTTTGGTGTTTTTAAAGGGTCGGAAGCTCGCTTCCGACCCTTTTTCTACCCCTCGACAACCTTCCCTGGACAATTAGTTCAGATACGTATTTTTTTAAAGCTCCAAAGGCCGTTCTGAGCCTTCTGAGCTCCCCGGCGAACGCCATACTGCCCAAAGCTCATCGCTTTCGAGTACGACCGCCGCATATTTACCCTCAAATCGCCCTCGAAAGCCCTTAGAAACGCCTCGAACGCCCGCCGTCTTATACGTATCTGAACTAACTGTCCAGTAGCTATCGTCAACCTTCGCGGCAGAGCTCAATTTCCTGCAATCCCCTCAACCGATTCCACCGATTTCATAACACCCAGCCGTTCATGGCGCGCAGCGCCCCGCTGAGCGAAAAGAACGGTATGGCGGTCGCATTCTGCCGCCAACTTAGTACGTTATAGCTATGACGACCGTGATTTCACATCTCTCCGCCCTCCGCGCAATTCGTCGCGCACGACGGGCGTACTCTGCCCTACCCTGGGACTCCGTTGATAGCGAACAGCAAGCACAGGCCTTGGCTGGCTGCATTCCCAACAATGACGCGATAGACTTTGGCGCACTTTCGATACTCGACGCCTGGAATGAAGATGATTCCGAACTGCTCGATCTTCTCGTTTCAAACGAAGACAACAGGCGCCCCGACAAGCGACTTCTTCAGCATATTCTCTCCACTCCTCTTCCTGAAGGTGCAATTATGCACGTCGAGGCCGACATCTACGCAACGTCTCCTGCCATGACAGCCATGCTTTGTTCCAAAAATGAATCAGTCGCCAAAACCTTGATGCTCCTTATGGAGCTGCTCGGAACCTACTCCCTTCCTCCCGGGGCAACATACCCCATTGCCTATGACGACATCTGGCCCAAGGGCGATGACTACGAAGCGATGGACGACCTCGATTGCCGGGGCGACCAGTCGGCGACCGAACAGCAGAACGAAACCCGCTACGAACAGGCACACTACAAATGCGAGCCCGCCACGACCATCGAAGATCTCGAGGCGGTCGCACACTTCGCCAAAAGTAGCTCATACACCTCGTTTCGCACGGCAGTCAAACTTGCCCGACCCGAATCTGCATCCCCAGCCGAATCCCTAATGTTTGCCGTTCTCGGAGCGCCCATGCGCTTTGGAGGATTCGGATGTTGCAGTCTGCCCATGGGAGGCCTGCTACTCAACTATCGAATCGACTTCGACACTCTTGCGGTCAACATGTCCTCGGGCATCCCCTATGCCATCTGCGACCTATATTGCCCGGCAGCCGGAGTCGACAACGAATACAACGGAATTGGGCATGAGCTTCAAAACGCTCGCATCCACGATGGCAATCGAAATAATGGCCTCAAGGCAATGGGCATCCACGTCCTGGTTATCAATCGCGACCAAATGAAAGACCTTGTTGCACTCGAAGCCTTCGCCCAAACGATGCATCGACTCGCGGGAGTCCGATTCCGATACCGTATCAAGGGCTATCGCAAGCGTCAGGCCGCTTGGCTCAACGCTCTGCGGGCCGGAATCGGCCTTGCGCCGGTCTAAACGGAGAATCACCCGCACGCCGCCGAACAGGACTGGACAGTTAGTTCAAATACGTATAAATGGACACATTGAATTAGGCTGTTTTGCAGTTATCTCTATACCATTCGCCCGATTTGAAGGCAGGGTAGACTTCAAAACAGCGTCATATGGACTAACTAAAGCTCCAAAACAACGTATCGGCATTGAATCGAGCAATTCGAGTTCTCAGAACTTATACGTATCCGAACTAACTGTCCACCTCGATTTCGACGGCCGTCCAAACGCCCTCAAATAACCTCAATTGCCCTCCATTTGACAGCGGCAACAGGGTCGCTCACCATAGCAGGCAACAAATCAACGAAAGGATGAACATGGCAGCTGCACAGCCGCTTAAGATTCGCATGGTTGCCGGACTTGGCAACCCTGGCGAGGAATATGCCGAGACCCGTCACAACGCTGGTTTCAAAGCAATCGACGAGCTGGCCCGTCAGGCCGGCGTCACGTACTGGAAAAACCAGGCCGGCGCCGAGGTCGCGCTCATCAACATCAACGATCCCGAGGAAGAGGGCGGTAAGCGCCAGATTGTACTGGTCAAGCCGCAGTCGTACATGAATACCTCGGGCGGCCCCATCTCCAAGCTCTGCCGCGAGTACAAGATCAAGGCCGAGGAGCTGCTCGTGATTCATGACGAGCTCGACATTCCCGCCGGCGACGTACGCGTTAAGGTGGGCGGAGGCCATGCCGGTCACAACGGCCTGCGCTCCATCATCGACAAGATGGGCAGCCGCGACTTCAGCCGCATCCGCACCGGCATCGGCAACCCTCCCGGCAAGATGGCCGTCGCCGACTACGTTCTTAAGCAGCTGCGCGCCCGCGAGGCCGAGGATTTCCAGGACACCTGCGCCCGCGCGGCCGACGCCGCCGGCCTGGCGATCGTGCACGGCGTGGTCTATGCCCGCGACCATGTCAACGGCGCCGCCTCCGCCAACGGCAAGCACTAAAACCTATCATTTAGGAACAGGTTTATTTCGGCAGGTTTTACCTGCGGAAACGCCCCAGTTGCGGCATCGCAATCAACCGCGCGCCGACATACATGCATAGCACCCCAAATGGGGCCGGCCTCATCACAACCCGAGGCCGGCCCCATTTGCCGTTTTACCTGATAAAACCGACCAAAATAAACCTCTCCCCCTTTGGTAGGCCGAAGTGGATAAACCCCGCTCCCAACCGCCGAAGACACACGTAAACGGCATGTCCATGAGGGTATAATTTGCACCGTATGTCTGCACAACGCCTGTGCGCGTACGGTTTTACTCGGGCTGCCGTCCATTTCCGTGGAGGCACGGTTCGGCCGCCCTAACAAGAGAGGGGTTCTATGTATAAGATCCTGGAGAAGACGCAGTTCTCGGAGAAGGTGTTCAAGTTCCGCATCGAGGCGCCCGCAATCGCCAAGCATGCGCACGCTGGACAGTTCCTCATGGTTCGCGCCAACGAGACGGGCGAGCGCGTCCCGTTTACCCTGGCCGGCTGGAACGGTGACGAGGGCTGGGTCGAGTTCATCTTCATGGTGATCGGCAAGACCACCGAGATGCTTTCCACCTACGAGGCCGGCGAGTCGCTGCGCGACGTCGTGGGCCCGTTGGGCGTTCCCACCGAGATGGCCGAAGGCCCCTGCGCCGTCATTGGCGGCGGCGTCGGCCTGGCAATTGCCTTCCCGGTCGCCAAGCACCTGGTCGAGACCGGCCACGAGGTGCACGCCATCATGGGCGCCCGCACCAAGGACCTCCTGCTTATGGAGGACCAGTTCCGCGAGCTCCTCGACGAGGACCACATCCACATCACCACTGACGACGGCTCCTACGGCGAGCAGGGCGTTGTCACCGCTCCGCTGGAGCGCCTGCTGCAGGACAAGGCCGTGAGCCAGGTCTTCTGCGTCGGCCCCGTTCCGATGATGAAGTTCTCGACCCTCACCGCCCAGAAATACGACACCCCCATCACCGCGTCCCTCAACCCCATCATGGTTGACGGCACCGGTATGTGCGGCTGCTGCCGCGTCGAGGTGGGCGGCGTGACCAAGTTCGCTTGCGTCGACGGCCCCGACTTCGATGCCACCCTGGTCGACTGGGATGACCTTCGTGCCCGCCAGGCCGCTTACCGTTCCGAAGAGGGCGAGTCCCTCAAGGCCTATGAGGAAAAGAGCTGCGCATGCCACTAGTTAACGGTCGTTTCGTTGCCGATATGAAGTCGCCCCGCACCCCCGATAACGAGGAGCCGGCTGCCGAGCGCGCCTGCGACTTCCGCCCCGTCGACAAGGGCTTCACCGAGGAGATGGCGCTGGCCGAGGCCGAGCGCTGCCTCAACTGCAAGAAGCCGTTCTGTGTTGAGGGCTGCCCCGTCAACATCAACATCCCCCGCTTTATCGAGCAGATCCGCGCGAAGGACTTCGGCGGCGCTCTCGATACCATTCGCGAGGACTCCATGCTTCCCGCCATCTGCGGCCGCGTCTGCCCGCAGGAGAACCAGTGCGAGGGCAAGTGCATCCGTGGTAAGAAGTCCGAGCCCGTGGCCATCGGCCAGCTCGAGCGCTTCCTGGGTGACCGCCCCGAGCTCGCCTCCACGCCCAAGATGGCTCCCAAGAACGGCAAGAAGGTCGCCGTCGTGGGCTCTGGCCCGTCCGGCATCACCTGCGCCGGCGAGCTCGCCCGTAACGGCTTTGACGTTACCGTCTTCGAGGCCTTCTTCACCGGCGGCGGCGTGCTGGTCTACGGCATCCCCGAGTTCCGCCTGCCCAAGGCAGTCGTCAAGCGCGAGATCGACGGCTTGGAGGACATGGGCGTCAAGTTTGAGTACAACTCCGTCGTGGGCAACATGGCCACGGCCGAGGAGCTGTTCGAGCAGGGCTTCGACGCCATCTACGTGGCGACCGGCGCTGGCCTGCCCAAGTTCCTCAACGTCCCCGGCGAGAACCTGCCCAACGTCTTCTTCGCCAACGAGTACCTCACCCGCGTGAACCTGATGAAGGCCAACAAGTTCCCCGAGTACGACACCCCCACCAAGCACGGCAAGAACGTCGTCGTCTTTGGTGGCGGCAACGTGGCTATGGACGCCGTCCGTACCGCCAAGCGTCTGGGCGCCGAGCACGCCATCATCGCTTACCGCCGTACCGAGGACGAGATGCCCTGCCGTCGCGCCGAGCTGCACCATGCTAAGGCCGAGGGCGTCGAGGTTCTGCCGCTCGTCTCCCCGCTCGAGTTTGTCGCTGGCGAGGACGGCTCCGTGTGCGCCGTCAAGGTCCAGAAGATGGAGCTCGGCGAGCCCGACGAGTCCGGCCGTCGTCGCCCGGTGCCCATCGAGGGCGCCATCGAGGAGATTCCCTGCGACGTCGCAATCTCGGCTATCGGTACCAACGCCAACCCCTTCGCAAAGAAGATCGGCGGCAAGATGGAGCTCAACAAGTGGGGCTACATCGTCGCCGACGAGGAGACCGGCCAGACCACCGATCCCCGCATCTGGGCCGGCGGCGACATCGTCACCGGTGCCGCTACGGTCATTCTGGCGATGGGCGCCGGCAAGAAGGCCGCTGCTTCCATCACCAAGAGCCTGCTGGGCGAGTAATCACCCACAGCGCTAGCCATCAAACGGCAAAGTCCCCGTCGAGCACACGCCCGGCGGGGACTTTTTCTATGCCGACCGCCCAAACCACCACGATGGGGACAGGCACCTTTGTGGTGGTTGGGGACTTGCCCGATCGTTTTGTCTCGATCTGTAACAGTTAGAGACCAAATTCCCCGCTACGTGTTACAGATCGAGACGTTAGGTTGGCGGCCGAACAGTTCATCTCAATCTGTAACACCTAGAGCCATTTTTACTGGCTTGGTGTTACAGATTTAGATTTTGCCGAAGCCGAGGATGGGCGCTGCCACCAAAACCTAGCGCTTGCGGCGCTTGGTCGCGGCAACACCGGCGGCGGCAACGGTTGCGCCGGCGATACCTAGGGCGGCGACCGTCATCGCAGTGGCGTCTCCCGTGTTGACGAGCACCGCGTTATCGAACTTCTTACCGTTCTTGCCCTTATCCTTGGACTTGTCCGTCGCCACCGTTGTCGTCGTCGAAGTCGAACCATCCGCAGGAACCCCGGTACCGCCAGAGCCATCCGCACCGCCACCCTGCTCGCCGCCGCCAGGCGTCGGCTTGGGTTCCGGCTTGGGTTCCGGCTTGGGCCCGGGCTCCGGCTCGGGATCGGGCGTCGCCTCATCGGTCACCGTAATCGTAATGTTCAAGCGCTCCGAATACTCGCTATACGACATGCCGGGACGCTGCGCCGCAATGCGCACATACATATTGCTATCGAGCGCAATAGGCTCGGTGTACTTTACGCGGCCTTCGTCACGGCAGGGGCAGGTGTCGTTGGTGGTATACCAAATGGTCGTGCCATCCTCGGCCGAAAGCTCCAGCTTCGTGCCCTTGGGCACCGTAATGTAGTTCTCCTTGGGCGACCATGCACCAAACGTCGTCGCACCAATCGTCGCCACCGGTCGCACCGGTCGCACTGCCTCGGCAGACACGCGCACGTCGACCTGCTTGGACAGCGCCGTGCCGTCCACCGCCGCCGTCAACGTCGTCAAACCGGGCAGAGCACCATGCAGCACAAACGTCGCCGCGCCATCCTCGCTCGTCACAGCCTGAGCAGCATCAACGGAGCAGATAGCCGTAGACTCCAGCCCAACACTAGCCTTGGCGCCCGCAAACGGCTTGCCCGCCTTATCGGTCACGTGTGCCACCAGCTCAAAGTCGCCGCCCTCAAGCATGGTCACAGCTTGTTCCACGTTGAGCTTGAGCTTGTCGGCACGAACGCCCACGACAAGCTCGCCACTTGCCCAGCGCGCCATGGCCTTGCCGGCGTAGTTGCGAGCACCGTCGAGCTCAAACGACACCGTCGAGCCCGCCTCACGCGCATCGGCATAGCGAATGCGCAGCACGCGCGACAACGGCTTGCCATTGGGATCGTCCTGCTTGTCGAGCCACGTATACGTCACGTCGCCCAAGCCCTGCGCGCACAATGCGACAAGGGCATCGTCGCTCGCATCCATATACTGCGTAAACTCAACCTCGACGCAATCGGTATAGGCATGGGCCGAAGCCACCTCGGGCGCCGCCGTCGACACCAAGCCAATGTTCACCTCGGTCTGAATCGGCGGCACGCGCAGCCAAGCCGAACGCGCCTCCTCATACCCGTCCTTGGTCACGCGCACCTGATACCATCCGGTCGGCGTATTCCAGTTGTATGCACCGTCCGCACCCGTTGCAAGCGGATTGTCCTGCTCATACTCCTCGGCATCCCAACGCACTGCATTGGTACCGGCGGCATCGTCGGCGCTCCACAGCTCAACCGTTGCGCCCTCGACCGTATTGGACAACAGGCCCTCGTACACCACGCCCGCAGGGTCGGGTGCAGCCTTGGCAGCCACATTGCGATAACGCGCCTCGAAGATCGACTGCATCTTCTCGTCCGAGATCAAGCCGTCCTTGTTGGCCTTGTAGACCTCGGCATCGGTCAGCTCACCCCAGTTGACCGTAATACGATTCTGGCACGCGCGCTCCACCTGCTCACAGGCGACATCGTAGGCGCATTCGGCATTGGTCAGCTTAATCGCGCGCTCCGAGCCCACACTCGTCGAAGCCGCGTCATAGGCAGCGCCCACCACGGTACCCGCCGAACCGGCCGTCAGCACGCCGGCGATTGTCATAATGGAGCCCACCGCCACATCGGTGCTATCGTGGCAGAGCTGGCGATACAGCAGATCCTCAAACGCACGCGCCTTCTCCATGGCGTCGCGCAGCGCGTAAATGCACTTCCAGTCGTCCTCGGTCTTCTCGGGCTTGGCAAGCAAGCGCGTATGCTGAAGCTCATAGCCCTCGCGCTCGCCCTTCACCTTCTGCATACGGACGTTCACGTTCTCCCAGTTCTTGCTGGCATCGTTCACGCCGTAAATGCCGGTAAAGATGCCGATGCCCTGGGTCGCCGCGGGAAACGCCTGGCCGGCCGCCTTCCACGCATCGGTCTTAAAGACCTGGCCGAACATCTCACACTCGATCTTGTAGCTTTTGAGCGAACGGATCGTGCGGATGAGCTTCATGTGGGCGCTGACGTCACCGTTGCGCTTCCAAGCCATAAGCCAACCGCGAATCGTAGAGTTATTGAGGCTGTGGACTACGTTCCAGTTATCGTACAGATTGTCCAAAATGTCGCATTGCATGGCGATTGAGTTAAACAGCAGCGCCTGGTTCTTGTTGTTATTGGAGTTCTCGATAAACTCCGACTCAATGTAAGCGGTCTCGTCGCCATCGGGCGCGGCGACCTTAAAGCCCTTGACGGTATCGTCGTCAGCCGCCTTGTAGCTCAGCGAGCTGCCGAGCGCCTGGCCCAAATCGTTAAACCCGCTCGTCGACTGGCCGTTGTACTCGCTGGCCTTAATGCCCGCACACTTGTTGAGCGCCGCAGCGGTTGCGTCATTCCAGCTTCCGTATTGGTTGAGCTGGCCGATACCCATCGACTGGCCCACCAGATCCTCGGCCTGCTGGGCAATAAACTCCGCTCGCGACGCATGGTCGACAAGTTCCTTGATGGCCGCCGCATCCGCAGCGCTTGCACCCTGAGCCGACGCGAGTTCCTGGTACCAATCCTCACCGGTGCCGTACGCGTCCTCAAAGATCATCTTGTCCACGTTGACGCCATAGCTGTCGCCCTGCTTGGTCAGCAGCGCCGACGAGCCGCCAACCGCAGCCTTAAGCTCGGCGGCAAACTGCGCCGCCTCGTCGTTGCCAGCATCATCACCCTTACCGTCGCTGGCGGCAGGGGCGCGGCGAGCCTTACGCGCGTTGCCGCCCTCGTCCTTGCCGTCCTCGTCCTCCTCGGCAAGCGCATCGGCGACCATCTGGTCAATCGCATCGTTAAAGGCCTCGTCGACATCGTTAAAAGAGTTATCCATCATATACTCGTGCCACTGCTGCACGGCATTCGAGAACTCCTGCTGGCGCTCCTCGGCCGCGGCGGAATGCTTTTTGGCCGAAGCGTTGGCGTCAAAACTCAGCATGGTCATAAGCTGAGCATTGGAGATGCGGTAGGTCTGCGGCATAAAGATCTGCTCAAAGTTTCCGCAGTTCACATAGGTCGAGTCATTCGCCTTGTTAAACTCGTCGAGCAGCTTAAGGTAACCCTCGTCCACATACTCCGCCACATAGCGCACACGGGTGCCCTCGCGCGACTTTTGAGTCAGAGGAATCGTCACCGTCTTGCCATCCACGCAGTCCACGTACAGGTCGAGCGTGTCGGCGGCCTCTTCGTTTCCCACCTCAAGCGTGATGTCAAAGGTCCAGTAGGCGTTCTTCTTTTGTGGCAGATGATGGAAGGTCCACAGGCTCTTGCCGGTGTCCTTGCCGTCCTTGACCAGGTTTTGCGTACCGCCACGATACGTCACATCAAAGTTCCAGACCGAAGCACCCGGAACATAGCGCACATAATTGCGAGCCGTTACCTCGGCAGCAGCGGCGGCAACATCGGTCGAGCCCACGCGCGCCTCGAGCGTCACGCGCTCGGCGGCAAGCGTATCCTGCGGCAGCTCGTATTCAATCTTGGCACGGCCGAGTTTATTGGTCTTGCCGGTGTACTTTGCAGCCGACGAGCCCGTCCCCACGGTGAGCTGCACGCTCTTGCCCGGCGCCGCATAAACGTAGGCCACATTGCCCAGCAGGCTGTGAACGTCGGTGTTGTCGACCTCGATGCGCGATCCGCTAACCTCGAGTGTGGTGCTTCCCAGCGGCAATGTCACCTCGCCCAGCGCAATAAGCGGCGAGATGGCATAGATGCCTGCGGCCTTAGGCTTAAAACGCACAAACACATCGGCGCCCATGCCCTTCTTCATATTGAGAACGAGGTTGTCACCCTCCCACGTCGTGTCAGTCCACATGGCATCGGAGCTGGCGCCGGCTTCGCGAGCGCCTGCGGACACATCCTCGACGGCATCCTTTGCCAGCGGAATCTCAATCTTGGCAGCCTGGCTGTCCTTGAGCTCGTAATGAATGCGCAGCTCGGTCTCCACGCCAACGACCGCGGACGAATCAGCGATAACCGAGCCCGCCGTCAGCCCACGCTCGACACGATACGTCTCCACGTCAAACGTGGGGACGTCGAGCGTCACGTCGAGCTGTTTGCCGTCCTCAATCTTCACCTGCTTTTGCGCGATATGCTTACCCACGGTCAGCCCTAGGCGGCTAAACGTGGAATAGCTCGTCGCTTGGATGTCGTAGCTCGTCTTGTTAAAGGCAACGATGGTGTACGAACCGGCCTTAAGGCGCGGCGTCTCGGCCTTCATGATAGGCGTGGTGCCATCGTCTTCGTAACCCATCAAATAGGTGACACCGTCGGCAACTAGCTTGCCGTCGGACGTACGGAACACCAGCACGCGGTTGGCGCCCTGGTAGTCGCCCTTGGTCGTGACCGTCGCCGTACCCCAGGGCTTCAAGTCGATATCGACCTTGCCGGCCGAAGGCTTCACCGTCGCCGTCGCCCCACCCAGCCTGAGGCTGTCTTTGGGCTCGAGCGTTATCTCCAGATCCTGGTCCGCGTCGGCAATGGCCTGCGACACCACAAGTGCTGTGCCCTGGATACGGAAGTCGTTTTCTTTGTCACCCTTGGCAGGCTTAAGCGTCTTGCCGCCGCTCTTCACCGTCAGATCGATCTTATCGAGACTATCGAGCTCAATGCGTTCGGTCTTATCCTGGCCCACAATCGGTTCAAGATAGCCCACGTTGAGCTCAATCGCGCGCGAGGCCGGAATCTTGGTAAAGTCCTCCGCCTTAATCTCTCCGATATTCCATGTGCCCGTCATCTGGTCGCCCGGGCGCGCCAGCACCATGTCATAGTAACCGCTGAGCGAAATGCGCAGGGTGGCTGCTGTCTTGGAGAGAGCGTCCGCTGTAAAGCTGCCGTCATCGCCAACCGCCAGCGGCGTGGACTGCCCCGCCTGCACGAGTGTAGCCGTCGCGCTCTGGGGAAGTTTGCCCGTCACCTGGGCCGCCTCGCCCATCCACTCAAACGTGTAAGCAGGCTTCGAGGAATCGACGGAGTCCTTGCGATCGGCCACGGCATCGGCAAGCTTTTTGACCATCGAGGGGTTGCCAGCCGAATCGGTCGCATAGGCATAGATGGTCTGGCCTTCACTAAAGGGAATCGCATACGTTACGCCATCGATTGTCACGCGCTCATTATAGTCGCCCGGATAGCCCGCCTCACCAAACCGAAGATCGGGGTTCATCACGCGCAGGGCAACGGCATTATGGTTCGTCTCGTTTCCGTATCTCGTGTTCTCAAAAGCTCCCCACTCTATCATTTCCACGCTTTTGGGTAGCACAATCTCTTTGCCGGCAATCGCAGGATCAAGAGAGGCGAACGCGTGCGCTCCGATATATTTAACGCCGTCGCCGATCGTCACCGACGACACATGCGAGCACCCGTCAAAGGCATAGCGCTCAATCCGCTCCACCGTGCCCGGCACATCGATCTGCGTAAAGGTGAGTACCGTTGTGTCCGAGACATAGAACTGCGGCACGCCGCAATTGGCGAAGGCACGATAGTCGATAGTCTTAACCGAAGGCGGCAGCGTTGCCACCACATTGTCGTCAAGTTGTTCGCAGCCCTCAAAGGCCTGCTCGGGAATCGTGGTAAAAGCCGCGTTGTTGGGCCAGGTTACCGTTTGGAGCGTCTTGCTTTTGTAGAATGCATAGCTCCCGAGCTCCTCGACCGAATCGGGCAGTGCGATCTCTTTGATGCTGCTGCCGCCCAAGCCGCCAACCGAGCGGACATGCGAATTCGAAGCGAAGGTGATCGATGTGAGCGCAGCGCTTCCCATACCCGTAAGGCTTACGACATTTTTGTCGTCGATGGTCGAGGGCACCTCCAACGTGGTAATGCCCGCGTCGCCATACTCGATAGAAATTTCATTGGTGAGGCCATCAATCGAGAAGTAGTACTGCGCGGGGGTCTGCTCGCCGGCCACGTAGCCATCGTCGTATTCGTCCTTTACGCCCGTGGCGCCCTTCGAGGTTGCCCAGAGTTCAAGTTCTTCGTTCCAGGTCGCCTCGGTGCCGGAAGCCTCCTCTTGCTTTTGCTGCTCGGCGAGCTCCTTACCCTCGACAAGATCGGTGGCAAGCGTACCCGCAGGTGTGCTCTCGGTCTGTCCGGCGCCCGTCAGGCCCGCCGCCGATGCAATCTCGGAGGCCGGGGGCGTAGGGGTGTCACCGGTATCGGGCGCTGTGGGGTCGGCAGCGCCGGCATCGGGCGCGTGATCGGCGGCATCGGCATCGGGCGCGGCGTCGGCGGGGTCGGCGGCGTCTACTTGGTCGACATCCGTCTGCACAAAGGTGCTATCGGTGGTGAGCACCTCAGCAAACGCGCCCACAGGCAACGAGCCCCTCACCATGGTGAGGGTCACCGCGACAATGGTCAGGCGGCGGCAAAGCGCTCGAACAGTAGTCCACCTCATGGTCGTTCCTTTCCTGCAAACCAAAAGTCATCCAGCGTAATCGTTGTCCAAAAACAAAGCGAACGGTAGGTTCATATATACGAACCTACCGTTCTACCCGCGCAAACCGCCACAAAGGGGACAGGCACCTTTGTGGCGGTTCTGGACTTGGCCGGCCAGTTAGTCTCAATCTGTAACAGTTAGAGGTCAAATTCCCCGCTTGGTGTTACGGATCGAGACGTTAGGTTGGCAGCCGAACAGTTCATCTCAATCTGTAACACCTGAAGCCCAAATATCTGGCTTGGTGTTACAGATTGAGATTTTGTAAAAGCCGAGGATAGGCGCCGCCACCAAAACCTAACGCTTGCGGCGCTTGGTCGCGGCGATGCCGACGGCGGCTACGGTTGCGCCGGCGATGCCTAGGGCGGCGACCGTCATCGCGGTGGTATCCCCCGTGGTAGCCAGGACAGCATCGCCCTTCTTGGCCTGCGTGGTTTTCTCAACCGTCTTGATCGTGGCGGTTGTCGTGGCCGGCTTGGCCGCGGGCTTCACCCCAGGCTGCGGCGTCGGCTTGGGATCCGGCGTAGGCTGCGGATCGGGAGCGGGCGTGGCTTCGGGCGTAAAGGTCAGATCGGTGTTGAGCCACAGGGTGTAGATCCAGCCGCTGTCCTCATCGGATACGCTATCCGCGACCTGGTAGCCGCACTCCTGGCCGTTGATCACCAGCTTGGTGTCGGGCGTAAAGTAGAAGCCGCGCGCGGACTTGAGGTAAATACCGTAGCGATAGGTCACGCCGGGCTTAAAGACGTCGATGTGATTCGTGATGTTCTGATCCCAGAACTTCTGAGAGTTCACTTCGCTGCCATCGCTGCCCGTCCAGAACTCACACTGAGGAAGGGAGTTGGAACCCGTCGGAACATTCGCCGTAAAGATCGGCTTATCGCCTGCCTTGAAGGTGGTCGTGGCGCCGTTGATCTCGATAACGTCGATGGCCCGCCATTCGTCGATCGGCTGCTCGCACAGCATATTGTCGGCGTTTGGTGCGAAGACGCCGTCGACGGTCTTGATGTGGTGCGCCCAATGACCGTTGACGTACATCATGCAGTCATCGGCCACGGTATTGTCGCCCTTGAGCCTCAGCTCAACGGAGTACATGTAGAACTTGCCCTCTTCGAAGTGTTCGATCCTCCTCGCGCCCGTCGGATACTTGGCAGGGTCGGAATACCAGAAGGCAACGGGCGTGAGCTCCGCAGGGTCGCTGCCATCCATCTCCTCCCAGCACTCATACGCGATCTCGTACTTGTCGGCATAACCGTTGGCGTCGAGCAGGGTAGCGACCTTCTGGGCAACGAGCGTGGAAGTAGCAGCGCCAGCACCGCAAGCCAAAACGATCTTCTTCATAGGTAATGTCTCCCTTCATGGTTTACTTTAGGTAAGTGTACCGCAGCGAGCGATGGCACTCGGCCTCGATGAGCTTTTATGCCAGTTTGCTTGCGCGCTGCGTATAATACATCTAGTACGTGTTGTCATACCGCTCGCTTTATGAGCGACTAAGGACCCTAATATGCCCGATTCCCGCACCCTCTGGACCGCCGTCGTTATCATCTGCATCGCCGTGTCGGTGTTCTTTAGCGTCAAAAAACGCACCACGTTTAAACGCCTGCAGCAATTGATGGCCGCCAAGCAGTGGGACGAGTTCGATCGTTTGCTCGACGGCAAACTCACCAGCATGCTGTACCCGCGCTACAACCGCGACTACCTGCGTCTGAACTCCTATCTGCTGCGCGAGGACCACGAGCGTGCCAGCGAGATGTTCGACCTGCTGCTGGGACTCAACCTCCCCAAGATGCAGCGCGTCGACCTGGTGATCAAAGCCTTTAACTACTACGTTGGCCAGGAGGACCGCAAAAAGTCCAAGGAGCTTCTGCACGAGATCAAGGGCTTTGAGGGCGGTCAGGCCGAGGCGGTCGCACACGAATGCCAGCTGATGTACGACACGATGATCCTCAAGCGCCACAACGACATTCCCGAGCTGGAGCGCATGCTCGAGGATGTCGGCGACGACCCGGTCAAGCGCTGCCGACTGGAGTACCTGCTGGCCCTGCAGTATCAAAACA
>ERZ894226.687-NODE-687-length-17827-cov-9.181521_pt1 | contig 17827 bp, 17 predicted proteins | sample MGYA00380294_ERZ894226 | MGnify/ENA primary metagenome ERZ894226 (study PRJEB32331, sample SAMN06328434) | human gut metagenome | biome: human gut microbiome; feature: stool | host: Homo sapiens | collected 2014-10-29 ... | reverse complement strand
CTTTAGTTTTATTTACTTTTAGAATTAATCGTACGGCAGTAGATTACTTCTTCAAAGCAGTCCACTTCCAGTCAGTGAACTCTTCGATGTCGCGACCTTCGTTACGAGTAACTTCGAAGTGCTTTGCCAAGATGTCATCCATCTTCTTGTCAAATGCATCAGCTTCAGCAGCTTCAACAACACCGTTAGCCTTCAATACGGCAACAGCATCCTTAGCTTGGTTGAAGCGATCCAACTTTGAGTATACACGCATGTCGTAAGTCGTAGTGATGTCACCATCTTCACGGTAACCGTGTACGTGCAATCCCAAGTGTTGACGCTCGTAGAAGATTGACTCGATCAAGTCTTCGTATCCGTGGAATCCGAAGACAACTGGCGTTCCTGACTCACCGAACAAAGCGTTGAACTTGTCATCTGACAAAGCGCGCTCGTGGTTCATCTCACCGCTCTTGTTTTGCAAACGGTGCAATTCAACAACGTTTACATAACGCATCTTAACGGCTGGGAATGCAGCGTTAACCAAGTTCAAAGCTGCCAAAGTTTCGATCGTTGGCTCAACACCAGCAGATGCGAAGACGATATCAGCTTCTTCACCTTCAGCAACAGTTGAAGCCCAGTCAATAGCCTTCAAACCTTCAGTTGCCAATTCTTCAGCTTCAGCAACTGAGAACCATTGTTGACGTGGTTGCTTTGATGCAACAACGTGGTTAACCTTGTGACGCTCAGTAAATGCACGACCGAATACAGCCAACAATGAGTTAGCATCGGCTGGCAAGTATTGGCGAACGAAGTCAGACTTCTTTTCAGCCAAGTGCGTCAACATACCAGGATCTTGGTGAGTGTAACCGTTGTGGTCTTGTTGGAATACAGTTGAAGTTGAGATCAAGTTCAATGATGGGTAATCGTTACGCCATGATTGCTCTGAGGCGTGACGCAACCACTTGAAGTGTTGTGTAATCATTGAATCAACTACACGTAGGAATGACTCGTATGATGCAAATACACCAACACGACCAGTCAACGTGTAAGCTTCCAACCAACCTTCAGCTTGGTGCTCTGACAATTGAGCGTCCAAGATACGTCCTTCGTGGGCTTCGTATTGGTCGTTTGGCTCCTTAACTTCTTCCATCCATTGACGGTTCGTTACTTCGAACATGTCCCATAGACGGTTTGACATCGTCTCGTCAGGTCCGAAGATACGGAATGACGTTGGGTTCATCTTTGAGATTTCAGCGAAGAATCCTGACAACACGTTCATGTCCATGTTGCGCTTTGAATCAGCCAATTCAGTTCCACGGTTTGACTCGTTGATGTCGTTAGCGTATGACTTCCAGTCTGGCAATGCCAAATCTTCAGCCTTTTCGCCACGAGCACGTCCACCGTTAGCAAGAGGGTTTGAAGCCATACGCTTGTCACCCTTAGGTGCCATTTCAGCCAATTCAGCCTTCAATGAACCATCAGCGTTAAACAACTCTTCTGGCTTGTATGAGTTCATCCACTCTTCGAATTGTGGCAACGTAGCCAACTTCTTTTGTGCCAAAGGAAGTGGCACTTGGTGGGCACGGAATGAATCTTCGATTGGCATTCCTGATTGGTCGTGAGTAGGACCACCCCAACCCTTTGGCAAGCGAGCGATGATTACAGGCCATGCTGCGATCTCGCCGTCTGCGTAACGACCGTTCTCACGGGCGTCCTTTTGGATTGCTTGGATGTCTTCGATTGCTTGGTCCATAACCTTAGCAGTAAGCTCGTGGTATGCCATGTAATCGTGGATGTCATCGTTTTCGATGAAACGTGGTGACCATCCCAAACCTTCGAAGAACTTCGTGATCTCTTCATCGCTCATACGTGAGAAGATCGTTGGGTTTGAAATCTTAAATCCGTTCAAGTCCAAGATTGGCAAAACAGCACCGTCGTTCTTAGGGTTCAAGAACTTGATTGAGTGCCATGCAGTCATTGAAGGACCAGTTTCAACTTCACCGTCACCGATAACAGTAAATGCGATTTGGTTTGGGTTATCCAAAACAGCACCAGTTGCGTGTGACAATGAGTATCCAAGCTCTCCACCTTCGTGCAATGAACCTGGCGTTTGTGCAGTCATGTGTGATCCGATTCCACCAGGGAATGAGAAACGCTTGAACAAACGTGACATACCTTCAACATCTTGAGTGATCTCAGGGTAGTTTTCAGTGTATGAACCGTCCAAGTATGAGTTCGTAACCATAACTTGTCCACCGTGACCAGGACCACCGATGTAGAACATGTCCAAATCGTACTTGTTGATCAAACGGTTTGCGTGAGCGTAAAGGAAAGTTTGTCCTGAGATAGTACCCCAGTGACCGATAGGCTTAACCTTAACGTCGTCCGCCGTAATTGGCGTGTTAGTTACTGAGAACAATGGGTTGCTCTTCAAAAAGATCATACCTGCTGAAAGGTAGTTGGTAGCACGCCACCAAGCATCAACCTTAGCAAGGTATTCCTTTGAATCAAAATCTACTGCCATTTTGATTAAATCTCCTTATAATTTTGAGAAAGGTTCAATCGCAGAAGTTATCTTCTGGATTACAAGTACTATAATAACAGATTTCAAAATTACGTACAATAAAAAGCACAAAATTGGTGCGGTCCAATTTTGTGCTTTTCTTATTTTTCACCCACAAATGCCGGTTTCATCGCATTTGCGCCATTTTTGAACAAATTGTGAATTTCGCGCTATTCGCCGTCCAAACTGACGAAACTGTTATAACGCATGTATTTATAGTGCACGCGCATTGACCCAACTTCAAACGGCGTACCGTCATCCAAGAAGTAAATACCAGCCATGACCCCAACTGGTTCAACCTCAGACAAAGCTAAATGGTCACGATCATCTTCACTAGATGGTTCAACAGTCACGGTCATAAATGATTTCGTAACTGCTTTTTTAGTTGTCTCTTCAGCGTAGTGGAACATTGAGTGACCTAAGTCTTCCGCCGTCAATGCTGGCAGCAACTTGACTGGTACCAACGCGTTCTCAATCATAAATGCTTGATCCTGTAACTTACGGAGACGCTTAATCCGGTAAACTTCTTCCCCATCTTCTAGGAATAATGCCAAGCGCGTTTCTTCGTCAGCTTGTTCCGTCTCGAACGACAACAGTTCGATGGCCGGTGATTCACCGTTAAACCGATACGAATCAGACACACCTAGATTGTTACCAATCGAGTGAAACATCGATTGGTTCTTTAAATACAGCGGATTTACAAATGTACCTGATCCACGCTTTTTAAAAATAATACCTTGTTGGGCTAAAACGTTCAGTGCCCGCTTAATCGAGCTACGTGACACCTCGTATGATGATGCCAATGATCGCTCATCTGGCAGCTTTAAATTGGGAAATTCACCGCTATAAATGCGGTCCTTCAAATCACCCAACACCTTCATATAAAGGACTTCCTCCGGCATCAATCTGCCCTCCTACTTTATTTCGGACTTTATCTTAACACAAAAAGTGGTCCAACCAAAACATTTGGTTGGACCACTTTTAAGATATTTACTGGATTTTTTCTTCCACAACCCCACGGGCGAACAAGATATTCCAGATTGTTAAGAACAGAATTTTAATATCGCGCCACAGGTTAATATCTAACGCATATTCCGCATCATACATAGCTTTCTGCAAAATCGTCACCCGGTCACGGCCGTTGACTTGCGCCCAGCCTGAAATCCCTGGTAAGCAACGGTCAGCCTTGCGACTACGACGTTCCGACACCAGCTCTTCTTCAGATACAATCACTGGACGCGGACCAATAAAACTCATTTGACCCTTTAAAATATTGAACAGCTGCGGCAACTCATCAACCGATGTTTTACGCATAATTCGTCCGATAAACGTAACATAGTTATGGCCGTGTAAGTCATTCGATGCCACTTCCGGTGTATCCACTCGCATCGACCGAAACTTATACAAATAGAATGGTTTTGAATGTCGCCCCACTCGTAATTGTTTAAACAAAACTGGTCCCGGTGATTCAAGTTTGATCAACAAGGCAACGACTAGCATTGGTATACAAGCCAACGTTAGTAAAAACACCGCACCTAAGATATCAAATGCGCGTTTCCATATCCTTTCATACATCCCCAAACACTCCCTCGTTTTAGATAATGTCGTTGTTTTCAACGAAAATTATCCCTAAAGGGTGTGCCTTTTAGGACGACTGAATTCGTAACGGTTTTGGGAAAGTTATCGAACAAAATAAGACTGATAAAATACACGTATATAAAAAAAGCGACCGCAATCGGTCGCTTTTACAAGAAATATTTAGATGTCACGCTTCTTAAGCAACTGTGTCAAGCCCAACGCCAACACAACTAGCCCGGTCGCAATCCAGAACGCCATGTGAATCCCCATCAAGTCAGCAGTCGCTTGCGCTGTCTTGGCAGGTGCTGACACGGACGTTAAACTGTACACCGTAATCAAAGCAGCTGTTCCAAACGAAGCCGCCACCTGACGGATTGTCGTATACATTGCCGAGCCATCTGGCACAATTTCCAATGGCAATGAATTAAACGCCTCAGTTTGAATTGGCATCGTCACCATAACCAACCCAAGTTGACGGACGAATTGACCAACGGCGGGCAACCAGATTGGCGAATCTAATTGCAACGTTGCTAAGATAATAGTTCCAATCACCACAAAGCCTAGACCAATCGGTGCCAATCGCTTCACCCCGAATTCGTCGTACCACTTACCTGACGTTGGTGATAGGAACGCCGTAATCAACGCCCCTGGTAACAAAACCAACCCAGAAATAAAGGCTGATTGGCCACGCACCGTTTGCATGTAAAGTGGCAACATCAATGCCCCACCGTACAAAGCGGCCATCAAAACCACGTTAATCAACGTCGCCATCGTAAAGTTGTGATACTTGAACACATCAAAGTTCAACAATGGGATCTTTGAGTGGGTTTGCTGGTAAACGAACACCGTCGTTACCACAATACCAATCAACAAGAACGCCCACACATCTGGACTCAACCAGTTACCGGTTCCCGCATTTGAGAACCCATACAACAAACTACCAAGTCCGATACTTGAGAGCACCATCCCCAAGAAGTTAAACTTCAAGAACTTTTGCTCACCGATATTCTTCAAGAAAATCGACGCCAAAATCAAATCCAAAATAATCAATGGGGCAATCCCCAAGAACAACCAACGCCATGAGTGGCTTGATACCACAAATCCAGATAGCGTTGGCCCGATTGTTGGCGCAAAGTTCAACGCCAACCCAATAATACCCATTGCTTCACCACGGCGGTCAGCCGCAAATAAGTTCATCACCACCACGTTCATCAGTGGTCCAAACACACCGGCACCGGCCGCCTGCACCATACGACCCAAAATCAAGATTGGGTAAGTTGGCGCAAGTCCCGCAATAATCGTCCCTGCTGCAAAGACTGCAACGGCACTTAAATATAATGTTCGCGTCTTTAATCGTTGAATTAAATACGCCGTCAGTGGCACCATCACACCGTTTACCAACATATAACCATTGGTCATCCATTGACCTAAGGCCGTTGAAATGTGGAAGTCTGCCATGACTTGTGGCAAGGCCGTGTTCATTAACGTTTGATTCAAGAAGCCCAAGAAGACCCCTGCAATCAAGATAATCAACACACCTCGCTCTTTCTTTGAAATTCCGCTCATGTATGCCTCCTAGTCTAGATAATCTGTTCCAGCCCATTCAGCCTCGAATTGGGCAACGAAATCATGCATCGCACGATCACGAATCGTCCCAATTCGCTTTCCCTCTCGTGTATTCAAATAATCCTTTAGTAAGAACAACTTCTCATAAAAATGATTCATCGTCGTTTCGTCATTTGCTGCCCGGTAATCAGCCTTGGATGTAAAAATTTGTGGCTTAATCGCTGGGTCGTACAATGTCCGCCGCTTTACCGAGCCGTATTGGATGGCACGGGCCGTCGCCACTGCCCCAATTGCATCTAAGCGATCGGCATCCTGAACAATTTGTCCGGCTAATGACAACGGCTCTGGCTTACCAAAACGTTGCTTACTCCACGACATATTATCAATAATTTGGAAAATTTCAGCCTGCTGTGCCTCATTAACCCCATTATCCGCTAACATGGCGACAACCGCTCGCTTGGCGCTTGTGACATCTTTAAATAATTTGTCATCATACGTATCATGCAACGTTGCCGCTGCAATCGCAATAAACGCATCAGCGGTTGGTTCTGTCGCCAAAATATGCTTTGTTAACGCAACAACGCGATCGATATGGCTCGTATCATGACCAGTGTCATCCCCGCCTAACACAGCCTGCATAAATGCCGTCATTGCCGCTAACTGTTGTTCTTCTACTACTGTCAAAATATTACTCCCCGCTTGTTTAACGACGACCAATTAACGCCGTTAGCAAATACAACACAAAACTACCACCCAATAGGCCACCGAAGAAGTAGGCAACTGGGCGACCAACCGTCTCCCAAATCATAAAGGCGTCTGAAATCGTCAGCCCCGTAATCACCCCGACGATGGTCAAAAAAATCAAATACCAAATCACACCACTTTTGGTGTTTTGCCAGTCTGCCCCACTTAAATTCAAAGCGAGACTCAAATTCAAAATCAAATATGCCCAAACCGCAACTTGCCACCAGGCAGTATTAGTCATCACACTTTCACCCGTGTGGTAACTCAACAATAACTGGGGCCACACCAATTTGGTAACACCCCAACTCGCTGCTGCGATACCAAAGATTGGTGCAATGCCGATAAAAAAGTTGCCGGCTTGCTGGTATTTATTATTCGGACTCCAGGCATGCGACACATACCCCATCCGATTTTCATTACCGTCTTTAAACGGATTCTGAAGTAACTGAATCTTATCCACATGATGGCCGAAAATTAACGCCACCACTGCGTGCGATATTTCATGCACCATGACGCCAAGCCAGCCAAAAATCAGGGGGGCATTCAGCCCAAATGCCCGCATGAGATGCTGGTTGGTTCGAGTGGTAATCACTGAAATTAATGCACTACCCACAAGTGGCAAGACAAAAAAGATGCCAACAATGAACACCCACGACTGCCAGATAATGGTCCAACTCATACTTAGGCGTCCGTGCGGATATCCGCAAACTGGGCATGCACAAATTCGGCCAATTGCACTGCGTCAACGCGAATTGAACGACCAACTTCACCAGCTGACAAGGTAATCGTACCGGCTTCCTTAGCGATGTTATCAAAATAAATGGGGAACTTCTTGTTCTGCCAAATACCAACTGGGTTATTGGCACCGTGAATGTAGCCCGTCGTCTTTTGCAAATCCTTCGTTGGAATCATCGTAACTTTCTTGTTACCCGATACCACCGCAAACTTCTTTTCATCTAAGTGAGCATCCATTGGCACAATCCCGATGACCGGCCCGGTGACATTACCCGTCAACGCCAGCGTCTTATAAATATCATGATCCGTGAGGTCATATTTATCTAATTCCGCTTGGTCGCGATTCATACCGCCCGCAAAAACAATACTTTCATATGGAATCTTAGCTTTATCCAAGATTTGTTCGACTAAAATCTTCTTAATGCGTTCTTTCTTCGCCATTTTCAACTCTCCAATCTATAACCGATAACTATATAATATACGCTTTATTCGCGCACACTAACAGCCTCAGCCACTAAACATACAGAAAAACCGTCCGTTCATTGAATGGGCGGTTTTTCTGGTTATTGAATTAAGTCTTTAATAATCCGGGTGATGCGGTCGGCCGTGTGACCATCCCCATACGGATTCAAATTATCAGCCATCTCTTGATAGGCAGCTTCATTATGCAATAGTTCCTCAACCGTCGTCTTGACGGTGTCATAATCAGTCCCCGTCAAACGTAATGTCCCAGCATCGACCCCTTCAGGCCGTTCAGTCGTATCACGCAAGACCAACACGGGCACATTCAATGATGGTGCCTCTTCTTGTACGCCACCTGAGTCCGTCATAATGAGGTAACTGCGGGCCGCCATATTATGGAAGTCCACCACATCAAGCGGATCAATCAAGTGCACCCGGTCAACGTCGGCCAAAATTTCACGCGCTGTTTTTTGCACCGCTGGACTCAAATGAACCGGATAAACCACTTCAACATCGGGGTTCTCCGCCACAATATCACGAACCGCACGGAAAACATTTGCCATCGGCATGCCTTGGTTTTCGCGGCGGTGCATCGTCAACAAAATCATCTTGTGATTGGGATCAACCTGTTGCAATACCTCGTGATGATAATCTTGTTGCAACGTATACTGCAACGCATCAATCGCTGTGTTACCCGTGGTATAGATGCGGTCAGCATCCCCACCTTCGCGTGCCAAGTTATTCGCGCTCAGTGGCGTTGGGGCAAAGTAAACATCCGCAATCCGATCCGTCAACTGGCGGTTCATTTCTTCTGGGAATGGTGAGTACTTTTGCCAAGTCCGCAAACCAGCCTCAACGTGACCAACTGGAATTTGGTGGAAGAAGGCACTCATACTTGTGGCCAACGTGGTACTCGTATCACCATGGACCAACACAATATCCGGTTGCTCCGTGGTCAGAATATCATCCATCCCCATCAGCACTTTACTCGTAATCTTCGCTAAACTCTGGTTCGGTTCCATAATGGCCAAGTCATAGTCAGGGGTCACATCAAAAATATCCAGCACTTGTTGCAGCATTTCACGGTGTTGCCCCGTCACCACCGTTACCGGGGTCACCTGTTCGTCAGCTTCCAAGGCCTTCACCACTGGGGCCATCTTAATCCCCTCTGGTCGTGTCCCAAAGACAGTCATTACTTTAATCATTTTTGAATCCTCCTACAGCAACTAATGCTGTGAGCGTTGCGTCATAATACGGTTGTTGCGCAACTGAGCGGTTATAAATCGTCGCGCCGGTTTTGTAGAGTTTGCCATAGCGGTCAGCATCTGATTGCGCCGCGTAAAAGATTGGGGCGCTAAAGACGTTTGATTCATACTTGTGCAACGCCTTACCCGTTACGGTATAGCCCGCTAATAGTTGCGTTTGTTGATCAAAGAAGTGCATCAACCGGCGGTTAATCCACACAGCACGTTGATCAGAACTATCGGCCAGCATCATCGGCACGCGCGCTGCATTATAGGCATAGTGACCATCTTGTTTCGTCGCGACTTCCTTAGCTTTGGCTGATCGAACGCCTTGCTTAGTGACGACCGCAAAGTCAGGAACTAAGCCCGTTTTATGTTGCTTGCTTAGCGTTGCCAACTTGGTCAACATGCTATCAGATACTTGCCCCCACCGTTGATCATTCGTTAACTTGCCCAACGACGTGAACACACTTGGCATCACGTCAGACGTCCGCATCACCCGGTAAGCTGCCGTGTCGGCCGTTGCCCAGTCACCAACGGTTAACAGTTGTTGCTGGTCATTGTACTCGTAACGCAGAATATCCGCGGCGATTGCTTTGGCCAACGTGTTATAAGTTGTTGCTTGCTTTGGCCAAACCGATGCGGCCTCCTGTAAGGCATACGCGATATACAAATCCCCATCTGTGGCACTATGCGCATCGGTTCGCCACGCACCCTTAACATCGCGCTGACGCCAATTCATTAAGTGCGTTTGTTGTTCATCCACAACCAACCGATTTTGTTGGTAGTAGGCCAGCAAGTGATTGAAGTCCGTCTGACTCGCCCAGCCTTTGCGCCCGGCTTGCGCTGTAATCAACATGCCCAAACCTTGGGCTTCTGACATCGCCATCTTTTTGCCGTCAACGCCAGCATTTACATACGTCGCTTGGGCTGATTGCCGCGTCACGAACGTCTTTTGCCACGTTTGATACGTATTGGCGGTGACTGATTGTTCATTATGTAAACGGGCGTACACCAAGATTGATGTGAAAGCCACAATAATCAAACCAACGGCCACCCAAATTTTTTTATTTAAAACCATGGTCTCCTCGCTAATCGTTAAAGCGCTTTGTTTTCACCCAAACATTACCGTTACGGTGGAACAACGCATCACCCATTACCTGCAACACCGCGTGAACAGACACGGCCATAAACAGTTGGGTATAAGTGAAATACGACAGGAACGACAGCCAGATTTGCTTCGTCGTTGCCTGACCAAACTGCGTGGCCATGGCAATGTTAATCTGGAGCATATACAACAGAATCATTAATACCCAGTTCACCAACAATACTTGCGCTAGGAGCACATTATTCGTGCCGAACGTAAAGGGAATCGTAATGGCTGGGTTAAACAGACCTGCAATATAGAACGCAACGTTTACCACAAAGAGAATGTCTGATAACAAAATCGCGGCATTGAACCAGAAGAAGGTTGCGGCGTAGTAAAACGTTTCAATTTTGACGCGCCAGTTACTCCGATCAAACAAATGTTTGATGTTATTGATTACGACCTGATAGTTACCTTTTGCCCAACGAAGGCGCTGGTAATAATAGTCCTTAATGTGTTCGGGTTCTTGTTGGAACGCCTCTGAATTGTAGGCCAAGGCAATCAACTTGCCACTTTGCATAATTTTGAATGAGATATCGGTATCTTCGGTTAACGCACCATCACGCCACCCTCCGATTTCGGTGACGTAATCTTTGCGAATGATAAAATTCGTCCCTGGAATTCGGCCAATCTTGAATAGATGCCAGATCGCAATGTGTTGCACCCGTTGCGTCACGACAATTTCCTGATTAATAAAGCGGGTTAACAAGTTTTGTTCCGCATTACGGGTTTTGTTGCGACCAAAGACTGCCACGTGGCGTTCCGGATCTTCAAGGGCCTTGCGCACCAAGAAATACAACGCATTCCGTTCGGGCATTGCATCCGCATCATACACGGCGATATATTCACCCGTCGCAATTTCTAATGAATCATTGAGGACACCCGCCTTACCACCTTTACCCGTTCGTTCCACAATCACAATATTGCGATCACGATACTCTGGTAATTGCTGAACGCGCCGCATTTCGTCAGCGGTATGATCCTCGGAGTTATCTGAATAAAGCAGTAATTCCACTTTGTCAGCCGGGTAATTTAAGTTCAATAAGGCTGACATCGTCTGAGCAATGACAACATCTTCGTTGTGGGCTGGCACCACAATTGAAATCGTTGGATAACGGCTCAATGGGGTAATTGCCACTTCTTCAGTACTATTCTTCAACCAAAAATGAACAGCCCCGAACAACGTAACCATTGCCATCGTGAGGGATAGCCAAATTGATAACAACGTGATGATTAATAACACTTGATGCACCATTAGTTGGTACCCCGCTGCTCCCACAACTTGCACATGGTTGCTTCAACTCGTGAATAAATCGTCCACTGCATCACAAATAACACCAAAGCTAATACTAAGAAGGCGCCACTAACAAACATGGCTAACCAGTAAAATACATTAATCATCTAACGTTCCTTTCTTCATGTACTCCGTCACTAAATCCGTTTCCATATCACGGCGGATATGCTTAATGGCGTCATCTAGGGTTTGATAGTCCTGCATATTCTCAGTCGTAATATATTTGTGGCCCCACTGGAACTGTGGGCGGAAATCACCGACTCGAATCGATGCTAAATCAATCTTCGTCGCAGCCGTCAAATAATCATACGTTTCACGTGGTAATCTAAACGACACAATCAATAACATGTCATCATCTAAAATGTAGAGGAATTCTGATGGCAAACGCCGCTCTTTCAGGACATTGGCGGCTTGTGCTAACACATCGTTATATTGCTCTGGATTAAATTGCTGGTACTGCTCGCTATGCGCCCATTGAATGCCAGTCACATCCAGTGACATATCGGCTAAGCCAGGCTCGCCGTTAAATCGGGTCACGGCCTTTTCAAAAATTTTGCGCGCATTGTATGAACGTTGCAGGTTTAAGCCCGGGTGGTAATTTTTCGTAAACGCGGCAATATTGTGCTGATTTTCCGTTAACCACCCAAAGCTCCCGACGATGGCCCGTAAGCTACTCGTTAGGAAAATAGCCCCTGGAAACGCGACAATCAGAAAAATTTTGGCGGTCACATCCATCACAAAAGTACCCAATAGCAATACCATGACGCTAATCACTAAAAAGAGCATCGCTAACCAAGTTGTGAGTAGGCTTGGCAACATTAACCCCGTTGCAATTCCTAAAATCACAAGTAGCACTGTTGCAATTTGGACAACACCGGAGGTTAGCCCTGCCAACCAAATGAATAAAATAAGTGCGGTGGTGAAGCCGAAAATTGCTAAACGGCTACGTGTGATGAGATTTTTTCTCGAAGTCATTTATTGCCCTCCTTTTACGAACAAAAAGTAAACGAGTACTATCCTGACATGTTTTGATAACTTGGTTAATAAAATGCCTTTCAAAAAAACAACGAAAAAATATAAAACCGTCCGTTTTATCAGACTATACGTGTACCAAAAAAGCCTCATGACAACATTTGCAAACGTTGTCATGAGGCTTTTCTCATTCAGTTAGATTCACTTGTTTTCGGCGCCACTCATTGGACTTTTCCATGCCAATGCGATTAATTTCATCCAAAAGCTGGTCAATATAAGCCCGTGACTCAATGCCACGCCAAATATAAACAGCCTCATGCCCCTGGCGATCACGAGGCACGTCAGTCAGCAAAATATCGGTGTCCGCTGTGCGCCGATTCGAAATTTGAATGGTCGTCCGTGTGACCGCCCCAAATTGATCAAGGAGCAACCGCTCGACGTTTACATGATTACCAAAATCAAGCGCAACATGCACTTTCGGCACATCGATAAAGAACGTGCTCGTTGTCGCAATGCCAGCTACCAAATCCGTTAACAACACTGTCTTTAGTTTCTCTGCACTAATCTGGCGCTGATCAGCGAACCGTTGCACAATTTCATTGCCCAGTTCCGTTGACAACGGATAGCGATTTGAAAATTCATTGAAGTGTTGCATATCATACGTACCATCCCCGACACCGTATGGGTACATTAAGAACCGCATCAGAATATCCCCAACGGTGTACGTGAGACGTCGTGACTCAGTGCCATGTAAAGGCTGATAAAAGATACATTGGTAACTACCTTGAATACTAGCATCGAAGTCTTGCCACCACTGTATTACATGGGCAGTCACATCCTGATGGGTTTGTGTTGTAGCAAAAACGCCTAAACTATGCAGAATCAACACAATGAAGCGCGCTTCGTTGTCTAAATCTTCATCTGATAGTAAACCACTCCGCCCCATTAATTGTTTGACTGCCTGAATCACGCGTTGACTTTGGGGTGACATCTCAGACGTGGGTACTAAATATTGATCGGTATACGCAGCAGTCACAAAATGGCGTTGGGTGAAACGAACTGTCCAAATTGCCGCCATGTGCCAAATAATACAGCGCTGCGATTCCCGTAAATCACCAAATTCCGGCGTAATAAAACTATCAATATAATAATCTGCGACTTGTTTCACCCGGTCTGAAATCTCTTCAGTCCGTTGCCCGTTATAAATGGTCAGTAGGGCAAAACGGAGGAAACGAATATTCTCTTCCTGCCCAACCAACTGATTGTTTTTATTCAGGGTGATATCCTGTTCTGCCAGGTGTTCAATCACAATGGCCCGCTCTTTATAGACAGTCGGCGTTGACACATCCAATTCAAACGACAACTCTTCCCAAGAGTCAAAATCTTCCGCAACCAAGTGCATAATAATCTGCGCCCGTGTCGATTGTGATAGGTAATAATGTTTCAATTCATCAACTGGCAAGACATTTAGCGGCGCATCAAAGATAATGACGTTACCTTTTTCAATCACTAGAATATCTGTTTCGCCCGTCAAGACGGCAATATCTTCATTCAGCTGTTCAATGATTGAAATCACCATGTAGCGTGAAAATTGAAATTCAGCCATCAAGTCCGTTAGTCTGGTGAAGCGATTGCGTACCATATATCGAAAGACTGAGATGCGATTCTGTTCCTGCGTTGTCCAGATCCATTCCATATGTATTCCCCATTTAAACCCCAAATTTTAAGACGATTATATCACCACTGATGTTAATAAAATTATAAATTTTTTTCAGGTGTCGTCGCGTTGCGACGAGGCATGGTGGGTGGGGTGTGACTTCGACAAAGATTATAAAGGGTAAACTCCGCCGGCGCGAGCACCGGCTAGCTCCCAACTAATTGGGCTAAGGGTTAGGGTCCGTTCGCCTTATCTAACCGGCGGTCGGCCGAACTTGTGAGTTCACCCTTTATAATCGCTACGTCACACCCCACCCACCATGCCGGCAGCCAAGATATTCTCTATTTTTAGCAAAAAACAGCAATGACACGGGCCATTGCTGTTTTAGGACTTAATATATCGATTATTTTCTGCTTAATGCAACCAATATAACACTGCCGCAACAGCCACGAGGACACCGGCAATCGTTAGAATTGGTCGCCGAATGTCCTTACCAACCACAATTAATGATGCAGCCACAAATAGGCCGACTAGACTCACAATAGTTTGCACCATGGCAAGGACTCGCTTTTCCTTAGATTAAGCTTGTACGTGTAATTCTCGAATGCCTCGTAGGATCATACGGTACTGCTCACGCTCTAGCATACCATGATTTAGCTCATCTGACGCCTTGTCCAGTTTTTCGTCCGCTTCTGCACCGAATGACATGCCCTCTTGGCGGGCTTGTTGCACACCAGCAATCACGTTGACCGTAAACTGGTGCAATGTTTCAAGCGGTGCCAATTCAACCACGCGTGACGTAATCGTTGGCTCAAAATCATTCAACATTTCAGTGATGGCCATGAATTCATCAGGGCGAATCGCACCCGCCACCACGATATCAAGTTGTTGGAAGAACGTCACGATTTCTGGGTCAGTACTGAATCCAAACACTTCCGCTTCACGGTGCATTGATTGAATCAATTGACCCAACATCATCACATTTGACTCACGGAACTTTGGCACAAAGCGGATGAATGACTTAATCATCTTTTCATAGTCTTCAGCCGTTGGTTCTTCACTCGTTTGTTCGCGCAAACCTTGCAAAGCCGTTTCAATCACTGGATCCTCTGACGCAACATCATATGAATCAACAATGTTTTCAGCGACCAACTTCAACATCTCGCGATTGCCTTCATAGAACTTCAACGGTGCAAACATCAAGCGCATACGGAATTCCGTCAAACGCGCTGACAATTCAGCAACCGTGTCACCCAATTCTAGGCTCGTTGCTAATGACAAGATACGGGCGCGATCGGCTTCATACAATTCATTGTCACGGACATCAATTACTGCAGCCAACTCATCCATTCGCTCTAACACTGACACAGTCGCATCAACGATTGCTTGGCGGTTAACGACCCCACAATCCCAACCATATTTCTTGCTGACCGTTTCCTTCGGTGCGGCCATCATATCCTTTTCAAGGGCTAATCCTGTTAATAATGGTTCCATCATGTTCACCTCAACTTAGTCTTTATTTATCGTACTGTTATCGTACCGGATAAATATTGTCCAATTGTCTTGAAAACTTGTGGATTATGCGAAAAAAGAGACCAACATCTCCGTCAGTCTCTCATCTAAAACTATTCTTGATCGTATTGCCATTCATCAGGGAAGCGGAGAATACCATTCGTCCGCAACAAAGCAGATGGATAAAGTTCCTTCACCATGAAGAATTCAGGCGTAATTTCAAAGGCTGGCGTAACCCCAAACTCTGATGAGCGGATATAGCCGAATTGGTTCCAGTAGCCTGGCCAACCAATCGCCGCCAAGACACCATAGCCATCGTAACGCGCGGCAATTTCGGCGTTTTGCGTCAAACGCCAACCAATTCCACGGCCCCGGTACAATGGGTCGACGACAACTGGGCCGACAACACCAATCGATGAACCCGTGCGATTATCAGACACAGTCGCACCCGAAACCATCACGTACCCCAGGACTTCATCCCCACGCTTCGCCACGATTTCAATTGGTCGCTTACCGAATGGTTGGCCTGCACGCAACCGTCGGACTAACTTTTCTTCCTCGCCGGTACTGTAATTCGCATCGTCGAATGCTTTGCGAATCACCTGATCAACCTTATCAAAGTCCTTGTCCGTCAGGAACTCAAAATGCACGTCAATCAATGGGTGCGTTGCATTCATCTGGCGCATTGGGAAACGGTCAAAAATGTAACCCAATTGCTTCATGAAACGCAACTTTTGTGCATCACCATGACGTAGTTTCTCACTGCGATCCGGATCACCAATCAAATGACCAAATAAGTTATACAGGTCATAAGTCGTCAACACGCGGAACTCTGGTTCAGTGTGTGTAAAGATAAATTGGCCTGGTAATTTATGACCAATCAACGGTTCCACTGCACTTTGGGGCATGTAAGCCACTGACAGCGTATTATCAAAATTGCTGTATACCAATTCAGGCACATCAAGCCGTTCAAATTTGGCCGCACGCATGATGGAATCAATTAATGGTTCATCATCTAAAAAGTCATCTTCAATAATTAATGGGGCAATCTTACTATCTAAGTCGTACCCCGACAAAATTTCGAGAGCAAAGCCACCCGACACGATTGGCACGATTTCCGCGTCATTTAACATGCGGACTAATTGTTCAAAATCTGTATAGCGCGTCGCATCCATTTGGCACGCCCTCCTATCGTCAATATTCAGTACTTCAATTATACCGCAGATGCCTAGTGATATACCTGTCGTAACTCGCTAAGTAAGTCTTTGGTTTCTTGCACATAACCAAAGCGACGGTTCACATCCCCAACAGTCCCGGCATCGTGGACGTAACCCAAGCCTTCGTAGACCAAGTTTTGGTACAACTCTAAGTATGGCAAATTGCGTTCTGTAGCCAGCTGCATCTCGGTCGCTTGGTCATAGGGAATTGAACGGAAATCTGAGGCGAAGTGGGTGCCATCGACCGTCAACATTAGGTAACGGGCATCGCGGTTCTGACGCATCTTACGTTTCAACGAGAACGGACTGCCGACCGAACCTGGGTTTAAGATGGCGCGCCCATCCGATGCCGTACGGTAAATCATTTGGTGCGTGTGCCCATAAATCGCCACGTCCGCATCACGCCCCATGAACAAGGCGTCGAAATAATACTGATCGCTCATTGGTAGCAATTCATGTCCAGAATTCTTCTGTGGCAAATTGTGCGATAGCGTAAAGGTTAAGTCCTCTACGTTATGGGTATCCGCAACCGGCAACGCCATGATGAAGTCGTAGTCCTCACGTGGCATGTTTTGCATCACGTAAGCGGCCAAACGCGCCGTGTAGACACGCGTTGGCTTATTATAGTCAACAGTCCGCTCCAATGCTGCAAATAGGAAATCATCCCAGTTACCACGGAGCCAAACTGTGACATTAATCTTACGCAACATGTCAACGATGTCGTGTGCGCCTGGTCCCGGCATGAACAAGTCCCCTAAGAACCAGTATTCATCTGCTCCCGCCGCTTGTGCATCTGCAATGGCTGCCGCAAGCGCCGTCACATTACCATGCACATCCGACAAAACCGCTACTTTTTTCATCACTCGTCACCTCCCGTTAATTAAGTTTCATTGTAAATCGAAAAACACCACAATTCCCTGAAAAAGGAACTGTGGTGTTACATTAGATTAACTTACGATCTGATTGTTGCATCTTCTTCTCGAAGCGACCCAACAAACGACTAATACCAAATGTCAAAATGAAGTAAATTGCTGCCGAAATAATCAACGGAATGAACGGCTTGAATGACGCACCTTGCACAACTGACGTCTGGAATGTCAACTCACCAACACCGATAACGGAAACCACTGAACCTTCCTTGATAACCGTCACAAATT
>ERZ894226.677-NODE-677-length-18026-cov-11.614490_pt1 | contig 18026 bp, 19 predicted proteins | sample MGYA00380294_ERZ894226 | MGnify/ENA primary metagenome ERZ894226 (study PRJEB32331, sample SAMN06328434) | human gut metagenome | biome: human gut microbiome; feature: stool | host: Homo sapiens | collected 2014-10-29 ... | reverse complement strand
GAGAGCACCTGCCTTACAAGCAGGGGGTCACAGGTTCGATCCCTGTAACGTCCATTGGTCGCATGGTCTAGTTGGTTAGGACGTTCGCCTGTCACGCGAAAGATCACGGGTTCGAATCCCGTTGTGACCGTATAATTAAATATTACGTCTCATTTTAGGGGTATAGTTTAACGGTAGAACGACGGTCTCCAAAACCGTTGGTGGGGGTTCGATTCCCTCTACCCCTGCCATGGCGGTAGTGGTGAAGTGGTTAACACATCGGTTTGTGGTACCGACATGCGTGGGTTCGATTCCCATCTACCGCCCTTGAAAGTTATAACTTTCATATCATCAGATTAATATTAGATATGCCGTTGTGGCGGAATAGGCAGACGCGCTGGACTCAAAATCCAGTTCCCGCAAGGGAGTGTGGGTTCGACCCCCACCGACGGCATAAGTAGAGACCTTCGGGTTACAAGTAAGACGTTCGAGAAATCGAACGTCTTTTCTTTTTGTCTTATGGCATTTTTCAGATATTAATAATGGAAATAAAAAATCACCCACAAAATCCGTGCAGACTCTGTAAGGTGAATTTAGGTTTACGATTTGAATGCTGCAAGTCGCTTAATATCATGAGTAGTGAGCTCACCAATATGACGTAGCTTGGTTGTTGCGCGAGGTAATTTGTTGATGCGGCCACGGTCTATCCATGATTTTTGTGGCAGCCCAGCAGCTTGCCAATCTAGAATTTCGAAATAGTTTTTCTGAATTTGTGGTGACTTATTTGCAAACTTGGTCGTCAACCGATAAACAAAATATGAATCTTGATTCTCTCGTACATACAATACGGGGCGTTCCTTGCCACCTGGTTGATCTACAAATGATACGTACGCCCAATAGAGTTTCTTTGCCACTAGTAACCACCATCATCATCGAAGAAGGCTTGAACATCAGCGTCCGTATTTACCTCAAAGGTTGGTACTTCGTAACTGTCAGCAATTATCTTTGCTTCAGCCAAATCTTCATCAGATAGTTCGTGCGTGATTGGAATTTGGCCGGTGTTCAAAATTTGTGCATATACCAATGGTAATAGTGTACTGGTAGTCAAACCAGCTTTAGCTAGTAGAGATTCGACCGCTTCGGCAACTCCTTCGTCAACTGAAAATTGTACGCGACGCTTGATTGTGTGAGTCATAGCTACCACCGTCCTTTCTAGTGCGTAATAATATTATACCACCATGTGGCACAAAACGTCATGATGTGCCGATTTATTAAAGATATATTTTGTTGGTGCCTCTTTAGATTTCACAAAGATTGAAATGAAAATTAAAAAGCTTGTCCACAGGTCACGCAGAGAAACCAAAAGGATGTATTAGTCGTTAAACTGAACTGAACCCCATGAGTTGGATGCTTATTGTCCTTTTTTCTTTAATCCATTTGCGTATCCATCTCGCGCGACGATCAGATTCAGCAGGGGATGTTTTAGGATGCTTGAGAACCATTCGTTAATTCTTGTTTGCCAGAAATTATGTTTCTCACAGGTAGACCGATTTCGTCACGAACGGAAGGAAAAAACATTTGATGTTTCAACTGCAAGCATGGTGTATTGAGAGTATCAATATCTTTGCCTGGCATAGTGGAGACCTAAGGCAAACCATGTAGAAAACATGGCTTATATTTTGTGACATTTCAATAGAGTGATGATTGACACTTGTCAACTATGAGGCATTGATTTACAAAGGACCATTAAAATATGCTAGTTGAGTAGTGTTAATCATAAATGACATAATAAAGCACTGTGAATGCAATTGTTTGTAAATAAGGGGATTAAAATTGGTAGTTTTGTACATTATATTAAGCTGGATTGGGGCTGTTGTTATACATGAATGTGGTCATTGTATCGTGGCTTGGTTATTGAAAATTAACATAGCACGACTGGGACTGTTTGGTTTTGTTATTGATCATCAGAAAAAAATTCGGTTTGAAGGGAGTGGCCTAGGGAGTTTTGTGGTGTTTAGAAATGCTAAACCAACTGTTTTGAATTTAGGAATACTGTATGCGGGTGGTGCGGTAGCTAATGTACTAGTTGTTATGTTACTGCCGTTAAAAGCTGGCTTAGGTGTGGAGACGTTCACATTGATGAATGGCGTAATAGCTGCAGTTACATTATTGCCATTAAATAATTTAGCAACGGATGGTTCGATGCTATTGAACTTGGTTATGAATCCCGAAGAAACGGTGCTGCATTACACTGTTTCATATTTTTTGACAAATGAATACACAGAAAAATTTGATGCTCTTTTGCCTCAGGTATTATCAACATTGGATGGTCCTTTAGGCAAGGTGCAGGAGTCACATATCATTATTTATCTAAGTTATTTGAATTATGTATGTGCCTTGAAAAAAGGGCGATTAGAGAATGAACAGAAGCAGTTGGTGAATAAGGTTTTTAATATGGTTTTGTCTGATAAAAGAATGAAATCTCGATATTTGAGTGACTATATGGTAGGTGAAGTAATGACGCAAAAGCTTATTAATGGCAAAAATTCGGTTGGTGATTATAAGGAATTGCATAAATTACCTATCTTGTTAAAGAGAAGAATTGCTTATTTATTAGACCCCGAAGATACAGGGAAAAAGGCTGACTATTACCAAGAAATAACGACAACGGCTCAAGGCGAGGCGACTTTAATGATTAATGGGGAGCTCAGTTATTTAGCTTTATAACTAGTACTGGTGGTGGAGTAGTATGACATGAATGGCAAATATATGTGGACTATGAATGTGATTAGGGGGAATTATGGAAAAGGCGAACGCGATTAGGAAAACAGCGAATCATGATATTTTAGTATTAGCGGCGGTGGTGATGCCGAGCTTAATCTTTCCACGGACGTTTCGCGGATTTGTGATTGTAGCACTATGTTATCTGGCGTTTTGTATCTTTATTTACGCCGTGTACTTTGTATTTTTAAAATATACCAAAATGGGGTTGTCTCGAGTTGAAAAGTATTATCGATTAGATGAAGAGGGTTAGATAATTACCTCACGAAAAGTATCAATAAACAATTAAAACAATGTCATAAAGTGCCCGTTACCATATCCGAAAGCGATTAAAATGCTGGTGAGGGGGTATTTAACAATGACAACAGATGAATTTACTAAGAGGTTTCGACCCGGTACCACGACCTCTGGCTATCTAGATGACCGGGCTAAAGCAGAAATCAACGCGGCGGGACCGAGTTTTGATCATCAACCAACACCGGCTGAAATTCGCGCGGTGATGGGGTGGCCTGCTGCTCATCATGAAGCGGTCAATGAATTGACAGTACGGGCCCATAAAATTGTCGGGGTGTCAGTGACTGAATTTGTGCAACAACGATATGATGACCGAGTTTTACCGACTGTTGTTTTCATTCACGGGGGCGCTTTTGTTGGCGGGAGCGTTGCGAATGTGACGCCAATTCTGCAGCAAATGGCGGATGCCGGGGCGCTACGAGTTTTTGCGCTTGATTATAGTTTGGCACCGGAGCATCCATTTCCGGCAGGAATGTTAGATGTATATCGCGTGGTTGTGGCATTGCATCAAGCGGCAAAACAATATGGGATTGATGAAACGCAATTATCATTAGCAGGCGATTCAGCCGGTGGTAACCTAACCTATACGGTGGCCTTGCTTGACCAGAATTTACAGTCGAATTATTTGCATAAATTGGTTGCGATGTATCCGGCTGTCTACAATGGCCATGATGCCGAAAAGGAAATGGATTTTTCGGATATCCAGGCATATGGTGCCCAAGCTGACCAAGCGTTGATTGCGCAGTATATTGCGTCATTTAGGGAAAGTCCGTTAATTTCAGATTGGTATCTCCAAGGCGTTGATGATGAGCAAATGGCGGTTTCGCCGATCAATGCGCCAGCGGCAATGCTTGCTGAGTTACCGGCATCACTGTTAATCATCGGTGAGTTTGATCCGCTCCGTTTGGAGGGAGAAGCTTTCTTCGAACGGGTACGTGATGCAGGTGGGACTATCGCTTACATCCGTTACGATGGCATGGTGCATGCATTTGTAGACAAAATTGGTGACTATCCGCAAGCCAAACAAGCGGTGTTAGACTTGGTAGATTTTGTTTTAGCTGAATCGTGATTGTGTTAAAAGTTATATATACTGGATATGAGGCATTCGAGAGATTGAATGTCTTTTTCATTGCAAAAAATTGGTGTTAAATTAGTAATTAATGGTTTTCGGATCGAAAAATAAGGGAGGCCAAGAAAATGGCAAAGCGACCAGAAACGATTGCGCTTGAAAATTGGTTATTTGCGCGTCTTAACCCGCGAGGTAAGGGTCGAGTTAGTGCTTACGGGGCGACTGAAGTGACATTGTCAACGGATGCCTCGGCAAACAAATTGGGAAAAGGTCGTAAGAAGGCTGGCTATCAAGGCCGGGTTGATTTCATTAGTATCGATACACAACGAACAGTGCGAGCTTACGAAATTAAGGTGTCGATACAAGATTTTCGAACACAGGCAATGAAATCATGGGTGGGTCATTATAATTATTTGGTGACAACTGATGAATTAGCCGACAAATATCGTGATGAAATTTTAGCGGCGTTACCAGATGGCATTGGTTGGTTAACGCCCACGCAGACAGTGCGTCGCCCAAAACGACACGCTTTGCAAATTGATGAGACGTGGCTGGTTTGGTTAATGATGCGCCGTAATGCGATGGTGGTCCGTGATAGTCGGTTACAGGACTGAGCCGGAGAAGCGAAAATTTGGTACAATAACAGGAATACATATAATGAATGGGAGCGCGAAGTAATCATGGGACGGCAACGGAATGAAGAGACAATTAAACAGATTCGCCGCGCCGTTTGGCAACTCTTTCTGGCCAATGGCTATGGGAAAACATCTTTCTCTGACGTTGCCCAGACTGCCCAACTGAATCGTTCGATTGTCCAATATTACTTTGCGAAAAAAGAAGATTTCTCAAATATGTTAATGGCGCAAGTTTCGGATCAGGTATTAGTCATCGTCGATCAGAAATTTCCTGATGCGAGCCGTCTTGAGCGCTATTATTTAGCCAGTCAGTTGTATTTTGCTGTTTTTTGGCACCCGGAATTGCGCCATTTACTAAAAGAAATTCTCGAAAATCGCAAATTAGCAGATGAGTCGATGTATAACCAGGTGATTTGGTCAGTGAATATATTAACTGACGCAGTTGATGAAGCTAAATTCGAAGCTGCCTATATTGATGTGGTGGATGCTTGGGGTGGCTTTGCAGAAGTGATGTACTATTCATTGCAGCATGATCGTCAAGTTGATTTGGCACGTGGTCTTAAACGCTTGGTGCCCTTGATTGCGATGATTGCGGGTTATGAAGCGACCGTGTGTGACCAAGTTATTGCGACGCATACCTTAACGCCCGAACAACGTGATGAATTGCGCGACCGCATTTTACAACAAATAAACCAAGAAAATAAGTAAGGGAAACCCTTTGGCTGTTACTTAGCAGCTGAAGGGTTTTTGTTTGACCTGTTAAAAAGTTAGTGATAAAGTTATCAATAAGCATTACTTGGTATGCATATAGGAAAAAGAAACTTGGGGTATTAATCATGAAATACGACGTTATTTTTATTGGTAGTGGTCATGCTGCTTGGCACGGTGCACAAGAATTGGCCCGTGCAGGTAAGCGTGTTGCGTTAATCGAGCAGGAGAAAGTGTCTGGTACATGTACCAATTTTGGCTGCAATGCTAAAATTTTGCTCGATGGACCGGCAGAATTGTTACATCACTTACACAATTACCACGGTATTGGGATGAACGATGCGGTGAACATTGTTTGGCCTGAATTGATGGCCTACAAGCACCAAGTTATCGATCCAATGGATGAAGCAATGGCGCAAATTTTGGCAGTCGATGGCATTGATATTATTTTTGGGCACGCATCATTTGTTGATGCCCACACGATTACGGTTAATGACGACACGTACACCGCTGATAATTTTGTGTTGGCAATGGGGCAACGCCCAGCAAAGCTGCCAGTTACGGGTACTGAATTAACGCATGACAGCAAGGATTTCTTAGATTTGCCAGAAATGCCTAAGTCAATGATTATGATTGGAGCTGGCTTTATCGGAATGGAGTTTGCGTCAATTGCGCAAGCTGCCGGTAGCGATGTTACGATTGTTGAATATGCTGACCGGGCATTGGCTAATTTTGATGCAGACTACACCAACCGAGTAGTTGAGTTGATGACGGCTAAAGGCATTAAGTTTGCTTTTAATAATGCAGTTGAACAGATTTCACAAGACGGTGATGTTTTCAGCGTGAAAACGGCACAAGGCAACACATTCCAAGCGGACATGGTCTTTGATACAACTGGCCGCGTACCCAATACCGACGATATGAATTTAGCGTCAATTGGTGTTGAGACCAATCGTGGCGGTGTCATTGTGAATGATCACATGCAAACCACGGTGGCGCATATTTACGCCAGTGGTGATGTCGTTGCGAAGACAACACCACGTTTGACGCCAACGGCCACATTTGAGTCATTGTATATTGCGGATGTTTTGTTAGGTCAGACAACCGCAGCGATTGCATATCCAGCAGTACCATCAGTGACGTTTACGTTGCCACGGATGGCGCAAATTGGGGTATCAACTGCTGAAGCGGCTGACTCGGATGAGTATAATGTCTATGATATTAACTTTGCGCAATTGGGGATGTTTGCCAGCCATCATGACACGGAAGCCAAAGTGAAGATTGTGTTGAATCAGCAAAAACAGTTGGTCGGGGCCGCGTTGATTGGGGATGCAGCGCCAGAACTTGTGAATACGTTGGTGCCAATTATCAACCATAAGTACACGAAGGCGGACTTGAATAAGACGATTTATGCCTTTCCTACGCCGTCAGCAATGTTACCAATGTTGTTGGCGAATTTCTTAGCCTAATAATCTACATAGAAAGCTCGGTGAGAACCGGGCTTTTTAATTTGAGAATAACTATTTTTTAACGAGCGGTTAAGTATATGTTATTAAGCGAATTAGTATACATAAGTATGATTAACGTGGCGCATAAATGTCGGTTAAAAAATGGAAGGAATGAAGTAGGGATGTTAGAAAAGATTATGGCAGTGTGTAAGTCAAAGTGGGTGTTAGGGTTATTGGTAGTTGGGGTGTCGGCTTCAGCTGCCGTAGCGGCTTCGGCTGCGGTTTCCGGTTGGAATGGTGCAACTAATATGAATACGGTTAATCAGGTGCTTGGCCAATTGGATGGTATGTTGACGAACCGTGAGAATCAGGTAAAGCAACTTAAAGCGGACTTGAAGGATGCGGATGCAACGATTGCGACGTTGACGCAACAACGTGACGCTGCGAATGCGAAGTTAGCGACGGCACAACAGGATTTGTTGGCAGCACAACAAGCCGTGACGGCATTAACGAGTCAATTGAATCAGGCTAAAACTGAAAATGATAGTTTACGTGGGCAATTGGATGAAAAGATAAAAGAAATTCAACAAAAAATTGCGGATGGTAACCGTCAAGTTGAATTGAAGCAACAAGAAGTTGATCGTTTAAGTGCGCAGGTTGGCAGTTTAAATGGGCAATTGGGTAATTTGCAGAACCAATTGACGAACGTCACGAATCAATATAATGATTTGCAACATGCATCACACGCGCAAATTAGTTCGCTATCATCAGAAGTTGACGATTTACGTAATCAATTACGGGCGGCTGAACAAGATGCGCAAAATACAGCGGATAATGCACAGAATATTTTGGCAAAGCACAACAATACGAACGTCTAAAATGGACATTTTGGATGCAGTTCCTCGCAGTTTATGGGTTAAGTAGTAAACTGATGCTAAGGGGGATGCCAAATGAAAAAATGGATGAGTACAATCATTGCGTTAGTGGCGATAGTTGGCGTTGCATTTGGGCTACATCAGTCGCTGAAATTGAAGCGTGATACAGCAAAGTATACCTATTCTAATGTGCCAACACTCTTCATTCACGGGTATGGTGGCACTTTGAATTCGACGAAAGACTTGGTCCGTGCAGCGGAAAAAGCAGGTGCGGCAAAGAAAATGTTAACGGCGCGTGTTACGAAGGATGGTCAAGTGAAATTGTCGGGCCATTGGGATAAGAATAAGTACAATCCAATGGTTCAAGTTGTTTTTTCGGACAATCGTAATGCAGATTTTCACACGGATGCGAAATGGATCAAACACGTCATTGTAGCCTTGCAACAGCGCTATGGAATTAAGTCGTTTAATGCGGTCGCCCATTCGATGGGGAATTTGGGGTTGCTGACGTATGAAATGACGTATGGTCAGGATAAATCATTACCGCAACTGCGCAAACAAGTAAACATTGCGGGGCATTTTGATGGTATTCTTGGTTTGAATAAAGAGGTTGCCAATAATACATTAGATGCGCAAGGCAAGCCAACGAAAATGGTGTCATATTATGAATGGTTATTGGCACATCGGGATAATTATCCTGATCAACAAGTGGCGGTTTTGAATATGTATGGTGATTTACATAATGGTAGCCACTCAGATGGACGTGTCACGACAACGTCAGCGAAGTCGCTGCGTTATCTGTTAGGAAATCGGCCAAAATCGTATCGTGAGAAAGAAATTGTTGGGCCAAATGCACAACATAGTAAATTACACGAGAATAACCAAGTTGTTAATCGGGAAATGATTAATTTCTTGTGGGGTAAATAGAAACGTTATTGCAACTAGTAAAACGTGTCGTTTATAGATAGAAAAACCGCTTAGAAAATTTTTCTAGGCGGTTTTTTGTGTGGCGGACAAATGAACTTTGTAAAGTGACTATTTACGAAATGCATACCGAATTAAAAAGTAATCACAATCAAGCCTAAATGTTGGACGACTAGTCTAATAAGTGTGGCAGGGATAGGACGATTTTGCCAAAGCCGATTAATAATTAAAAGATTTGTTTTTGTTAAAACGTTTAACGTTAATTAGGATATTGACGTTAATGATAACGGAAAGGTATGATATCGACATAAATACTAACGGAGAGTTACTTTTCGGCTTTTGGCAGGATGCACCAGAGCCATTACTAAGATTTTTTGTTGAGATATGGGGGAACAATCGTGAATGTGAGGTTTGAACATGTAACGCTGACATACAACAACGGCGTTGAAGTGCTACATGATATGGATTTTGAATTGCCGGATGGCGAATTGATTGCTTTGTTGGGGCCGAGTGGTGGCGGAAAATCAACAACTTTGAATTTGGTGTCGGGTCTACTGCGAGCAACAACAGGAAAAATCTTTTTCGGGGATGATGAGGTTACTGAAAAAGATGCTCTGCAACGTGGCGTGGGGATGGTTTTTCAAAATTATGCGTTATACCCGCACATGACCGTGTTGGAAAATATTGTTTTCCCAATGAAGATGGCAAAAGTGGCGAAAGACGTTCGCAATGAACGCGCTCGCGCTTTGGCAAAATTAGTACGAGTGGATGATCAACTAAATAAGAAACCGGGTGCTTTATCTGGTGGTCAACAACAACGTGTCGCCATTGCCCGCGCTTTGGCTAAAAATCCGAGTGTGTTGCTGTTGGATGAACCGTTATCTAATTTAGATGCCCGTTTACGTGTTGAAATGCGTGAAGAAATTCGGCGTATTCAACAAGCAACGGGGGTTACGACGATTTTTGTCACGCACGACCAAAGCGAAGCGATGCACGTGGCTGATAAAATCATGGTCTTGAATGATGGTGTTATTCAGCAATTTGATTCGCCACAATCGTTGTACCAGAATCCGCAGAATCAATTTGTGGCCCGCTTTATTGGGGAACCGGTGATTAATGAAGTACCAGCGACTGCCTTGCGTGAACATCTGGTGTTGCCAGCAACGGCAGTGACCGTTGGTATTCGGCCGGAAGCGATTAAGAGTCCGGTGATGGATGCGCCAGTGTTACCAGTAACCGCGGAACGAATTCAAGCGTTTGGCCGGGACCGGCAGGCAACATTACGATTGGGCGATTATCGGTTAGTTACCACGGAAATTATCGAAGCTGTTGACCAGGTATCTTTGGATAAGACTGGGGTATATGCCTTCAATGCAGCGGGTGAACGTTTGCCAATTGATTGGGATGGTAAACGGGCATGATGAATAATACGAAACCGACTTGGCGTGATAATTTGAAAGCGTTAGGTTATTTATTGCCTATGCTGATCATTGTTGGAGTGTTCAGCTTGTATCCAATTATCAAGAGTCTAGCGATGAGCTTTTACACGGACTACAACTTTTTTACGAACCAAGTTAATGCAATTGGGTTTGATAATTTTAAAACGTTATGGCAGGATGCTAATTTTCACTTAGCGGTTTGGAATACGATTGTTTTTGTGGTCGGGGTAGTGCCTGTTGAAATTATTTTGTCGTTAGCGATTGCGAGTTTACTCAATCAAATAAATCGATTGGCTGGTTTGTTTCGAACGTTGTATTTCATGCCGTTTGTCACCAGTGTTGTTGCGATTTCAATGGTTTGGCGGTGGATTTATAACAAGGATGCGGGGTTGTTGAATTACCTGTTGGGCTTTGTTGGTGTGCACCCAATCGATTGGTTAAATGATCCACATTATGCAATGCCGGCATTAATTATTCTAGCAATTTGGAAGGGCTTAGGATTTAATATCTTACTATTCTTGGTGGCCTTGAATAATGTTGATCAACGTTTGTATGATGCGGCAATGCTTGATGGTGCCAATAGTTGGCAACGTTTCTGGCATGTCACGCTACCGATGATTTCACCAATGACGTTCTTGGTGACGGTGAATGCGGTGATTGGATCGTTTAAGGTGTTTGATGAGATTTTTGCCTTGTTTGGTGGACAACCAGGACCAGGGCACAGCACATTAACTGTCGTTTATTACCTCTATCAAATGTTTTATGAACAGAATAAGTATGGATTGGCCGCGGCCTCAGGGGTGGTGCTCTTCCTGATGATTTTAGTTGTCACCCTGTTCCAACTTTGGTGGAGCAAGAAACACGTTCATTATTAGGAGGGTATCATGCAATCAAAGAAAATATTAGTCTATATCCTCTTAGTTTTAGGGGCTTTGACAATGTTATTGCCATTTTTTTGGATGGTATCGACAGCGTTTAAAACAGGCTTTGAAGCATTACAAACGCCCCCAACATGGTTGCCGAAACACTTTCAGTGGGGGAACTGGGTGCGCGCATGGCAAGCGGCGCCATTTGCCACGTACTTGATTAATTCGGTGGTTGTTTCGCTGGCCACAACGCTGGGTCAATTGGTGACGTCAATCCTAGCTGCGTTTGCATTTGCAAAACTGAATTTTTCTGGCAAAAAAGTGTTATTTACGATTTTGCTAGCGACAATGATGGTGCCGGGCGAAATGTTAATCATTCCTAATTTCGTAACGCTATCAGAATTACATTTGGTGAACACTTATGGCGCTCTGATTGTACCGTGGTTAGCATCCTTTTTCGCGGTGTTCACGTTACGGCAGAGTTTTGCGAGTGTGCCAGATCAATTGTATTATGCCGCCCGATTGGATGGCGCGAGTGATTGGCAATTTTTATGGCGCGTTTTGGTGCCAAATGCGAAATCAACGATTACAGCAATTGGCCTTTTGCAAATTATTGGGAGCTGGAATTCCTTTATGTGGCCGTTAATCGTCACGAATACGGAGAAGATGCGAACGCTTCCGGTTGGGTTGCAGGCATTTTCAAGCGATTCGGGGGTGCAATATCCAGAACTAATGGCGGCGTCAACGTTTGTTATTTTGCCAATGGTCGTCATGTACTTATTACTCAATAAGTATGTCGTAGCAGGTATTTCGAATACTGGTATCAAAGGTTAATTAGTGACTGTTCACAGTATGTTTGTGAACGGTTTAGTGGTGATGACAAAGTTGTCGGCACTAAACTGTTCGGAAATATCACAAGGGCCCTGTGATGTGTCTGACAGTCAGCGGTTGTTATTTTTTTGTGGGAAAAAAGGGGAAAAGTTAACATGAAGACTTGGACGAAATTGTTCGCAGGTTCAGCGGTATTGGCATTGACATCAGGTGTATTCGCAACGGCGGTTCCAACGGTTGCGAATGCAGCATCAAAGCCAACCAAGATTACATTCTGGCATGCCATGACTGGGAACTACGCCAAGGCGTTGGATGACCAAATCAAGGCGTTTAACGCATCACAATCAAAGTATGAAATTGTTGCAACGGCGCAAGGTGATTATACGACCTTGAATCAAAAGGTGATGGCGGCAGCTAAGTCAAAGACGCTACCTGACATGGCCCAAGCAACCTATACCCAGGTGCCAGATTATGCGAAAGATGGCATCGTGACCAATTTGGATAGTCAAGTGAAGGGGAAATCCGGCTTATCGAAAGCTGATTTGAAGAACATCTATCCAGGTTTCTTGGAACAAGCAAAGTACAAGGGGTCTTACTATGCGATGCCATTTTCAGCTTCGGTCCGCGTGATGTTCTATAACAAGTCGATCTTAAAGCAATATAATTTAGCGGTTCCCAAGACATGGGATGACGTCGCAAAGATGGCAAAGACGTTGAAAGATCACAATATTGCAGCGGTTGGTTACGATAAATCATTTGATATGGAATGGAACTCAATGGTTCGATCAGCAGGTGTAAAGTTGGTGACGCCGGCAGGTAAGGTGAACGTTAACTCGAAGCAAGCAGTTGCAGCAGCTAAAACAATTACTGATATGGTGGACAATGGCGAAGCGTTGACGGCCGGTTCTGACATTTACGGGACGACGAATTTTGTTAATGGTAAAACAGCGTTGTCATTCTCATCATCAGCCGGTATTTCAGCAACCAAGGCCGCTGCACCACAAGGATTTGATTGGGGTACAGCTGTGATGCCGTCATATAAGGGTAAGCAAGCGACAATGCTAGCTGGTAATAATTTGGTTACGACGGCGCAAGCTTCTAAGAAGGAACAGGCAGGGGCCTTTGCCTTTATGAAGTTCTTGGCGTCAGATAAGCAAACTGAGAAGTGGGCTGAAGCAACTGGTTATTTGCCAATTACGAAGAAGGCAGCCAATTCAGCTGATTACAAGTCGTACTTGAAGGCGAACCCATTGGCCAAGGCTGCTTCTGATTCATTGCCAGGGGCTTTCTCTGATACGGCATTCTTAGGTTATCAAGAGTACCGCACCGATTTGCTAAGTGCCACGGATGCAATGCTAACGAAGAAGACGGCACCAAAGGATGCATTGGACACCTTGCAAAAGCAAACAACGAAGATTGTGAAGGATAACAAGTAGTATGACGACAACGGTAACGGTTCTGAACGGAGTCGATACAATTGGTGGTAATGTGGTGGCGTTTGAAACGCAAACGGCTCGGGTGATTATGGATTTTGGGATTAACTTTGCGCCTGCTGACAGCCAACCGGATGATTTGCTAAGCAACGGGATTTTGCCAGCTTTGCCAGATTTATTTACAGATATCGCAAGTGATAAGCAGACCGCCATTTTTATCTCCCATTTGCATTTGGATCACATGGGGGCACTGAAGTATCTGACGAAATTGACGCCGGTTTACATGACAACGGAATCGGCAACACTTTATGCAGAGTTGAGTCGTCAGGACTTAGAGTCAGCACCCAATGCACAGGTGCAAGTAATAGCACCGAATAAAGATGTGCAAATTGGCGATTTAACGGTTCGCGCATTCGCGACGGATCACGATATTATGGGTGCTGTAATGTTTGAGGTTACGGACGGACAACACCGCTTTGTGCATAGTGGCGATGTGCGTTATGACGGATGGCACCCAGAACGTGTCACGGCTTGGACGCAATACTTGCATGAACATCGACCAGATTTGTTTTTTATTGAAGGAACTGAATTTTCGTTTGATGACGATACATCACGACAACGACGAACTGAAGCGACTGTTTTAACTGATTTTACGAACGCAATGGCATCTGATGAGCTAGTTGTCATTAATCCGTATGAGCGTAATGTTGAACGGCTAATGAAGCTGAGTGCAGCCGCCCGCCAAGTAAATCGTAAATTGGTTTGGGACGAACGCTTTGCTGGCATTCTTCGTGCAATGGGCGCGTCTAATGAGATAATGCTTGGACAGGATGTTACAGTGGCGGATATGCAACAACAGCCAGGCCGATACGTCTTGCAAAATCACTTTGATAATCTGCATTTGCTCGATGCGTTTGATACATTTAGTTATTTGCATATGAACGGTGAGCCGTTGGGTGATTATGACCCACGTTATGCTGATCTAACAGCGTATCTTGCGCAACGTGGTGTGGCGCTACAACTTGCGGGTGCTAGTGGCCATGCGACACCTGATGATTTACTGCGAATCGCAGTGGAAGTCGATGCGAAAATGACAGTGCCTTGGCACTCATTCCACCCAGAACGTGAGGCAGAAGCGCTACGACAAATTGGCATCGAGACTTATTTGCCGAAAAAAGGCGAAACTTTTACGTTTGAATAGTTTGCAAAAAGAGGCTGGACGGTATCTGTTCCAGTCTCTTTAGTTATATGCTACAAAAACTTAAATTAGCACTTATCTATTATGAGTGCTAAAATAATGGTATCGAGGAAATTGCTTTGAAGAATAGTCATGAGGGAGGCTGTTTATTATGGCACAAGAACCATTTGGTTTTTCAAATATTGATGATATTTTTAGGATGATGAATAACGAAGCAGCACGTAATCAAGCTGCACAAATGCGTCAAGGACAGGATCCGCGCGCACAACGGTCGGGTAACGGCGGTAATGGTAAGCGTGGCATGTTAGACCAATACGGGATTAATATGACCGAATTAGCGCGCCAAGGAAAGATTGATCCGGTTATCGGTCGTGATAAAGAAATTGCCCGGGTCATTGAGATTTTGAACCGGCGCACGAAGAATAATCCCGTGTTAATTGGTGAGGCTGGTGTTGGAAAGACTGCCGTTGTCGAAGGACTAGCACAAGCCATCGTTAATGCAAAAGTACCAGCTAAGTTGCAAGGCAAGGAAGTCATTCGTTTGGATATGGTTTCTTTGGTACAAGGGACGAGTATGCGTGGTCAATTTGAAGAGCGCATGCAACAATTAATGACGGAAGTATCTGAACGAGATGATGTCATTATTTTCATTGATGAAATTCACGAGATTATGGGTGCTGGTACGACTGGTGATGGCTCAATGGATGCCGGCAATATTTTGAAGCCGGCATTGGCCCGCGGTGAATTCCAATTAGTTGGTTCAACGACGCTAAATGAGTATCGTAAAATTGAGAAGGATGCGGCGGTCGCCCGTCGTTTCCAAACAGTTCAGGTTAATGAACCGTCAGCGGATGAGGCACTACAAATTTTGCAGGGTATTCGTGGCCGCTATGAGGATTATCACAAGATTAAGTATACGGACGACGCGTTGGCAGCAGCTGTTGACCTTTCAAACCGTTACATTAATGACCGTTTCTTGCCCGATAAGGCTATTGATTTGATTGATGAAGCTGGTTCGCGTAAGAATTTGACGGTGAAGGTTGCTGATCCAGCTGAAATTGAAAAGCAAATGGCAAATGCTGAAAAGCAAAAGCAACGTGCTGTTGATAACGAAGATTTTGAAAAGGCCGGCTACTGGCGTGATCAGGTGAACCAATTGACGTTACAACTTGAGGCTGTTAAGCAACAAGCACCGCAAAATGAGCGGGCGCAACAAGTCACGGTAGCAGACATTCAGCAAATTGTTGAAGAACGGACCGGTATTCCCGTGGGTGAATTGGCCGAGTCTGAGCAAAATCAGTTGCGTAATCTTGGTGAACACTTAGCTGCCCATGTTATTGGTCAAAAGGAAGCCACAGATAAGATTGCCCGTGCAATTCGTCGTAATCGTGTCGGATTTAATAAGACTGGTCGACCAATTGGTAGCTTCTTATTTGTTGGACCAACCGGTGTTGGAAAGACGGAAACAGCCAAGCAATTAGCCAAGGAACTATTTGGTTCGTCAGATAATATGATTCGCTTTGATATGTCAGAGTACATGGAAAAACAGTCAGTTTCAAAGCTGATTGGAGCGCCAGCTGGTTACGTCGGGTATGAAGAGGCTGGCTTACTAACCGAAGCCGTACGACGTCAACCATATTCATTGGTTTTGTTAGATGAGGTTGAAAAGGCGCACCCGGATGTAATGAATATGTTCTTGCAGGTGTTGGATGATGGTCGTTTGACGGACTCACAAGGTCACGTGGTATCGTTTAAGGATACGATTATCATCATGACATCAAATGCCGGCACGGGTGATAAGACAACGACGGTTGGATTTGGGGCCAGTGCTGGGCAGGCAACGGCTGATTTGCAAGCCAAGTTAGCACCGTACTTTAAGCCAGAATTCTTGAATCGTTTTGACGACATTGTGTCGTTCAATGCGTTGACCAAGGATGACTTGACGCAAATTGTTGATTTGATGTTGGCTGATATGAATACAGCGATTGCAGTTCAAGGATTACACCTTGATGTCTCACCGGAAGCAACGGAGAAGTTGGTAACGTTAGGCTATAACCCAACGATGGGGGCTCGGCCATTGCGCCGTGTCATCCAAGAGCAATTGGAAGATCGGGTAGCTGATTTCTATTTGGATAATCCAGATGTTAAGCAACTCCAAGCAACCGTTGTTGATGATGCCATTACAGTGACTGCCGAATCGGTAGCGCCCGCAACGGTAACAACAGAAGAGTAAAGAAAAATACCTGATCGGTTATGCCGGTCAGGTATTTTTTGCTTATTTTTTAGTTAAATCAGCGCCGAAGTACTTTTCTGACAGTTGCTTCATGGTGCCATCTTTTTCTAACTTGCGTTGGGCTTGTGAAATCTTCTTAGCCAATTGCTTATTGTGCTTATTTAGCATTGGTGCAGCCGTTGTTTGGCCAAGCGCATTTGTTACCGTTGCTTGCAAATTAGTCTCAGGGTGGACCTTCTTGTAGGCAGTCCACGAATCTTGTGAATTAAGGACCACATCGGCTTTGCCGTTGGCAACTAATTCTAGTTGTTCAGCGAAGCCAGGGGCAGCAACAATTTGAGCACCCGCTTTTTTGGCCGCCTGACTAAAGTTGGAAGAAGTCGTCTCAGCAGCTCGCTTTCCCTTTAAATCAGCGTAAGTTTTGATATCAGACCCCTTCTTGGTAATCAAAACCGACTTCGTGAACAAATATTCGCGCCCAAAGGTGTAGGCTTTTTGGCGCTCAGGTGTAATCGACATATCGTTGTAGACGACGTCATATTTTTTAGTATCCAGGCCGGAAATCAAAGAATCAAATTTAGTTTGCACAAAGACGGGCTTCAGCTTGAGTTGCTTCGCTACGTCTTTTGCTAATGCTACTTCAAAGCCAGAAAGTTTACCTGACTTTGTTCGGAATGAAAATGGGGCGAAACCGCCCTCCAAACCGACTGTTAGTTGTCCCTTATGAATAACGTTAAGGTGACCGACTGTTGCAGCACTAGCGTTTACAAACGCTGGCGCTGAACAATGTCCCTGCGGCTAAGCCAACAAGTGCTAATTTGTAATAATGCTTGTACATGTGTTCGACACGCCCTTTCAAAAGTATGCCGTTATTCTAAGCTTGTGAAGCTACCGATGTCAAAAAATAAAAAACAGTCTGGCTTAGGGGAAAATTAACCGCTAGTTGTCCGTTAAGACGCTAGTGATTTCTGCAATATCAGCTGGTGTCGTCCGGCAGCAACCGCCAATGATGGCGGCCCCGTTGGCTTGCCAAAGTGGCACCAAATTTGTAAATGACGCAGCATGTTCGTTTTCTTGCCAAGTTTTTGTGGCTGGGTCGTAAATATCCCCGTTGTTAGGGTAGATGATAATAGGCTTATCTGTGTACTCCTTAATCAACGCAACTGCATCAGCGATATTTTCCATGGCGGTACAGTTGATACCGATGGCGCTAATTTGATCGACGTCGTTAAATGCTTGGACAGCTTCTGACAACGGTGTGCCATCCCAAAGTTCACGGCCATTATCGTTAATGCTAAATGAAATCCAAGCGT
>ERZ894226.667-NODE-667-length-18280-cov-10.724115_pt1 | contig 18280 bp, 21 predicted proteins | sample MGYA00380294_ERZ894226 | MGnify/ENA primary metagenome ERZ894226 (study PRJEB32331, sample SAMN06328434) | human gut metagenome | biome: human gut microbiome; feature: stool | host: Homo sapiens | collected 2014-10-29 ... | reverse complement strand
TATCATGAGGAAATCCGTGGGACAGAGAATACCGGAAAAAGAAATCGCTAACTTCAAGTTTGTATATTTCATCAAAAGTTGCATATTTAAATAAACAAGGGGAGATGATAAAATGAAAGCTCATGAATATTGGTTCAGTCACTATGGTGTCAGGAGAAATCCTGGCATCTTTTTTTATGTTTTTTTGCACTTCAAAAAATAATTTCTAAAATCATGTCCGATTTTGTCTCTCCCAATACAACGGCTGCATTATTCAAAAATTCTTTCTTCCAATTGTGGAGAAGATTGGGTTGAATGTTGTTCTCAACTGCAAGCGTATTAAGATCTTTTTCTCCTTTCAGCATTCGAGAACAAGATCGGATTTAAATTTGGCACTAAAATTTCTTCTTTTGTCTGGACATAGCAATGAATCCTTTCTTTCATACTGATTTTAGTATATCAGATTCATTATAATCCGTCCGAAAAAGTGTCTAAATTTATGAGACCATTATAGGAGAGTAAAGATAAAAAAAGGTGGTTTATTAGTCTGTTAATCGGTATAATAATGATTACAGGGGGTGTTTTGGATATTTGCAATATGAGCGTGACATGGATGTGTATGGTTCAGCTATGATCAGTCGGTTCCGAATGCATTATATATGACTGTGTATGCATCAAAGTGGCAGACGAAAAAAGGAACACAGCTAATGATACACAATACTATTATGATGTGAAAAACGAAAAAGTACTCATGATTTATGATGGTATGGTTGATGGTGAAGATAATCCAGAGCTTATTGAAAAAATACTTGTCATGCATGGAAAGCAACAGCAAAAACAACAGGAAGATCTGGATGATGCAGCAGATGCAGAAGGATGGATTGATGTTTGCAAAGAAACTGATGCTTAGCACAGGAAAATAATGGAGAAGCTGCAGGAAAATGAAAAAATCGAAAATACAATTCAAAATTATTTTTGGAGTGGATCAGGTAGGATAGAAGTAAAAAAATATTTGACATAGTTATCCTGTTCTCGGTATCATAAATATGGATATAAAATCAAGTGCACAGAATTCATGGGAATATGTGCATGAGATCACGGGAGGAACAATGAAAAGTAAAAAGATCGGGATGCAGGCACTAAAAATTGCGATAGGAAGCAGTCTTGCGATTTACATAGCCAATCTGTGTGGACTGAAGTATTCACTGGCGGCAGGGAGTGTTGCACTTCTTACGATGGTGACTACAAAGTGGAAAACTGTCAAATTATCGGTAGCGAGGGTTGTAACATTCATAATTTCAGTACTTATGGCACTTATTATATTCTTGGCAGTAGAATCAGAATGGATGGCATATGGTATTTATGTGTTTTTTGTGGTTATTATCGCAGAGATGCTTGGATGGGGAGCGACGATTTCCGTAAATGCACTGATCGGAATGCATTTTCTGGAAGTCAGAGATTTTGAATTTGATTTTATTGCAAATGAATTTATGCTGGTATTGATCGGAATTACGATGGCACTGGTCCTGAACTTGTTTTATGATTATGGAAGTCAGCGCAAGGCGTTGGTCGAAAATATGCGATATACGGAAGAACGTCTGCAGATGATACTTGGAGAGATTTCGGCATATCTGGCGAATAAGGAAATGCAGAGAAATGTATGGGATGATATCTGTGCGTTGGAAAAAGAGGTTCAGGGCTTTATCCAGGATGCCTATGAATATCAGGATAATACGTTTCAGTCACATCCGGGATACTATATCGATTATTTTGAAATGCGTATGAAGCAGTGCAACGTGATCCATAACTTACATTATGAGATGAAGAAAATCAGACATATGCCAGATGAGGCAATGATCATTTCGAGTTATGTGTTTGATATGCTGGTATGTGTGAAGGAACATACAGTTCCGACAGCTCAGTTGGATGAACTACATGAACTTTTTGCGATTATCAGGAACAATTCACTTCCAAAGACCAGAGAGGAATTTGAGAGCCGTGCGATGCTGTACCATATCCTGATGGATCTGGAAGAATTCCTTGTATTTAAAAGAAGGTTTGTGGATGGACTGGATGATAAAAAGCGAAAATTATACTGGGATAATTAAGCTCTCATTTGTCAAAAAGAATGTGTTATGGCACATTCTTTTTGACACTTTCAGATCATCAAATTCCTGATAATAAAAAATCAGGAACCGGATGGGATACGGATAATAAGTTTTTCACCGTCTTTTGTAACAGAAGTAAGAACCGGGATATGCTTTTTGCGAAGCTGATGTACGACCGGGTAAATAGAAAACATATCTCCATCGACATAGACAGCTTCCGGTTTCGTTTTCAGCAGATCTTTTACCAGATCTTTGATATATTTTTTCCACTCTGTTTTTTCCATTTCTACCTCAGCATAAATTCCATTGATATCTAAAGCAGGGAGATCAGGCAGAGGTTTGTGGATAATTTTTACATGCGTGAGTTCTGGCAGTTTCATTAAAAGTGTGTCTGTAGAAGTGTCGGAACTGAGATTTACAAGGGTAATCTCGTCAGTAAAGGTATCCAGACTGATCTGACATGCTTTTCGTGCATCTTCTAAAGTAGCTGTAGTCATCAAAAAGCCGCCCTTGTGACAGAAAGAAGCACTCGAAAGACCGGTTTCTTTCTGGAGTTCTTCATTTTCCAGACCGAGCCATTCAGATGGAAAACTGCATTTATAATTCAGGGAATATTCTTTTTTCTGAGGCTGGATACAGTAACCACCGCGGTTGGATGGAAAAATAACGAAAGCGATATCTGTTTCGGAAAGACGTTTCTGGCATGGAATGAATTCAGGAAGGACCAGAATACGGGAATCAGCTTCAGGATTTTGTGTTTCGAGAATTTCTTCGATCCGCTTGTCAGCACGTTCATTTCCAAGGTAACGGGCAAATTTATTGTCAAGGATCATTCCGGCAACACTGACTGCACGGAAAAAGGCTTCATCGGTTCCGCCATCTTCGTCCCAGGAAGGATTGAAGCTTCCAATCAGTGAAGCCAGTTCATTTTTTTCACCGGTATTATCATTATTATCCAGTGGCTGGACAAAAGCTTCGTCAAACTTAGCAGCAAGCTCTTCCCCCAGTATTTCGGTACCAAGTTCTTCCCAGAGAAGGCCGAATGCCGCGTAAGGGATGCCATTTTCACGGATGCGGCTGTCTTTCTGGTGATGGTCATATCTGCCGCGCCCAATGTCGAATATGATGCCGTCAAAGTCTTCGGGTACTTTATTACCACGAAGGATTGTAATTTCCGGATTTAAATATAATAACAATGCAGAGGAAAATACATCATCTGCGTGGAATTTTCCACTATGTGTAAATGCGGAAGCATCTTTTAGGCGGATCTTTTTTAATAATTCATTCATCTTAATCTCTCCAAATAAAAATAGTTTTGCTAATGTAATAATGTATAAGCAGAAAAGGAAAATGTCAAGTGTGGAAAATAGTAGAATTCCGGGCTGTTTCGCAGAGAGGATGGGGAGTTTTGTCAGGATGTGATAATAATCCGGATCATAATGTGCCATCACGCTATGAAAAGATTTATGGATTTTTAGAACTCCCGGATACGCCGGAGGAAAAAGTGGGTTCTCTCCGGCATCCGGGGGAAAAGTCACATGGATATGCAGCTGAGGTGATCGTAAGCTATCTGGAAGAACAGCTTATCTGTCAAAAATAGATTCCAGGATTCTGACAAAGTGTTCCAGCCCTTCCTGATCTTCTTCATCAAAACGGGCGAGAACAGGGCTGTCGATATCCAGAACGCCAACGATTTCATTTCCTTTATGAAGCGGAATCACGATCTCGGAATTAGAGGCGCTGTCGCAGGCGATATGTCCCGGGAACTGGTGGACATCCTTTACCAGCATAACCTGATCGTTTGCCACAGCGGTTCCGCAGACACCTTTACCGATTTCAATTTCAATACAGGCAGGTTTGCCCTGGAAAGGACCAAGGACGAGCCTGCCTTCTCTCATCAGATAAAAACCAACCCAGTTGATATTCAGAAGCGCATCACCGAGAAGGGCCGATGCATTTGCCAGATTTGAGATCTGGTGAGGGATTCCGTCAATCAGACCGCGGAGGCGGATTGAAAGCAGGGAATACAGTGGCTTTTTATCAACGGGCCATTCAAAATTCGAAGTATTCATAAAAAATCTCCTTAAATATTTCCGTTTAACACATCTTCCAATGTAATCTCGTAGAAGAAATCATGTACCATTCCATCAAATTTCTTCCACAGAGGGAGTGTAATGCACTGTTCTTCACGGCTGCAGACCTCGGCACCTGGAACCAGGCAGGCGACTGTAGCAAGATTGCCTTCCGCAAGTTCAAGAATCTCGCCGATAGTGTATTCAGAAGGTTCCCTGGTAAGCTGGTATCCGCCCCCTTTGCCACGGCGTCCTTTTAAGAGTTTCTTCTTTACAAGAATTTTCAGGACAATTTCCAGGTATTTTTCGGAAATTTCCTGGCGGATTGCGATCTCGTTAAGCGGAACATATTCTTCGTCCTTATGCTGGGCGAGATCAATCATCACGCGGAGTGCGTAACGTCCTTTTGTAGAAATCATAATTAGTTTTCCCCCATTTTTTTATATGTACAATAGCAGCACCAGAGAGTTTATGAACCCTGGTGCTTTTTTACCTATTATACCGTAGGGTTATATGTGTTTCAAGAAAAAAACAAAAAAATAAAATAACCTATTGACTTGGTAGGTAATAGATGATATTATACCAACTAAATTGATAGGAAATAAAGGTTATACAAAATAACCAGTACTGATAAATATGAACGGAGGAAGAAATAATGGCAGAATTTGATTATGAAGTAGTAGATGGAAGAAAGATCCGTGTACGTCCGCAGGAAGTTGTATCGGAAATAGATGAGAATGGATATTTTGTCCGCCAGCCAAATCATTTTACAGAAGGATTTGGAGAAGGAAAAAATCCGGTAGAAAAAGGCAGATACCATCTGGTATGGGCAAAGCTTTGCCACTGGTCTAACAGAGCTTCGATCGTAAGAGAACTTCTTGGACTGGAAGATGCAATCAGTGTCAACATGGTTGATCATGCAAAGCATGAGAAGAATCTTGGATGGGAATTCGTATACGACAAAGATCATATCGATCCGGTCCTTGGAATCCAGTTCTTAAGTGAAGCTTATTACAAAGCTGATGATGATTACACAGGAAGAACAACGGTACCGGCTCTGATCGATACAAAGACAGGAAAAGTTGTAAATAACGATTACACCTGGCTTACCAATTATTTTGAAGTAGATTTTAAACCGTTCCACAAAAAAGGAGCACCGGATCTTTATCCGGAAGAACTCAGAAAAGATATCGATGAGATGAATGACTGGCTCTTTGATAACATTAATAATGGAGTTTATAAAGCAACCTTTGCAAGATCAAAGGAAGCTTACTGGGATGCCTATAATTCTTTTTATGCAGCAATGGATATTCTGGAAAAACGTCTGGAAAATCAGAGATTTCTCTTTGGAGATTATGTGACAGACAGTGATGTGAGACTGTATGTGACGCTGGCGAGACTGGATATTCGTTACACATGGCAGCTAGGACATACCAAACACCGCCTGATCGATTATCCGAATCTGTGGGGATATGCAAGAGACCTGTATCAGATTCCGGCATTCAGAAACAACACCTACTTTAAGGATTTCGCAAATCCAAACAACAAGAAGGTCGGCGCATTATTTTTTGAATCTTTCAATGCAAGATTTCTGGATGAGATCAATTTTGATGCATACTGGGGTGCACCGCATGACCGTGCACATTTAAGCAGCAATCCGGGCAATAAATTTAAGGCAGAAGAACAGTAGGAGGAACGAATTATGGCAGATTTCGAATATGTAGATGTAAATGGAAGACAGATCAGAGTAAGACCGAGAGAAACTGCACAGGAAATTGATGAATATGGAAATTTCCATCGTCAGCCCAACCGCTTCACGGAAGGTTTTGGAGAAAGGAAAAATCCGGTAGAAAAAGACAGATATATTCTTTTCTGGGCAAAAGGATGCAACTGGTCCAATCGGGCAGCGATCGCAAGAGAGCTTCTCGGACTTGAGGATGCAGTGAAAGTTGAGATCGTAGACTGGACAGACCGGGAAGAGAATCTTGGATGGGAATTTGTAAATTCCCCGGATCATATCAATCCGGAAACGGGCGCACAGTTCTTAAGTGAGCTTTACTACAATGCGGATGAAGAATACACAGGACGTACAACCGTTCCGGCATTTGTAGATTATAAGACAAAGAAAGTGGTAAATAATGATTACCACTGGCTTACAAATCATCTGGAAACAGCGTTCAGACCATTCCACAAAAAGGGAGCGCCGGATCTTTACCCGGAAGAATTAAGACCGGAGATCGATAAGCTGAACAAATGGCTCTTTGAAAATGTAAACAACGCTGTTTATCGAGCGCAGTTCGCTGAATCCTTACAGGCATTTGCCGATGGATATGAGACATTTTTCGCAGGGCTTGATGCAATGGAGGAAAGACTTGCAGACAAGAGATTCTTATTCGGAGATTATGTGACAGACAGTGATATCCGTCTTTATACAACCATCGCAAGACTGGATGTGTCTTATTCAAGAAATATCGGACCTTGCAAACACCGTCTGGTAGATTACCCGAATCTGTGGGGATATGCAAGAGATCTGTATCAGATCCCGGCATTCAGACATAACACATATTTTAAGGATTTTGCGGCATCTGTCGATCTGAATGAAGCAGATGAAGAGTATTGGGAAAATACATACTATGATATCGTGGTGCAGGAAACAGACTGGGATACTATCTGGAAGACACCGACAGGAAGAGAATCACTCAGTAAAGATCCGGCACACAAATTTAAAGCAGAAAAATAACAGACGAAAGACGAGGAAAAATATTATGAAAAAGTTGGCAAGCATTTTAGCAGTTACACTGGCAGCAGGAGTCCTGGCTACAGGATGCGGATCTTCTTCAGAAAGCGCTTCAAAGGACAGCTCTTCAGACAGTGGAAAGACAGTAATCAAAGCAGCAACCGGAGCAAACGCAAAACCATATGTCTATGTAGGCGATGATGACAAGCCGGCAGGATACGATGTGGATGTACTGAATGCAGTTTTTGATAAACTTCCGGATTATGAACTGGAATACGAAGTGACTGATTTTGGATCTGTACTTTCCGGACTGAACAGTGGAAATTATCAGATCGGAGTCAACAACTTCTCTTACAACGAAGACCGTGGAGCAAGTTATCTTTACTCTTATCCATATGACAAGATCAGCTATGTATTCGTAACAAAGAAAGGTGGAAAAGAGATCAAATCATTTGAAGATGCAGCAGGACTTTCTTTTGAAGGTGGTACAGGAATCAGCGTATCCAATGCAGTAGAAGCATGGAATGAAAAGAATCCGGATAAAGCGATCAATATTACTTACTCGGATGCAGATACATCTGTATTTTTACAGCATGTAGCAGACGGATCGCAGGATTTTACGATCATCGATCTGGCAATGTACAACTCTTACATGGAAGAATTTAACTATGATGTGCAGAAAAATGATATTCCGGAAGATGAAGCAAAAATGATTGCAGATAACTCTTATGCATACTTTATTTTCCCACAGGATCAGAAAGATTTAAGAGAACAGGTAGACAAAGCGCTGAAGGAGCTGAAGGAAGACGGAACCCTGACTGAGATCAGTAAGAAATGGTATGGTCAGGATGCCGCACCGGAGGATGATAAGTTCGAGGAGACGATTAACTAATGGGTAAATTATTTGATGGAAAACTGGTATTTACACAGATACCGCTACTTTTAAAATATCTTCCGGTCACAATGGAACTGGCTGTCACAGCAATGATCGCCAGTCTCATCCTGGGACTGCTCCTTGCACTTGTGAAGATTAAAAAGGTACCGGTACTGAAACAGCTGGTAAGTATCTATATCTCGGTCATCCGCGGAACGCCGATCCTGGTTCAGTTATATGTGACCTATTTCGGTATTCCGATGCTCCTGAAATATATCAACTTTAAATGTGGAACCAACTACAATGTCAATGGAGTCGCACCAATTGTATATGCATTCGTTGCTCTGGCACTCAATGAATCTGCATTTAACGCAGAGATCATCCGTGCCTCCCTTGAATCAGTAGATAAAGGACAGGTTGAGGCAGCAAGCGCTTTAGGAATGAATTATTTCCAGGCATTGATAAGGATCATCCTTCCGGAGGCAACCGTGGTAGCACTCCCATCCCTTGGAAATGCATTTATCGGACTGATCAAAGGAACTTCTCTTGCATTTGTCTGTTCCGTAGTGGAGATGACCGCAGAAGGAAAGATTCTTGCGGGAAGAAATTACCGTTACTTTGAAGTGTATATCTCACTGGCAATTATTTACTGGGTAATTACTTTCGTACTTGAGAGAGTGATCAGCTATCTTGAGAAAAAGCTCCGGGTACCGGAAGATGCACCGGCACTTTTAGATATCAGAGATACAGAGGTGGAATAAGGTATGATCGAAATCAAAAATATATCAAAAACATTTAAAAATAATAAGGTTCTTGATGGGATCGACCTTACCATCAATCAGGGAGATGTCGTAGCGATCATCGGACCTTCTGGAACAGGAAAATCCACATTTTTAAGATGTGTGGACAGACTGGAAAAACCGGAAACCGGAACCATAACGATTGACGGTGAGACACAGGATCTTGCACATATTCATGGCAAAGATCTGACAGAGCTTCGGAAAAAGACCGGCATGGTTTTTCAGAATTTCAATCTTTTTTCAAAGAAGACAGCGCTTCAGAATGTAATGGAGGGGCTGATCGTGGTAAAGAAGATGAAAAAAGAGGAAGCAGAAAGGATTGCGAGAGAGCAGCTTAAAAATGTAGGTCTTCTGGATCACGCAAACCATTATCCGAGACATATGTCAGGTGGTCAGCAGCAGAGGGTTGCAATCGCAAGAGCACTTGCGATGGAGCCAAAGCTTTTGCTTCTGGATGAGCCGACATCTGCACTGGATCCGGAGCTTGTCGGAGAAGTTCTGGATACGATCAAAAAAGCGGCAAATGAAGGATATACAATGCTTCTGGTGTCCCATGAGATGAGCTTTGTACGAAACGTTGCAACCAGAGTGATCTTCCTGGACGGAGGAAAGATCCTGGAAGACGGAACGCCGAGAGAAGTGTTTGGAAATCCAAAGAACGAACGTGTCAAAGAGTTCTTTACAAGGATCAACCGGATGGAAGAACCGGATTATTCAATTTAAGAGAAAAACAAAATCGGCTGAGGGATCAGTCGATTTTTTCCAACAGGATAAAAGAAGGGAGCGAAAGCAATGAGTATCAGACTGGTGACAGACAATGGAAATGCAGAAAGTCTGAAGTGGATGGAAGATACCGGATTTCTTCTGGAAGAAGGCTATCGTTTTGGTGACAACGATTATGAGAGACAGCCATATGTATCGCCAAGAAGCATCAGACAAGAACAGGAAAAACAGAATCAGACAGCGTAGGAAAAGGAAAAGATTATGAGAGAAAATACATCGACAGAATGGGTAAATAAAGAAGTAGACAGTGAAGGAAATTTCAACCGTCAGAAGAATCAGTTTGAAACACCGTTTGGCGAGGGCGAAGGTAAGCTTCCGGTAGAGCCGGGGCGTTATCGCCTTTTGTGGGCACCGGTATGCCCGTGGGCGCACCGCAGTGTGATTGTAAGAAGACTTCTGGGATTGGAGGATGTGATCAGTCTCGGAACAGCAGATCCGAAGAGACCGGATGTGCCGAGAAGCGACTGGGCATTTACACTGGACGAAGGAGATGTGGATCCGATTCTTGGAATCCACTATATCAGTGAGGCATATCTTGCAGCAGATCCGGATTATACCGGACGCTTTACCGTACCGGCACTTGTAGATATCCCGTCCGGTAAGGTGGTAAATAATGATTATTTCAACTTGACACTTTACTTTGAGACGGCATGGAAGCCTTATCACAAAGAGGGAGCACCGGATCTTTATCCGGAAGATTTAAGAGAAGAGATCGATAAGCTGAATGATATCATTTTCCGTGAGGTAAATAATGGTGTCTATAAAGCTGGATTTGCAAGAAAACAGAAGGCTTATGACCGTGCTTACAATATGGTATTTAACCGTCTGGACTGGCTGGAAGAAAGGCTTGCAAACCAGAGATACTTATTTGGTGACAGACTGACTGAATCTGATGTGCGTCTTTATGTGACACTGGTACGATTTGACTGTGCATATTATCCGGTATTTCGTCTGAATAAAAAGCTTCTCCGCGATTATCCGAATCTGTGGGCATATGCAAGAGATTTGTATCAGACGCCGGGATTTGGCGACACAACGAATTTTGCGGCGATCAAGAAGCATTATCATATTGATTGCTGTCCATCCAATGAGTTTGCGATCGTGCCGAACGGACCGGATGAATCCTTATGGCTGACATCACACGGAAGAGAAAAATTATCTGGAAAATAAAGAAAGCGGGGAATGAAGGATGAAAGCAGTCAGAGTGACAGAAGAATGGCAGAGAGCCGGCGTACACTATGTGCGGACACAGGCAATGTGCCTGGGATTTAAGATCCCGCTTGAGGGAGAATTTTCAGATGACACACCGGAAGATGAATATATTCTGGTGATGGACGGAATTTATCCGGTATCCACCTGCCGGCTGCATTATCTGGATGAACATACCGGAAAAATTGAGCGCGTGGCAACACTGGAATCCTATAGGGGAAAACATTACGGACAGGCAGGGATCATTGAGGCGGAAAACTGGATGCGCGAAAAAGGTGTGACAAAAATCTATATCAATTCCAGAAAAGCGGCACTTGGATTCTATGAAAAGCTCGGCTATACCGCAGATTTTTCACAGGTAAGCGGCTCCGGAGAGTTTGAATGTGTGATGACGGAGAAAGAACTTGCGTAAATTTATGAAAAGAAAACTGGATTTTGGCAGAAAGATATTGTACAGTAAATAGCGACATTGATTTATAGAAACAGGAGAGGTAGACAAGAATGAAGTACGGAATTGATACACGATGTCAGCATCTGGCTGACGATAATAAGGATGAAATATATGGGGCGATCAGTTATCCTATCTATCAGTCTGCAACATTTGCAAGAGACAGAGTAGGCGGAGGAAGTGGTTATGACTATTCCAGATTACAGAATCCGACGAGAGAACATCTTGAGAAGATCGTAGCATCGCTGGAAGAAGGGATCGATGCACTGGCATTTTCGACAGGAATGGCAGCAATCACAGCTCTGATGGAGATTTTCAAACCGGGCGATCACATCATCATTGATGAGGATCTTTATGGAGGAAGCGTCCGTCTGTTCCACAGCATCAATGTGAAAAATGGACTGACATTTACCAGCGTGGATTTAAGCAGTGTGGATGTAGAGGATTATATCCAGGATAACACAAAAGCAATTTATGCAGAGACACCGACCAATCCGATGATGCGTGTATCCGATCTGGAAGAACTTTCAAAGATAGCAAAAAAACATGAACTTCTTCTGATCGTGGACAATACCTTTTTATCACCATATTTCCAGAATCCGCTGAAGCTTGGTGCTGACATTGTTGTGCATAGCGGGACAAAATATCTGGGTGGACATAATGACACACTTGCAGGTTTTCTGATAACAAACCGCGAGGACATTCAGGAACAGCTCCGTTTTATCATCAAGACGACAGGAGCAACCCTTGCACCGATGGACAGCTGGCTGATCCTCAGAGGGATCAAGACGCTTGGAGTCCGTATGGACAGGGCACAGGAAAATGCACTGAAGATCGCACATTTTCTGGAGAAGCAGGAGTATGTGACAAGGGTGCTTTATCCGGGACTTGAATCACATCCGGGCTACGAACTGATGAAAAAGCAGGCAAGAGGATTTGGTTCGATCCTGACCTTTGAAGTAGATTCCAAAGAGAGAGCATATCACATTCTGGAAAATGTAAAACTGATCCAGTTTGCGGAAAGCCTCGGAGGAACTGAGACTCTGATCACTTATCCGATTACCCAGACGCATGCGGATCTTTCCAAAGAAGAGCTTGACCGGAACGGAATTACAGACAGGATTCTGAGATTGTCTGTTGGAATTGAGGGAGCAGAGGATCTGATCGCAGATCTGGAAGCTGTATTAAAGTAAATCAAATAAAATTGTGTATAAAGCGGAAGATATCTGTGACCGAAGGTGTATTACCGGACGGATAGCCGGCAGATGGAATATGACCGTGCAGATAAGGAAGTGGCAGAAATGAGTAAAATAAAGGTAAATGAACAGCGGGCAGTCGATGAATTTCAGGAACTGACTGCGATTGATGCACCAAGCTTTGGGGAGCGTCAGATGGCAGACCGGCTGATCGTGAAATTAAAAGAACTTGGTTTTGAAGTAGAGGAAGACAATGCCGGAGAACATTTCGGAGGAAATGCCGGAAACTTATATGCATATCTTCCGGGAGATCTTCCGGGAGATCCGGTCCTTTTGTCCGGCCATATGGATACGGTTGAGCCGTCCAAAGGCAAGAAAGGGATCATCGGAGAAGACGGTGTGATCCGTTCCGCAGGAAAAGCAGTTCTTGGAGCTGATGATGTGGCAGGACTTGTGGAGATCCTGGAAGGAATCCGCAGTGTAAAAGAAGCGGGAGTACCACACCGGGATATCGAGATTCTTTTTGCAATTGCAGAAGAGCTTTATATCAAGGGCAGCAGCGTATTTGATTTTTCAAAGGTTCGTGCAAAAGAAGCCTATGTACTGGATATCAGCGGACCGGTTGGAAACGCGGCATATAAAGCACCGTCTCTGATTTCTTATCAGGTGGTAGTAACCGGGAAGGCATCCCACGCCGGATTTGATCCGGAGCACGGCGTTCATGCGATCGCTATTGCATCCGAAGCGATCATGCAGATCAGTCAGGGACATGTGGATGAAGAGACAACCTGCAATATCGGATTGATCGAAGGTGGGAGCGGAACGAACATTGTTCCGGAAAAATGTATCGTAAAGGGAGAAATCCGGAGCTATTCTCATGAAAAAGCGACTCGTTGTGTAGAAGAAGTGGAAAATACCTTCAAAAAGGTGGCTGGAAAACACGGAGCTGAATCAGAACTTACCTGCGAAGTTCATCTGATCGCTTATGAGACAGCAAAAGACAGTGTGCCGGTAAAACGGTTTGAAAGAGTAAGCAAAGAGCTGGGACTTGCAGGAGATCTTGTAGAGACATTTGGCGGAAGTGATAACAACAGCTTTGCGAAGAACGGGATTCCTGGACTGGTGCTGTCAAATGGAATGTACCAGGCACATTCGGTAAATGAATATACGACAATCAAAGATCTTGTGACAGGAGCAGAACTGATCGCCGGGCTGATCACCGATGAGCAGTAGTGGATGTTATTATCCAGAAAAGACGCCAAAAGCGTCTTTTTTATATTGATAGAAGAAAAACAGATAAAACATATTGAAATTAAATGTTTTTAAAATAATTCCCTATTAACCTATTGACAAAGTAGGTAAAAGCGGATATAATGCAACTATCAAATTTGAAAGATCACTATAGAGATCACGATACATCAGACAGTAGAAAAGAGAGGTAGAAAAATATGAGCGATTATAAATTTGAAACACTTCAGCTTCACGTAGGACAGGAAGAACCAGATCCGGCATCTGATGCCAGAGCAGTACCGATTTACCAGACAACATCTTATGTATTTAAGAACTCTGCACATGCAGCAGCAAGATTCGGACTTGCAGATGCAGGTAACATTTACGGACGTCTGACAAACTCTACACAGGACGTATTTGAAAAGAGAATCGCAGCACTTGAAGGTGGTGTGGCAGCTCTTGCAACAGCATCCGGAGCAGCTGCAATTACATATACCATCGAAGCACTTGCAGCAGATGGCGGACATATCGTAGCGCAGAAGACAATCTACGGTGGAAGTTTCAACCTTCTTGAACACACACTGACACATTACGGAATCACAACTACATTTGTAGATGCACATAACCTGAAAGAAGTAGAAGATGCAATTCAGGATAACACAAGAGCTATCTATCTTGAAACTCTTGGTAATCCGAACAGTGATATCCCGGATATCGATGCGATCGCTGAAATTGCACACAAGCATGGACTTCCGCTTGTAATCGACAACACATTCGGAACACCGTATTTGATCCGTCCGATCGAACACGGAGCAGACATCGTTGTACATTCTGCTACCAAATTCATCGGTGGACACGGAACAACTCTTGGTGGAATCATCGTAGATTCCGGCAAATTTGACTGGAAAGCAAGTGGAAAATACCCGGCAATCGCAGATGCAAACCCAAGCTACCACGGAGTATCTTTCGTAGATGCAGCAGGTCCGGCAGCATTTGTAACTTACATCCGTGCAATCCTTCTTCGTGATATGGGAGCAACAATTTCTCCATTTAACGCATTCCTTCTTCTGCAGGGAACAGAGACACTGTCACTTAGAATTGACCGTCATGTAGAAAATACAAAGAAAGTAGTAGAATACCTCTCTAATCATCCAATGGTAGAGCATGTGAACCATCCGTCACTGCCGAATCATCCGGATCATGCACTTTATGAAAAATATTTCCCGAATGGTGGAGCATCTATTTTCACATTCGAGATCAAAGGCGGACAGGAAGAAGCTCACAAGTTCATCGACAACCTGAAGATCTTTTCGCTGCTTGCAAATGTTGCGGATGTTAAGAGCCTTGTTATCCATCCGGCAACAACAACACATTCTCAGCTGACAGAAGAAGAACTGCTTGATCAGGGAATCAAACCGAACACAATCCGTCTTTCTATCGGTACAGAACATATCGATGATATCATCGCAGATCTTGAAGGTGGATTTGCAGCGGTTCAGGGCAAATAAATATTATACACACAGGAATTTTGGACGGAGGTTTTTCGGAACCTTCGTCTTTTTCGATGTGCACAGAAAATTTTAAGGAGAAAATACTATGACAAAGGCACAGATCAGAAAAAATGCTTTTCTGAAATCCATTCCGATCATGTGCAGCTACATTTTCGTAAGCATGGCATATGGGATTATGATGGAAAATGCCGGATTTGGCTGGTACTATTCACTGTTTGTCAGTCTTGCATTTCCGAAAGGAATTGTGGCAGTCAGAAGTGTTGAAAATGCTGTGCGATAAGCGGAAATAAGCGGAAATCCAGTATTTTCGGATGGATCTCCCTTTGACCAGATGCAGAGATTATGCTATGATATGTACCGATACATGCGCATTTTTTATTTGACAACAATCCAGATGGAACTTTCTGTTCAATAAAGAGGATTATGTGTCAGGGGACATTCTTTTTACAAGGAGAAAATCAATGAGTATAGATATTACGATCGAGGAAATGGAAGCGCTTCCTGCAGAGTCCTACGAGCTTTTTGATATCCGTGGCGAGATTGAGCGCGCCCATGGAATCCTGCCGAATTCGACGGCAAGCTCAGCAGATGTACTGATGGAGAATCCGCCGGAAGATAAGGAAAAGAAGATCATTATCTGCTGCAGCAGAGGACAGATCAGCAGGGATATCGCAGAAGAACTGCAGGAGCAGGGATATGAAGCATACAGCCTGAAGGGCGGTTATGTTGGATGGCTGATGGCAGATATGAAGAAAAAGGAAGCAGATGATGTCTGTGAACATGTGGAGCTTAGTATCCGCAAGAAGTTCAAAAAGAAGATCTGGTCCAAATTTACAAAAGCTGTCAGAGAATATGAACTGGTCAAAGAAGGTGACCGGATCGCAGTATGTATTTCCGGTGGAAAAGATTCAATGCTGATGGCAAAGCTTTTCCAGGAATTAAAGCGTCACAACAAATTTAACTTTGAAGTAAAGTTCCTGGTGATGGATCCGGGATACAGTCCGGAGAACCGGAAGGTCATTGAAGAAAATGCAAGGAAGATGAAGATTCCGATCCAGATCTTTGAATCCAATATTTTTGAATCGGTATTTGAGATTGAAAAATCACCGTGTTATATCTGTGCAAGGATGAGGCGTGGATATCTTTATAATTTTGCACAGCAGATGGGCTGCAACAAAATCGCACTGGGACATCATTATGATGATGTGATCGAGACGATCCTGATGGGAATGCTCTACAGTGCACAGGTGCAGACTATGATGCCGAAGCTTCACAGTACAAATTTTGAAGGGATGGAACTGATCCGCCCGATGTATCTGATCCGTGAGGATGACATCAAGGCATGGAGAGATTACAATGATCTGCATTTTATCCAGTGTGCATGTAAGTTTACCGATACCTGTACAACCTGCAACAATGAAGAAAATCAGTCAAAGCGTATGGAAATCAAAAAACTGATTGCAGAGCTTAAGAAGACGAACCCGTTTGTGGAGGGCAATATTTTCAAGAGTGTGGAAAATGTCAATCTGGATACGGTTGTCGGTTACAAGGCAAAAGGTGTAAGACACAATTTCTTGGATACTTACGATGATTAAAAATGACTGGATGTGCCGGTGGTATATCTGAGATATAAAGAAGAATGAAATTCCCGCCGGACAGGTACAGGATCTGCCCGGCGGGAATTTTGAGATTAAATGACAGGAATATTGACCTGTACCAGAATTCCTGACGTTGATCAGGATAAAACGGTTTCCTGCTGGTTCTTGATATCGTGGTAAATAACAAAACGTCCACGTCTGTTGTGCTTAGCTGTGTACAGAGCATGATCAGCAAGGCGGTATAACTGGCTGAAAGATTCAGCATCCGTTGGAGCAACAGCACAGCCGATACTGCAGGAAAGTTTCTGGCCATTTAGTTCCGGGATATTTATATTTTGAAGATTTGTATAGAGCTTTTGCAAATGCAGATGGATACTGTAATCCAGACGTACATTTTTCATCAGGATCATAAATTCGTCACCACCGACACGACCGATGATATCGGTTGTCCGGAACTGTTCTTTCAGAAATCCGGCAAATATTTTCAGTACCTGGTCACCGGTTGCATGTCCATAAGTATCATTGATTTGCTTGAAATAATCCATATCGATCATCATTAAAGCCTGTAAATCTTCAAAATCTTTTTCGCGCAGCCATTCAGAAATCGTGTGTTCTGCATAAACTTTGTTCAGAAGTCCGGTCAGAGCATCTGTATGCGCCTGGCGAAGAAGCGAAGTCTGATTCTTCTGGTTGATCTTCCAGAGTGCGAAGATCAGAAGCAGCACAATGCAGATAAAAAAGGCGAACAGAATGATTTCAAAGTTGTTGATAAAAGCAAAGTGCTGACGGGCTTCGACAGCAGGAACGATATAGCAGAGCATCCAGTCGTTGTACTTTAGTGGCTGGTAGGAAATATAGCGTGCATGTGATAAATCTGCTGTAATCTTGCGGCAGTTTGCGTGTCCTTGCTTAAAATCTTCCTGAAGGGTAGCACCATCTTCCGAGGTCTGAAATACCCAGTCAGAGGAAGAAGTAAAAAAGTTCTCTCGGATTTCGTTGTGTGTAGATTCAATGGAAATGATGTTGCCATCCGAGTCTGTGATAAATGAGTAGCCGGAACCGGAATACAGATCCTCAAAGAGCATGGTAGTCAGTTCCGTAACATCGATGGAGCCTCCAAAGACACCGATAATATTCTGATCTTTGTCATAAACAGGAACTGTGAGGACAACAAGGGTTTCGTTGTCTACGCTGCTTGACAGAGGAGAACTAATGACGCGTCTGCCTTCCAATGTCTTTTGAAAATAGTTCCGTGAACTTGCATCGGTCTTCTTTCCATCGCTGGAGCGCCCGATACCGTCTGTAGAAAAAAGCATAAGCCGATGATAGGAGCTGGAAGAAGCCAGTTCAGCAAGAAGCTGAAGATTATCGTTGCTGAACAGATCGGAAGTTGTTCCGAAGTATGCAGCAGGACTCTCCAGAAATTCATATTCTTTTTCCAGGACCAGTTCCAGGTGATCCTTTTGCTGCAGTGTGTTTTTTTGAAGAACATTCTGTACACTTTTATCAACGCTCTGTTGTACAAACCAGAAAAAAATCAGAAGTGTGAACGTCATTACAATAAGGAACGAAATGATAGCCGTTCCGTATTGCATCAGTTCATGACGTGATAATTTTTTCATGTAAGATCCCCCTCATATTGTGCGTTAACAAGAAGTTGGGGTCAAAAGGTATTTTTGCCCCCTTTGATACCAGATTGCTACGTGCTTTGCACTCTCGCAATCCTCAAAAACAT
>ERZ894226.666-NODE-666-length-18302-cov-12.154601_pt1 | contig 18302 bp, 15 predicted proteins | sample MGYA00380294_ERZ894226 | MGnify/ENA primary metagenome ERZ894226 (study PRJEB32331, sample SAMN06328434) | human gut metagenome | biome: human gut microbiome; feature: stool | host: Homo sapiens | collected 2014-10-29 ... | reverse complement strand
ATCCGCTTATGAGTGAGATGAAAGAAATGTATTTGAAGGCATTTTATGAGGGATAAAGAGTAAAAGGATTTTCGTAAATCACGCATAATAAAGAGGTATACATTTACCGCTCAGTCTACACTCACTTTGAGCCTATGGTCTCAAAGCTGTGCTCGACAAATTCGCTATAAATGTATACCTCTTTTTAATACTTATAATATTTGTTGAAATATTAAACTCAAAAGGTAAAATATGCACAAATGTCCGGGGTAAAAAATATAGAAAAAATATTTCATTTTTATTCCACGCTTGCCATTATACATTGAAATAAACAGTAACGATAAAAGTCCGGGGGGATCGGAAAAATGAAGAAAAAGATCCGGATTGAAAAAGTAAGCACCTGGAGCACTGTGATTGCTTTTTTTTCACATTTATATTTTGGGGAATTGCTGTGTGGAGCTGGGGGGAATTCAATACCATCAAGACAGCGACAGAACAGTATATTACCTGCGAGGATGCGACCAAACAGATGCAGGAGGGGTCTGATTATCTGACGGAGCAGGTACGGCTGTATACCATGACAGGTGAGAAGCAGTACATGGATAATTATTTTAAAGAGAAGGAAACAGGTAAAAAAAGAGAAGCTTCCCTGGAGTCCATAAAAAAAGAATTTGGCGAGATAGTAAAGCCTCTTCTCAGCTACAACCAGAGTATTAAGAATGGTGAAATTTTTCCTGTGATCGGTGCAGCGGAATTACAGAATCTGGCAGAAACCTATAACACCATGTACAGGGATATTCAGGAGACGCAGAAACTGATCCGGCATGAAGCTGAGAATGATGCTCTGACAGAACTTCTGAACAGAAGATATTTTGACAAGATCCTCAGGATATATGATGAAGGCAAGAGCTCTTTTGCCCTTCTTCTGAACCCGGAGGACGATCTTCCACCGGTTTCCCTGAGTGTGGGAGCAGCATTTGCAGACAGAGAGAATCCGGGAGAAAGGTATGGGAGAGAATGAGTTTATTAGACGGATGTGACATGGAGGAGCTTCTGAGAGAGTCCAGACTGGGATTCTGGAAGATCGAATTTGAAGAGAAAGAGGGGGTAACTCCACGTTTTTATGCGGATTCTGTTACAGATGAACTGATGGGGATTTCAGCAGATATGACTCCGGAGGAGCGTTTTCTGTTCCACAGAGCACATATTCATCAGGATGATATGGAAATGTTCCTGGAATATTCTGATAAACTTTCAGAGGAGCGTACAGAGATCGTTTACCGTTATATTCATCCGATAAGTGGCGAAATGTATGTCCGCTGCAGCGGAAAAAGAGATTTTGTGGAAAAAGACAGAGTCTGTATTATAGGATTCCATCAGGATATTTCCCGGACTGTCCGGATGGAAAAAGAAAAGATGGCAGAGAAACGGCTGGCAGAACAGAATTATACGCTGCGTAAGGAACATCTTCTTCAGAGAGATTACTATAAAGATCTTCTGGACGTGCAGAACTGTGGGCTGATGGCATATACCTCCGGGACATAGGCTGATACATATGAATGCAGAGGCACTGAGGATCTATGGATATACAGATATTGCAGAAGTACAGTCCAAACTGGGGCCGATCATAAGGGGAGTATATTATCCGGATTCCGGCACTATTGACAAGCTGAAAGCACTTCGGAATGTAGATGATAATGTGGAATATGAATGCATTATCAATAAAGATACAGAGAAGGAATGTCATTCAATGGCAAAAACCCAGATCTTTACAACACCGGACGGTGAAAGGGCTATTGTCACCACATTTCTGGATGTATCCAGAATGGTCATGCTGAAAGATGCACTGAAACAGGCAGAAGAGGGAAACCGTGCAAAAACGGCTTTTCTTTTTAATATGTCTCATGATCTCAGAACACCTATGAATGCCATTATTGGTTTTTCAGAGCTGATGAAACGTCACTGGGATAACAGAGAACTGGCGGAGAATTATCTCTATAAGCTGAAAGAGTCCAGTAACTATCTTCTTGAGATCATCAACAATGTTCTGGAGACAGCGAGAATCGAGAGCGGAAAGGAATCGCTGTAGGAATCTGACTGCAATATCAGAAGCCTTTATGAAGATCTTAAGATCATCACAGAAGGCACCCTGGAGAAAAAACATCTGAAATTCGAAAAAAATCTGAGGATCACTCATGAGAATGTAATCGGTGACCCCCTGAAACTGAAAGAGATATTTGTAAACATATTGGGGAATGCAGTGAAGTATACTCCAGAATATGGAAAAGTTGTGATGACCATTACAGAGATCGAGCCGGAAAAAGAGGGCTGTGCAACATTTCGAACAGTGATTGGAGATTCAGGCATCGGTATGAAACAGGAATATCTGGAACATATTTTTGAACCCTTTTCCAGAGAAAAAACATCTTCGGAATCCGGTGTCATCGGAACCGGGCTTGGTCTTTCCATTGTAAAATCTCTTGTGGAAATGATGAATGGAAGGATTTCTGTTGAAAGCGAAGAAGGCAAAGGAACAAGATTTACAGTTGTTCTTTCACATCCTGTAGCCCAAATTAAGGAACAGGAAGAAGAAAAAATGCAAAATACAGAAGTTACCTGTGCAGAAGAGCTGAAAGGAAAAAGAATCCTGGTGGCAGAAGACAATGCACTGAATGCAGAGATCATTCTGACCATTCTGAAAGATTACGGCATAGAGGCAGAGCTTGCCGGTGATGGAGATATTGTCATAGATATGCTGAAGAGAAATCAGGCAGATTATTATGATATGATCCTTATGGACATCCAGATGCCACATATGGATGGATATGAGGCAACGAAGGTAATCCGCAGACTTGAAGACAGGAGGGCAGAGATTCCCATTGTGGCCATGACAGCCAATGCTTTTGAGGAAGACCGTAAAGCTGCATTTGCGGCAGGAATGAACGGTCACGTTGCGAAACCGATTGAAATATCCCGGCTTCTGGAAACTATGGCAGAACTTCTGAACTGAAAAAACTTTCGAATAAAAAGCACGCGTATATATACGCGTGCTTTTTTGCACTCTAAAGGTGAAAATTGTAAATAATATACAAAGGAATATACGGTGAATTAGATAAAATGCGAAAAAGCGGAAAAACAGAAAAATAACATTGCATAATTAAAATGCGTGTGATATTATACACAAAACAAGATAAACACGCAATAAGCACGCACACATAACAAAATGCACGCGATTTTGCTGTTCGAAGGAGGTTATTATGACTGGAAAGTTGAAGAGACAGCGTTTGCTTACTATGATTTTCGGGGCTTTTGCAATCTTTTTTACAGGCTATCCCCATGTATGGTCTATTTACCAGCCTTATGTGATGGAGCAGGCAGGTTGGAGCCAGGGACAGGCATCCATGTGCTTTTATCTGGCACTGAGCACCTTTGTATTCGGAAACATCGTGGGTGGAAGGATGCAGAACCATTATAAGGAAAAGACTATCGTATGGATCGGTGGCGGGATCTTTGCGGCAGGAATCCTGGCATCCGCATTTCTGATCGTTCCCACACCGCTTCCCATGTATCTCACCTACGGGGTGATGCAGGGATTTGGACAGGGAATGATCTACACAGTGATCCTGGCAACAGTACAGAGATGGTTCCCGGACCGCACCGGATTCGCTTCCGGTGTTGTGGTAACTGCCAACGGACTTTGCGGATTTTTCCTGGCACCACTGAGCCGAAAGCTGCTGGAGGCAGAGGGCGTGCAGAAAACCTTTCTGATCATTGGGGCAGCCATCACAGTGTCCTGGATCTTGTGCGGCATCTTTTTTCAGGCACCTGATAAGAGTCTGGTGAACGCAGGTGGCTCTGCGGCAAAGTCCGGGACACCGGAGGTGAAGCAGTATACATCCGGAGAGATGATGCGCACAAAGAATTTTTATCTTCTCCTTGCGACCATGTTCTTTGGACTGATTTCTTATTTTATGGTTTCACCGGTATCCCAGACCTACCAGATCGACCTTGGGATTCCGCCTGCAGTGGCAGTAAGTGCAGTTATGCTTGGCTCCATTGTCAATGCGGGAGCAAGACTGGTGCTTCCGACACTTGCAGATAAAGCAGGCAGGATCATTTGTATCAAAGGCGTGCTGATCGTGGCAGTGATCGCTATGGGAGTTCTTGCTGTATCCGGATCCCTGGCAGTAACGGTTGCCATTGTTCTGATGTACGGCTGCTACGGTGGCATCATGGGAAGCTTTCCGTCTCTGACAAGCTCTATTTTCGGAATGAAACACACCGGGGAAAATTACGGATTTGTTATGTTCGGTATCGTATTTGCAACATTTGGTGCACCGGCGATCTCCGGTCTGATTAGCAGCAATGGCTATGAGATGAACGTGGTATTTGGAATAGGAGCTGTTTTTGCAGTGATCGCATTTGTATGCCTGACTCTGCTTGGACGGAACCTTGTGAAAGAGCATGCCGAAAAATCTGCCGGAGTAAAGAATGATACAGCACAGATAAGCAAACCACAGGCAGAATAAGTCTGAATGTAACTAGATGCAGAGCTGTGAGTTGCAGGAACCAGATATTTCTGCTAGGATAACTGAAGGATGAGAAAATCAGATATCGTATTTGCCTGTTTATGGATGAGAGCGTGTGAAATACTGCAAAAATAAGGAGTTGATGCATATGATCACCTGTCAGGATATACTGGAGCTGCAGCTGGACGGAGTGGAGCTGATCGCCGGGGAAAAAGGTCTCGCAAGACCTGTCACATGGACCTATATGGTGCAGACCCGGCCTTTTGAGGAGCATATGAACCAGGGAAATTTTGCCCTGTGTGTGGTAGACTATGTCCGGTTTGACCTGGAAGAAGCCGGGAAAGCTATGGAAGAACTATATGGGCTTGGGATTTCCGGCTTTGGGATTTCTATCACCGATGATAAAGAACCTGTCCCGAAGGAGATGATCGACAAAGCCAATGAACTGAAGCTTCCGTTGTTTTACATCCGGTGGGAGGGAGCTTCTTTTGTGGATATTGCCCAGAGTGTGGGAAAGATCATCCTGGAATATGAAATGCAGAACAGGCGGATGGGAGATTATCTTTATAATCTTCTGTTTGGCTATGATGTTAATGACCGCTATATCGAAAAAATCTCCCAGCAGTTCGGGATCAACTTTACAACACCCTGCAGAGTAGGGATCATTGTGGCTGACCGGAAATACGGCATCAATCTGGAGCAGGATGAGCATATCTACGAGTATTATGCCAATTATCTGAACCAGGAAGTCATGGCAATGGAAGGAAATCCCATGTTCCTCCGGTTTCTCAACAAATTTGTCCTTCTTTTTGAGGCAAAAAAAGACAAAAGCATTGAACATGAGCTGGAAAAGGTTCTGCAGAAGATCGATGCCAGTCCACAGTTTCATGGAACTATCCGAAGTACCTGTATCCTGGGCGGCATCTACACCAATCCTGCAGATTTCGGCACCAGCTATCAGGAGGCAAAACGTCTGATCCCCAAAAAAGACATGCTTCCAAATCCCAAGCACAAGAAAGTCTTAAGCGCAACTGCCATGGGGATTTATCAGTATCTGTTCAATAACGATAACCATGATGAGATTCTGAATTACTGCAATGAACGGCTGGGAAAGCTGGAGGAATACGATCATGCCAACGGAACGTTTCTCCTGGATACCCTGCTTGCCTATTATATGAACGGGTTCAGTGTCGGAAAAACGGCGAAGGAGCTTTTTATCCACAGAAATTCCCTGCAGTACCGGCTGAATAAGATCCAGGAGCTGATAGATTTTGAGCTGGATGACTATATGGAATATCTGGATATGGTAAACTGTATCCTGATCAAACAGATGATGTTTTCCTGAATATCAGGTTCCTACAAACACAACACTGTGCAAAATAAACAGTCAATTTGTGCAAAATGAAAGTTGACGAAAAGCTTCTCCTGAGTATAATGAAGTCTATCAAACAACAAAGGCGTTGAAGGAAATAAAAAATTTCTTTCAGCGCCCTTTTTGTTTACAGGCGAAAACGTTCAGGTCGACCAGTTAAATATGTTTTGTGCCAGCTATGTAGAAGAGGAGGAAACGAATATGAAAAAAAATCTTTTAGGTAAAATGGTGATCACAGGTATTATTTCCGCAGCAATGTTAGCATCTACAGCAGCTTCCACATGGGCAGCAGACAAATCAGATAAGGATGTGTTAAGGGTTGGTATGGAATGTGCATATGCACCGTTCAACTGGACCCAGGATACAGATACAACCCCGGACGGAAGCAAGGCAGAACCTATTTACGGCAGTGATTATTACGCATATGGCTACGATGTGGCAGTAGCTCAGAAGCTTGCAGATCAGCTTGGAATGAAGCTGGAGATCCACAAGGTTGAGTGGTCCTCCATCGGAATCTCCATGGATGCCGGTGATTATGATTGTATCATCGCAGGTATGGGAAAAACGGCAGAAAGAGAAAAATCATATGCTTTTACAGAACCATATTATTACAGAGATAACTGTATCGTAGTAAAGGCAGGCGGCAAATATGACGATGTCAAAGGCCTTTCCGATCTTGCAGGTACAGGCTGCAAGGTTACCACACAGCTTGGAACCGGATGGGTACCGCTTCTGGATCAGATCGACGGTGCAGAGCAGTCCGGAAACTATGAGACAACCTCCGAGTGCTTTATGGCAATCTCCAACGGAGTTGCAGATGTCTGCGTTGTAGATGTTCCTACAGCAGAATCAGCAGCACTGACAAACAAGGATCTGAAGATCATCAACCTGGATGAGAAGGATACCTTTAAAAATGATGATGAAATGGTCAATGTCTGCATCGCAACAAGAAAAGATGACACAGAGCTGAGAGACAAATTGCAGGGTGCCATGGATGACATCGGCTGGAACGATAAAGAGAAAATGGATGAGCTGATGGATACTGTTCTGACACAGCAGCCGGCAGCGAACTAGTCCAAGTGAGGTGGAGATATGTTAGGCTTTTCAATTACAGATCCGTCCAATTCCCTGGAATGGATGATCTTTCTGGCAAAAAAATATTCCGGTATGTTTCTGGAAGGAACCTGGCTGACTCTCTATATAGCTGTAGCAGGAACCATTCTTGGCTTCCTGCTGGGCTATATCATCGGTATCATTCAGGATATCCGTATCAATGAAGGCGACAGCATTCTGAAAAAAGGAATTTTTAAAATTTTAAAGGCAATCTGCAGGATCTATGTGGAGGTTTTCCGAGATACGCCAATGATCGTTCAGGCAATGGTCCTGTATTATGGTATCCGTCAGGCAAATGTGGATATTACACCATTGTTTGCAGGTGTTATGGTAACGGTACTGAACACCGGAGCTTACATGGCAGAAACTGTCAGAGCCGGCATCGGTTCCATTGATATGGGACAGAGGGAAGGCGCCTGGGCCATGGGAATGTCACCTATGAAGACCATGATCTATGTGGTACTTCCGCAGGCCTTCAAAAATATCATCCCTGAGATGGCAAATACATTTCTTACAAATCTGAAAATGACTTCCGTTCTGAATGTTATCGCAGTTCAGGAGCTGTTTATGGCAGCGAAAACTGTAGGCGGAAATTATTATAAATATTTTGAATCCTATCTTGTTATTGCAGTGATCTATTTTGTACTCTGCTTTGTATTCAACCGTCTGTTTACATTCCTTGAAAAGAAGATGAAGAAAACAGAGAACTACGCACTGGCAGTGGAATATATGGAAAATCCGTAAGGAGGGAAAAATAATGGGTGATGCAATCATATCCGTCGAGGAATTAAGTAAAGCATTCGGGCAGCATGAGGTACTGCGAAAAATCGATTTCAACGTGGAGCCGGGTGAGATCATCTGTATCGTTGGTTCCTCCGGTTCCGGAAAATCCACTCTGCTTCGCTGTATCAACAAGCTGGAAACCCAGACCAGCGGAAAGATCCGCTATCATGGAAAAGAGATCGGAGCAGTCCAGAAGGAGATCAATGATTACCGGTCAAAGGTCGGCATGGTATTTCAGTCATTTAATCTCTTTAACAACATGACTGTTCTCCAGAACTGTATGCTCTGTACAAGAAAAGTCCTTCATCTGTCAAAGGAAGAAGCCTTTGACCGGGCGATCACACATCTGAAGCAGGTAGGAATGGCACCGTTTATCAATGCAAATCCTACACAGCTTTCCGGTGGACAGAAGCAGAGGGTTGCCATTGCAAGATCGCTCTGCATGAATCCGGAGGTCCTGCTTTTTGATGAACCTACATCAGCACTGGACCCGGAGATGGTAGGAGAGGTTTTAAATGTTATGAAGGAGCTGGCGACCACAGGCCTTACCATGATCATTGTGACTCATGAGATGGCATTTGCCAGAGATGTTTCCACCAGGACGATTTTTATGGATCAGGGTTACATTGTGGAGGATGCACCTCCGGCAGAGCTGTTTAAAAATCCTAAAAATGCCCGTACCAGAGAATTTTTGAGCCGTTATCTGGCAGGATAGGAAGGAGTATAAAATGGAAAATTTTATTGTAACCTTTGCCAGAGGTTTTGGAACCGGCGGAAAGGAAATCGCCTCCATGCTGGCAAAAGACCTTGGAATCCACTGTTATGAAAACCGTATCCTGACACTGGCAAGCCAGATGAGCGGACTGGATGAAAAGCTTTTCCTGGATATCAATGAGCGTATCCGGAATAACGGAGGATTTACAGGATTCCTTAAAGGACTGCCCAGATCCAGACAGTACATTGCAAGAAATGAGAAATTTGTTTCCGATGACCGGTTGTTTGAGTATCAGTCACAGATCATCAGAAACCTGGCAGATCAGGAATCCTGCGTGATCGTTGGAAAATGCGCGGATTATGTCTTAAAGGGCAGAAAAAATGTGGTAAGTATCTATATCGAAGCGCCGCGTGCCTTTTGTCTGGAGCGGACCATGCAGAGGATGAAGGTATCCGCAGATGTGGCAGCAGCCACCATTGAGAACACAGATAAGTACAGAGCGGACTATTATAAATATTATACAAAAGGAAATTACTGGACCAATCCCGTCAACTACGATATGACGCTGAACAGTGAAAAAGTCGGAATTGCAGGATGTGTAAAGATGATCGAAGAATATCTGGTGATGAAGGGTCTGATCACACGGGAACAGATCTTATCAGAACAGATCACAAAAGGGGAGGAAAAGAAATGAAGCTGGAAGAAACAGGACTGACATTTGAGGATATCAAGGAAAAAGTAAACAAATACATGATCGAGACCTATGAGAGAATGGATTTTCTGGCAGAAAGTGCAAAAGATCAGTATATCTACAATGAAAAGGGCGAAAAATATCTGGATTTTTATGCAGGTATCGCAGTAAACTCCGCAGGAAGCTGCAATGAGAAGGTAGTAAAAGCGGTTGTAGACCAGGCGCAGACACTGATGCATACCTTCAACTATCCATACACCATTCCCCAGGCTCTTCTTGCTGAAAAGGTCTGCACAACCATCGGAATGGATAAGATCTTTTTCCAGAACTCCGGTACAGAAGCAAATGAGGCCATGATCAAAATGGCAAGAAAACACGGAATCGAAAAATATGGTCCGAACCGTTATCATATCGTAACTGCAAAAATGGGATTCCATGGAAGAACCTTTGGTGCCATGTCCGCCACCGGACAGCCGGGAAACGGATGTCAGGTTGGTTTCGGTCCCATGACCTACGGATTTTCCTACGCACCGTACAATGATCTTGAGGCTTTTAAAGACGCCTGCACGGAAAATACCATTGCCATTATGATAGAGCCTGTACAGGGCGAGGGCGGTGTCCATCCGGCGACCATGGAATTTATGAAGGGACTCCGGGAATTCTGTGATGAGAACGATATGCTCCTTCTTATTGATGAGGTCCAGACAGGCTGGTGCAGAACCGGTAAAGTGATGAGCTATATGCATTACGGGATCAAACCGGATATCGTGTCCATGGCAAAGGCACTTGGAGGCGGTATGCCAATCGGCGCGATCTGTGCTACAGAGGAAGTGGCAAAAGCATTCACACCTGGTTCTCACGGAACAACTTTCGGCGGACATCCGGTTTCCTGTGCTGCGGCATTGGCCGAGGTTGGTGAACTTCTCGACAGAGATCTGGCAGGTAATGCGGAAAAAATGGGCGCCTATTTTATGGAAAAGCTTGCAAAGATCCCTCATCTAAAAGAGGTTCGTGGACAGGGTCTTCTGGTAGGTGTGGAGTTTGATGATACTATTTTCGGTGTGGATGTAAAGCATGGCTGTCTGGACAGACATCTCTTGATCACTGCCATCGGAGAACATACCATCCGTATGGTGCCTCCGCTGATTATTACAGAGGAAGACTGCGATCAGGCGGCAGCCATCATTGAAGAGACAGTAAAAGAACTTTCAGAATAAGCGGAGGAGACGGACAGCATGAAAAGATTTACATTTTCCGTACCGCAGAATATTCTTTTTGGTGAAGGTGTATTAAAGGAGCTTCCCGGGGCAGCCGGGAAGCTTGGCGGAAAACATGGCTTTATCATTTCAGGCCCCACACTGAACAGACTTGGCGTAGTGGGGCAGTGTGAAGAAATCCTTACACAGGCAGGTATTGCAGTCAACACCTTCTGTGATACAGAAGGAAATCCATCGGTGGAGACTGTGGAACGTGCAGCGGAAGCGTTCTGGGAAAGCGGAGCGGACTTTATTGTTGCTCTTGGCGGCGGTTCTCCTATGGATGTGGCAAAAGCCGTAGGCGTTGTGGCGAAATACGGCGGCAGCATCACAAAATATGAAGGTGCAGACAAGGTTCCGGGGGAGATCGTCCCTCTGATCGCCATTCCTACAACTGCCGGAACCGGTTCAGAGGTTACGGCTTTTTCTGTTATTACCGATCACAAACGAAATTACAAGCTTACAGTATTTTCCTATAAGCTGATCCCGGCTTATGCACTTCTGGATCCGCTGCTTCTCACCTCCGCACCGGCTTCCGTGGCGGCTGCCTGCGGGATCGATGCGCTGATCCATGCAGAGGAATCCTACGTTTCTCTGGACGCATCCCCATTTTCCGAGGCTATGAGCGAAAAAGCAATGGAGCTGATCGGGCGAAGTATCCGAACTTACGTGGCAGACCGCAGCAATCTGGAAGCAGCTTCCGATATGCTGGCAGGCTCTCTGTTTGCCGGTATTGCTTTTTCATGGGCAAGACTTGGAAATATCCATGCCATGAGCCATCCAGTCAGTGCTTTTTTCAATGTGCCGCACGGTGTTGCAAACGGAATCCTGTTTCCGTATATCGTGAAATATAACGAAGAGGCAGCCTTCGGAAAATATCGGAAGATTTATAATTATATTTCCACGGAAAAGAAATGTGAGTCTGATTTTTCAAAAGGAATGCTGGAACAGGCAGTCCGTGAGCTGAACGCCCAGGTTGGGATCCCGGCGAAATTATCGGACGCAGGGGTTACGGATGAGTATTTTGCGCAGATGACAGAGGATGCCATGAAAAGCGGAAACATTGCGGTAAATCCTCAGAAAACCGTTCAGGAGGATATCCTGGCACTGTACAGGGAAGCATTATGAGAGAGAAAGCGAAACAGAAGCGAATATTCGCATTATTTAATTTTGAACGCAGATTGCAAAGCGATTGCGTTCATGAGCATATAAAGTAAATGTAATACAAATATATTCAGATCGGCAGCATGATTGCAATCATGCTGCCTTTTTTGCTGCTTTCCAGTACTTTTACCTGTCCGTTATGCTGTCTGACAATTTCACTGACAAGTGCAAGCCCCAGGCCGGCACCTCCCATAGCGCGGCTTCTTGATTTGTCCACACGGAAAAACGGGGTGAAGATTTTTTCCTGATATTCAGGAGGAATGCCGATTCCGGTGTCGGAGACTTCAAGAAAGACGTAATTGACAGACGTGGATGTATCTGTTATTACTTCGGAAGGATGGATATTTACGGTTACTTTTCCACCGGAGTGATTGTATTTGATCGCATTTTCCACAAGATTGTACACAGCGCGATACAGCAGCAGGTAGCTTCCGGTAATAATGCAGTCTCCCTCCTGCTGGATCAGTTCAACATCCTTCTGTTCCGCTACAGAAGCCAGGTCACAGAAAACCTCATCCGTCAGTGCTGCCAGAGAGATCCTTTCGGAACGTTCAACAGTCTGTACACCGGTCATATCCAGGAGGATTTCAGCCAGATGGGAAAGTCGCCCGGTCTGTTCCTGGAGCATGGCAAAAATCTCCTGATAATCTTTTAAAGCAGGTGCTTCCCTGCGGGCAAAAACCTCCAGATTTGTCTGGATAACGGCAAGAGGAGTCCTCAGCTCATGGGCTGCATTGGCAGAAAACTGCTTCTGAGCAGTAAAGGCCTCATCCAGGCGTGCGAGCATTTTGTTAAATGAAATTGTCAGGCGGGAAATTTCGTCATTGGTAGCAGGAACTTCAAGAGCCTCTGAAAGGTTCTGGACCTCTATTTGGTTTACCTCCTGGCTGAGTCTGCGAAGCGGAAGTAATGCCTGACGGCTGATAAAATAAGTGCAGATGCTGCTGAGAAGGATGATGATCCCTGTTACCATGAGTCCTTTGGTGAGAAAAAGTTTTTTGGTCAGCTGCAGCTGATCGGAAAGCTCCGGAAATAAGACGGAGGGATTCATATTAAAGGTGATGGGAGCAGAATCTGTGTTATCGATCCGTATCATGTAATCTCCCAGATCCTCCATTCCGGCAACTGCAGACTGGCTGATAAAAAAATACATCAGAATGCAGGTGACTGTCATAAGCAGTGCGGTGATCAGTGTCAGACGCCATTGAAGAGAAAGCTTTCCGGTTATTTTTTTCATTGTATATCCTCCGTTAAAATGTAACCCTGGCCGATCTTATTCTGTATCGGATCAAAGCCGAGAGCTGTGCGCAGCTTTTTTCGAAGAGAAGAAATGTGGACACGAATGGAATTGCTGAAACTGTTGACGCTTCCGTCCCAGATATGCTCGATCATTTCTTCCGGGCTTATGATACGGTTCTGATGAAGAAGGAAATATTCCAGAAGAGAACTTTCCTTTCGGGTCAGAGAAAGAGGAAGTCCATCGATACTGGCCTTTCTTGTACGAGTATCAAAGCTGATACGTCCGCATTGCAGACATACATCCTGCTGAATAAATTTCCTTCGTGTCAGACTTCGGATCCGTGCCTCCAGCTCTTCAAAATGAAAAGGCTTTGTGAGATAGTCATTGGCACCGAGATCAAGCCCTTCAACCTTGTCCTGGATCTGTCCTCTGGCAGATAAGATCAAAACGGGAGTGGAAGTATCGGATTCCCGAAACTGGCGCAGGATTTCCAGACCATCAACGCCTGGAAGGTTCAGATCAAGAAGGATGAGATCATAATTTTCCACCAGACATAATTCCAGTCCTTCATCCCCGTCAAAACATGTGTCCGCTTCATAGCCATCCATGCGAAGTCCCTCCGCAATAGACTGGCAGAGCTGCTTTTCATCTTCGATTATCAATATATGCATAATAAATTCTCCTAAAAAATAGTTGATTTTGCTTTGTTATCTATCATATCATGTATAGCATAAAATTCCTGTAAATTTTTTCACTTCTTAACAGAGATTTTATACAGGGGATGATATAGTAAGGCTGCAGAGAGCAAGATTTACATATAAAATATACGTCGGTTCCGGATATGGGCCGGTGATATCAGAAGGGAGAATATAAACAATGAAATTCAGAACACAGAAAATAACAGCACTTATGGCAGCAGCGGTATTAGGAATATCTGCATTAGGAAGTGTGCCGGTAACAGCGGCAGAAAGCACGGAAACAGCAGATATCGGAGAGGCAATGGCGGTGGATGGAGAGGCAGTTTCATCAGATCTGGTAGCAGGTACATTTAAGCCTTCCGACGTAACCTGCAAGGCACAGGATTCTTATGAATATCCGTTTCTGGGACTGAAGCTTTCACTTTCGAAGGAGCTGTTAAAGCAGATCAAGGACCAGAGCATTGCAATGCTTACTACGGAAGATTTTGAGAATCAGACCAATTCAGTGACATATGCCTATGTAAGCTGGAGCAAAATGACAGAGGAACAGAAAAATGCCGAAATACAGAAGATGGGAACAGGATATGACGACTGGGTGGCAGGTCTGGACAGAATTGGCACAATTGGCGTTTATGACGAAGCTTCACAGAAAAAGCTGGATGAGATCACTGGCTGTACAGAGCATAAAGAGCTTGGAAGCAGCAGTGACGGGAAATACAAATATTATCTGAGCACCAAAAAAGATGCCGATGAAAAGCTGACAAAGGAGCTGGAAAAGATCAAAACCGACATTACGGAAATGGCACCGTATCAGAATATTTCCGTGTTTGACCAGCCACAGGATACCAGCGTCAACCCGGAGAATGTAAAATCTGTAGGAAAATTTGAAACAACAGGAATAGATGGAAAAACATATACAGAAAAAGTATTCAGAGACTATGACCTTACGCTGGTAAATGTTTTTACAACCTGGTGTTCACCATGTGTAAAAGAAATTCCGGAACTTCAGGAGCTTTATAAAGAAATGAAAGATAAAGGTGTCGGAGTAGCAGGCGTGGTGCTTGATACTACAGATGAAAAGGGAAATCAGGACGAGGAGGCTGTAAAAAAAGCAGGCATTCTTCAGGAAAAAACAAAAGCAAAATATCCGTTCCTGATACCGGATACTACTATGATGAACGGCCGTCTGCAGGGGATTTCCGCATTTCCTGAAACATTTTTTGTTGACAAAGATGGAAACATTGTAGGCGATACCTATACAGGAAGCCATACACTGGACGAATGGAAGGAAATCGTGGAAAAAGAGCTTAAAAACGTTTCAAAGTAAAAGATGATCATTACGGAGAGTGAAAAAATGATTCGGAAAATAACAGAATCCAGGTGGATCGGACCTGCTCTGGCGGTTTTGGGAATTTTACTGATGATACTGGGAATCTGCAGAGGTGAGGTATCTGTAGTTTTTACAAAAGCGATCAACATCTGTATGGAGTGTATTGGCATTGGATAATAAGAAGATGAAAATAAATGAATGGCCGCGGCATGGGATCCAGGCATTGTGGGCGGCCCTTACAAACAGTCACATATCAGGCTTTGTGACTGGAAAGATCTATACCGGAAAATTGAAAAATGTCTGTGTTCCGGGGCTGAACTGTTATTCCTGCCCCGGGGCAAGAGGGGCCTGTCCCATTGGTTCCCTTCAGGCTGTGATCGGAAGCTGGAACTTCAAGATGGCATATTATGTAGCTGGATTTCTGATCTTTGTGGGAGCGCTGCTTGGAAGACTGGTGTGCGGATTTCTCTGCCCCTTTGGACTGATCCAGGATCTGTTGAACAAGATTCCTTTTCCAAAGAAGATCCGGACATTTCGGGGAGATAAGCTTCTGCGAAAACTGAAATATGTAATCTTTCTTGTATTTGTGATCATACTTCCAATGTTTGTAGTAGATATCATGGGGCAGGGAGCGCCATATTTCTGCAAGCTGATCTGTCCGGCAGGAACGCTGGAGGGAGGTATCCCGCTGGTGTTGCTGAACAAATCCATGCGAAGTGCAGTAGGCTGGCTGTACATGTGGAAAAATACGATCCTGGTGATCACCATTATCTTATCAATTATGATATACCGGCCATTCTGTAAGTATATCTGCCCGCTGGGAGCTTTTTATTCGGTATTTAATAAAGTTTCCGTTTTTCGTTACAGAGTAGATAAAGAAAAATGTGTTCACTGCGGAAAATGCAGAAATATCTGCCAGATGGAGGTCGATCCAACGGAAAATCCCAACAGTGCAGAGTGCATCCGATGTGGAAGATGTAAAAAGATATGTCCGACACAGGCGATCCGGTGTGGGTTTGCAGGCAAAGATCAGACCTGATTTACGTTAATTGACGAAAAACAGTGTTTTCCTTATAACGTTCAGTATCTGATGAATAGTATGGAAAACTGAAATAATTCAGAAAATTAGACTCAGCTCACTTTAAAAGTGAAAAAATAATTTGATAATTTCTTGACAAGTACTAATAAATATGTTAGTATTCAATCATCAAATTAATAAAGTCTTCGGTGACTGACGGAATTGTGGAATAACCACGAGGGAGCCGGGGATTCGATGAGTCGACCGTCTGGGCAGTATTTGAAGAAATTCAGATACTGCTCTTTTTTATGGGATAAAAAGATCCGGACGGTTGCTGCGGAGAAAGGAGAACATTATGGGATTCAAAAGTGACATCGAAATTGCACAGGAGTGCACAATGGAGCCAATTACCAAGATCGCGGAGAAAGCAGGTATTGATGACAAGTATCTGGAGCAGTACGGTAAATATAAAGCAAAGATCGACTATAATCTTCTGAAAGAAACTGACAAAAAAGACGGAAAGCTGATCCTTGTAACAGCCATCAATCCGACACCAGCAGGTGAGGGAAAAACTACGACAACCGTAGGTCTTGCAGATGGAATGCAGAAGCTTGGAAAGAACGTTATGGTAGCTCTTCGTGAGCCATCCCTGGGACCGGTATTCGGTGTCAAAGGTGGTGCGGCAGGCGGCGGCTATGCACAGGTAGTTCCGATGGAGGATATCAACCTTCATTTTACCGGTGATTTCCATGCAATCGGTGCGGCAAACAACCTTCTTGCAGCAATGATCGACAACCATATTTTCCAGGGTAATGAACTGAACATCGACCCGAGAAAGATCACCTGGAGACGATGCGTTGACATGAACGACCGTCAGCTTCGTAATGTAGTAGACGGACTTGGCGGAAGAACAAACGGTATGCCGCGTGAGGACGGTTACGACATCACTGTAGCATCTGAGATCATGGCAGTTCTCTGTCTGGCAAGTGATATCAAAGATCTGAAAGAGAGACTTTCCAGAATCATCATCGGATACACTTATGGCAAGGTTGCTGAGCAGAAACCGGTAACAGCAGGAGACCTTCACGCAGAGGGTGCTATGACAGCACTTCTGAAGGACGCTCTGAAACCGAACCTTGTACAGACACTGGAGCATGTTCCGGCGATCGTTCACGGCGGACCATTCGCAAACATCGCTCACGGATGTAACTCCGTAACAGCTACAAAGATGGCTATGAAGCTTGCTGATTATGCGATCACAGAGGCTGGATTCGGTGCTGACCTTGGAGCAGAGAAATTCCTGGATATCAAGTGCCGTATGGCAGGTCTTACACCAAGTGCAGTTGTTATCGTAGCAACTGTACGTGCCCTGAAATACAACGGTGGCGTTGCAAAAGCGGATCTTAACAATGAGAACCTTGAGGCTCTTGAAAAGGGTATCCCGAACCTTCTGAAGCATGTAAGCAATATCAAAAATGTATACAAGCTTCCATGTGTGGTAGCTATTAACGCATTCCCGACCGATACCAAGGCAGAGCTTGATTTTGTGGAAGCAAAATGCAAGGAGCTTGGCGTAAACGTAGCACTTTCCGAGGTATGGGCAAAAGGTGGCGAAGGCGGAATCAAGCTCGCTGAGGAAGTGATCCGTCTTGTTGAAGAGCCGAATGATTTCACATACGCTTATGAACTGGAAGGCTCCATCGAGGACAAGCTGAACCAGATCGTACAGAAGGTTTATGGTGGAAAGAAAGTGGTTCTTACAGCAAATGCCCAGAAGCAGGCGAAACAGCTGGAGGCACTTGGATTTGGCAACTGCCCGATCTGTGTAGCTAAGACCCAGTACAGCTTAACAGACGACCAGACAAAGCTTGGTGCTCCGACAGATTTCGAGGTAACAGTAAGAAATCTTAAGATTTCCGCAGGTGCAGGATTTATTGTTGCACTGACAGGTGAGATCATGACCATGCCAGGACTTCCGAAAGTACCGGCAGCAACCAAGATCGACGTAGACGAGAGCGGTAAGATCACAGGACTGTTCTAATATAAAGATTTTTTGAGGGGAATTCAGATAGAAAGCGGTAGAGCCTGCAGAAATAGAGGTTCTGCCGCTTTTTATATTGTTGTGGAGAGAGTATTGAAAAACTTTTAAAAGCAGGAAAAACACTGAGTTTGACGATCCCGTGATACGAATTTGATACGAAAACCCCCGGAAGTGGTCGAGACTTCCGGGGGTTTTTGTTCCGTTTATCCAATGCGTCGTAAAACCTCTTGCTTCCGCTATGGGGATATAAGACGCGTCCATCGAATTATGCAAGTAATTGAAGATGGACAAAATAGTAATTGTATTAACTAATAAACTATAGTATAATACAAATATGAACACAACATATAAATCAAACAACAATGTCGTCTAT
>ERZ894226.641-NODE-641-length-18929-cov-11.396365_pt1 | contig 18929 bp, 20 predicted proteins | sample MGYA00380294_ERZ894226 | MGnify/ENA primary metagenome ERZ894226 (study PRJEB32331, sample SAMN06328434) | human gut metagenome | biome: human gut microbiome; feature: stool | host: Homo sapiens | collected 2014-10-29 ... | reverse complement strand
ATTGGATAAACACCCCGGCTACGAACCGGGTATTGCAGGTTCGAGTCCTGCTAGGTCCATTAGCGAACGTAGTTTGCTAATTTCAAATGAATAAGTTCGGGACGTAGCTCAGCTTGGTAGAGCACCTGGTTTGGGACCAGGGGGTCGCAGGTTCGAATCCTGTCGTCCCGATTGTAAAAAGACTCAGGAATATTTGTTCCTGGGTCTTTTTTTATCAGACAAGTGTTAGAATAATGCTATTAGACTTTTGAAAAAGAGGTATTGTGACATGGCAAATGAACCAATTACAAATGAATCCTATCAACAATTACTCGTTGATTTAGGTGTTGGTGGACCTCAAGTTGGTGAAAAGAGCTTTAACTTGGCCGATGGGTTTCAAGTAAAGGACGAAGCTGGTCAAGAAGAGACCTATACGTACTGGGATGTCATTCGCCGCGCTGATGATACTTATTGGTCACCACTTAAGGGGGATCGTAAGACCTTGTATGACATTACTGGTTATACAATCTTAGCTAAATCAACCCAAGAGTGGCTATCGATTGCTGATTGGTTTGCGTTGGAAGGTATCTAGGAGGGCAGTATGGCAGCAACAATGTTACGGCGAGCACTCTATGGTTTCGCAATGGGTGATGCGTTTGGTGTGCCGTATGAATTTAAGGCTCGTGATACGTACGAGGTTAAGTCAGAGATGGTTGGCTACCAAACCCATTTTCAACCGGCGGGTACCTGGAGCGACGATACGAGTTTAACACTGGCAACGATTAATGCACTGTTTGAACCATACGAATTAGTTAACGTTATGGATAACTTTGTGTCTTATTTGGATGATGCTGCATTCACGCCGTATCAAGATGTGTTTGATGTTGGCATCGGCACGCGCGAAGCTATCTTAACGTACAAGGAAACGCATGAAGTGATCCCTTTTAAAGCGGATGATGACATGAACAACGGTAACGGTGCATTAATGCGGATTTGGCCAGTTGCCTTTTATGATTTTACAGCTGACTTGACGTTAGAGGATGTTATCGATCAGCTCACGGGTTTGACACATGGACACCGGCGCGCACGATTAGCCTCTCGCTTTTTTGTGTATCTTTTGCGGATGATGCCAAGAGTAAAAAACATTGAACGGGCGTTAGAGATGGCCATTCGGCGTTCAAATCGTACCGCAATGGAAACGGCAACCTTAGAAACTGAAGATTTGGGCTGGTTAGCTGTAACCGATAGCCAATCTGCACAGGATGTGATAGCAGCTATTAAGCGTTGGTCGCGTACTGAAGTGCCAAGTACTGGTTACGTCGTGGATACGTTAAAAGCCGTGTTGTGGACGTTATTACACACGACGAGTTATCAAGAAGCCGTTATGATGGCAGCGGGATTGGGTGAGGATACCGATACAATTGCCGCGTTAGTTGGTGTGATTGCCAGTTTCGCCTATGATGAATTCCCAGAAACATGGTTTGATGCATTAGGTGCTAAAGATAAAATTGAACGCGAACTGATTTTGGCAGATGAATCAGGTAAATTTGCTTAATGAAGTTTAAATAAATATGGCATAAAAAGACGCCAGCAGGATGCTAAAAATCATCTCTGCTGGCGCCTTTTTTATAATTGACAATGCGCTATTTACGTTTGATTAGTTTCAAAACAAGGGCAATACTACTGAGCACACCCCCTAACAAGCTCAGCCAAAGCCCTATGGTTAACCCAGGTGTCTGATAAGTGAGTACAAGGTGATTTTGTCCGGATTTCAGTGGTATACCGATGAAACCATCGTTTATCTTCACAAGGTGGCGGCCATTTGCCGACCAACCAGTTGAATATGGAATTGTTGTCGCTAACATACGAGGTGACTGCACACGAATTGTGGTGAGCACTTGATTGCGCTTAAAACGCAATTTAGGGGCTGTTCTTTGGATTTGACGGGCAACCCGACTAAAGCGTTTATCAGTTGGTATCCCAACAATACGCACATCAAATGAGTAGTCACCATCACGACTAAAAGTTAACGGGATAAATTGTTCGTTTTTATAATCAGTTGCTTGCCCCAAATTCAACGTTACCGCGTTCTGAGGATTGTAGAATGACAAATTTGTTTGCCCGGTCTGACTGAATGAGACGTCATGATCATTATAATTGGCTGTTAGTTTGTAGCCAGCGTATTCCGTACCGATTGTATCCAAATGATGCTGTGTCCAGTTCCACGTAAATGCTTTGGGATTATAGCGGATATTAGGGCTACTCTGCATGTTGCGGGCGTTTTGGGTTGCTGAATACTGATACGCTGCCAAAGCATTTTGTTGGCGCTGACCAAACGTAGCTGGGGTATAACGTAGGTTACTAATTTCGAGATGTAGCTCGGTACCACGTAACTGTTTGTTGGCCATTAAGAAAATGCCATCAGGTAACAGGGACGCGTGCGTCTTATAGTGGTAATGCAAACTCGTTTGCCCAGATTTGGTTTGATCAGTTCGGATTACGCCAGAGACGATTTGTTTGGCAAAGGCAGAAGATTGACCCGCTCGCATGCCTGGCACAACCACGCTATCTGCGAGAGTAGCCTCCTTTTCAGTGGCAGTCATTGGGCCGTAGTCTTTGGCAGCCACAGTATATTTAGGTAAATATACAAGCGGATAACTGTCTGACGAAGTGAATGCGGTCTGATGATTAACGCTCACATTGGCATTTTGTTCGTACGAATTTGGGGTCATAGTCGAGCTGTTCTGATAGCGTGTTTTGACGCCCAAAACATTCATGAGAATGTTACGATTATCCAAATTACTAGTGATGTCGTTAGGGCTACTACCAGCGATTTGCAAGCGTTGCATCATGGTATTAACCGCCTTATTTTGGACAGACCAGTAACTTTCAATGTTATTAGTCTGACTGAGGATGGGCAAGTTCGTAGTTGGGGCAATCCCAGTTGCGTTGCCTAATTGATTGTCGATGTAAACCCGACTGAAAGAGGGGTTAGCGGTATTTTCGGGCAAGTAGTCACGCTGTCCATGTAGCAGTTTGTTAATGCTCCGCTCACTAAGCATGTCAGAGGTCGCCGGATTCGTATTATTGGTATGATTACGATTTGTAATAAATGTGACGTTTAGCAGCACGACAGCGATCATCAGTGCCTTTAAGCCAGGCTGGGTAGGATGATGTTGCAAAGACCAGATTAACAGCAGGCTAATCGCGTACAGCGCAATCATCGGACTAAAGCGCGAGTTGAGACTAAAATCACTCATGATAAATAGCGATAAACTGGCGATGACACCAACGATGGCGAACCAGGTATAGTCGCGCAGTGTCAAACGACGCAAGTGCTGCAAAAAGTGAATCATCATTAAGTTAACAGGTAACGAAATCATGAATAACCACCGATTTGATGGCGATGAAAAGCCATTTAATATGCCAGCAAAGGCAGGGAGGAGCAATCCAACGCCGGCTAAAATGAATACCCAGTTAAACGTCTTGTATTCATGCCAATGGCGCAAAGCATAGATGACTGCAAAAACGGCTAAGGCGCTGAAACCACCCGTTACCCAAAAATCTGGTGTCGCAAAGTTAGCGATTAAGTTGCCGGGGAGCCCGAAATAATAATAAGCTGGGTACAGTATGAGGCCGTTGGCGAGTGTTTTACCGCTACGTGCTGAATCCAGGACACTAATGAGGCTCGGAAGCAAAAGGACCATTGGCATTAAAGTCCCAATGCCTGTTGCCACCAATAAACGCAAATGTTGTGTCCAATTAAACCAGCTTCGGGTTGCATATAGGTAACCAAGCCAGAACAGCAGTGCGCCTAACGCCATCATGAAGGCAAAATAAAAGTTATTCCACAGTGTCCAAGTCACGATAATAGTGAACAAAAAGGTTTTATGGGTTACTAATAACCGGTTGAGCGACCAAATAAGGAGGGGAAAGATAATCAACGGGTTCAAAAAGAATGGGTGTTCAAATGCGGCAAATGCCGTGTAACCAAAAAAGATATATGAAAATGTAGCGGGGATCAAGGACCAATGGGGAGCTCGTGGTATAAATTGACGGGCAACAAATAAAAAGCTGAGGCCAGCAAGAAAAAGCCGAACGATAACGCTGCAATTGTAGTAAGCCAAGACGTGATCTTGACTGACAAAAGCTACGCCGTACGTAAAAATATCACCCAAAGTGTAATAAGAAAAAGTTTGTAAATAATCGGCGCCGAGGCCCAAGTGCCACTGCCACTGGGCTGGCCAAATATGGTCAAACAGCAGTTGACGTAAAGTGACACGCCAGTCAACCAAGGCGGGAAAATGTTGGGCAATGCCGTCACTTTGCCAGATTAATGAGGTGCCTGTTACAAAATAGGGCACGAAAACAGCAGCAGCGACCAATAAAAATAGTATGCTATATAGAAGATATATATTTTTCCAGTAACGTTTTAACGCCGTCATGATAGGTTAATCCCCCTTAAAGAAGTCATAATATTATAACATTCAAGGGAATATGAACATTTAAACGCCGACGTAATGTTGGTTAAAATGGCGGTATAATCACATTGTTAGTGTAATACAGCAAAAAATTCATAGATTACACAAATACTGACGCTAGGATAAAAACATCCAGTTTTATCGGAATAATCATAAAATGCAAACATATTTCACTGAAAGCGTTTACATATTCCGGAATGTACTGTACAATTTGTTTTGTACCTAAGGGATTAATAAATTAAGGAGCGTGGCAATTATGGTAAATTTCATTATTGCTAGTCACGGAGAGTTTGCAGCCGGCATTCGTCAGTCAGGTCAAATGATCTTCGGTGAGCAAGAGAACGTACAAGTGGTTACGTTTATGCCCAACGAAGGTCCAGAAGACTTGATGAAGAAGTTTGAGGATGCATTAGCAACATTTGAACCAAACAGTCAAGTGTTGTTCTTGGTTGATTTGTGGGGTGGATCACCATTCAACGCAGCATCACGTATTCAAGCGTTGCATGAAGATCAAATGGCCATTATTACAGGTTTGAACTTGCCAATGTTGATTGAAGCTTATGGGGCTCGATTCACAATGGAAACTGCAGCTGAAATCGCACATTATTTGATTCCAGTTGCCCGCGACGGTGTTAAGTCATTGCCTGAAGCAGCGGAAACGGTGGCAGCTGATACGCAAGTAGCAGCTGAAGATGCGCCGGTCGCAGCACCAGTTGGTGATATTAACGAGGTTAAGCACAGTGGTGAGCGCACAATCGATGTTCGCTTGGCCCGTATCGATTCACGTTTGTTGCACGGTCAAGTGGCAACGGCGTGGACAAAGTCAGTTCAACCAAACCGCATTATTGTCGTATCAGACGGTGTGGCAAAGGATGAATTGCGTAAGACATTGTTGGTGCAAGCAGCACCAGTTGGTGTCAAAGTTAGTGTTGTCCCAATTCAAAAGTTGATTGACGTGTGGGATGACCCACGTTTTGCGGCAGTAAAGGCCATCCTTTTGTTTGAAACACCACAAGATGTTGCGAAAGCAGTGGAAGGTGGCGTTAAGTTGGACAAGGTTAACATCGGTTCAATGTCTCACTCAGAGGGAAAGCGCATGGTCACAAACGCAGTTGCGGTTGATGATGCGGACGTGAAGACACTTGAATACTTGCGTGATCAAGGCATTTCTTTCGATGTTCGAAAGGTGCCAAGTGACCAAAGTAAGGACATCTTCGACTTGTTGAAGAAGTCATAATTATATTTCATGTTACTTTATTGCTAAGAAATTATTTGGGAGGATGAACGCATGATTTCAGCGTTTTTCGTAATTCTAATCGCATTCTTGGCCGGTGTTGAAGGTATTTTGGATGAGTTCCAATTCCACCAACCATTGGTCGCAGCAACGTTGATTGGATTGGCAACTGGCCACCTTATGGAAGGTGTAATCCTTGGTGGAACGTTGCAAATGTTGGCTTTGGGATGGATGAACATCGGAGCCGCTATCGCACCCGATGCCGCTTTGGCATCAGTTGTTTCAGCTTACTTGGTAACTGGACCAGCACAAGTTGATGTTAAGACTGGTATGGCTATTGCAATTCCTTTGGCCGTTGCTGGACAAATCTTGACGATTGGTGTTCGTACAATTACGGTTGCCTTGGCACACATCGCTGACCGTGAAGCCGAAAAGGGTAATGTTGCAGGAGTTGAACGTGTTCACTGGTTGGCTTTGGTCTTCCAAGGATTGCGTATCGCTATCCCAACGGTAATTGTTATGGCCGTTGGTGCTGGCCCTGTTAACGCCGCTTTGAATGCTATTCCTGAAGTGATTACTAAGGGATTGGCTGTTGCCGGAGGATTTATCGTGGTTGTTGGTTATGCCATGGTTATTAACATGATGGCAACTGCTGAATTGTGGCCATTCTTCTTCTTGGGATTCGCCCTTTCAGCCGTTACAGAGTTGAACTTGATCGCTATGGGTATCATTGGTTTGGTACTTGCCTTGATTTACCTACAATTGTCACCAAAGTTTAACGGTGGTAACGGCGGTGGATCAAACGGTGGTGGTTCAGCTGGTGGAAGTGGTGGCGACCCAGTCGATGCCATTTTGAACAACTACTAGGAGCAGGGGGAATAACATCATGGATGAAGTAGTAAAGAATGAAGTTCACTTGACTCAAAAAGAACTTCGTGCAACTTGGTGGCGTTCATTCTTCTTGCAAGGTTCATGGAACTATGAGCGTATGCAAAACGTTGGTTGGGCATTCGCCATGATTCCAGCAATCAAGAAGTTGTACTCATCAAAAGAAGATCGTGCCGCTGCTTTGAAGCGTCACTTGGAATTCTTCAACACACACCCATACGTGGCATCACCAATCTTGGGTGTTGAGTTGGCTTTGGAAGAGCAACGTGCTAACGGTGCTGACATCGACGATGAAACAATTCAAGGTGTTAAGGTTGGTATGATGGGACCTTTGGCCGGTGTTGGTGACCCAATCTGGTGGGGAACTGTTCGACCAGTTTTGGGAGCCTTTGCGGCCGGAATGGCCCAAGGTGGTTCAATCCTAGGACCAATTATCTTCTTCGTAGTTTGGAACATCTTGCGTATGGGATTCTTGTGGTATACACAGGATCTTGGTTACAAGCAAGGTACGAATATCACGCAAAACTTGGCCGGTGGGGCCATGCAAAAGATTACGATGGGTGCATCTATCCTTGGTATGTTTATCATGGGTGTGCTGGTTCCTCGTTGGACGACGATGAACTTCCCATTGGTTGTGTCAAAGGTTAAGGTTCAAGAAGGAGCCGGCGTTGACATGAGCAGCTTGGCTTCACAAATCAATGGCGGACACGTATCAGTATCAAAGTTGATTGAAATCGTGAACCAAATTAAGGGTGGCCAAACGTTGGGTGCCTACAAGATTACAACGTTGCAAGACACGTTGAACCAATTGATTCCTGGTTTGGCACCATTGCTTTTGTTGTTCTTGGTATTGTGGTTGCTACGTAAGCGCGTATCAGCTATTACAATTATCTTCGGTTTGTTCGCCGTTGGTATCTTGGCTTACTGGCTAGGTATCATGGGTTAATACCGAATGACATAATGTTTGGTAAAATGGTGAGTGGCGGTTAGACGTTACTTGCCATTTTTATTTTTAACTGGTTAGCTCATGCTAGCCAGATACATATTAATTGAATGGGGAAAGAATTATGGTACAAGCGTTGAATACAAAGTTATTTTTGGAAGGAAATGCGAATGCAATGATGTCACCGGTAAACATCAAGCAGGGACGTATTTTCTATGGTGATCAAGGGATTGAATTTCGGGCCAATGCAGGTGGCGGATACATTCAAATTCCGTGGACGAACATTGAAACGATTAGCATGGAAATCTTCTTAAAGTTTTACTTCCGTGGTTTTTTTATCAAGACGACACAAGGTCAAACTTTTGAATTTGTCGGGGGCAAAGCTAAGCAAGCGCTAACGATTTTCCGCGAACAGCTTAAGGCGGATCAAATCCGTCGCCGTAAAGGTGTGCTGGAACGCAACAAATAAGCGCGCTACAATGGTGTCAGGAGGCGTCGGATGAAAACATTAAATTTAACAGTGGTGCGGCATGGTAAGACATACTTTAACCGCTATAATAAATTACAAGGTTGGGGTAATTCGCCACTAACTGATGAAGGAATTGCAGATGCACACCAAGCGGGCGAACGACTAGCTGACGTACCATTTAAAGCAGCCTATAGTTCAGATACAACCCGAGCAATGGATACAGCAAACATTATTTTGGCAGCCAATCAAACGGCGACAGATATTAGTTTGCAAACGGCTTGGAATTTTCGTGAAGAGTTTTATGGTAGCTATGAAGGCAGCAATATGGATGTCGCCTGGACAAATGCTGGTGCGACCGTTGGCTTAAGCACTTATGCCGCAATTGTTGATGCTTATGGTGTTGATAAAACAAAAGATTTGTTGAAAGCGGCTGATCCATGGCATGACGCAGAAGATGCGACTGAATATTGGCAACGAGTCGAAGCGGGATTCAAGCTGATTTTAGATAATCCAGCTTTGCAGGATGGGGATGATGTTTTGCTGATAAGTCATGGGAATACGTTGATTTCCTTGGCTGACCGGTATGGACAAGGCAAGATTCAGGTTCATGAACGTCCAGCAAATGGTTCGATTGCGAAAATGCAATTGTCGGCTGAAGGAATCAGCATCTCGATGTACAACAATCAAATGATTTAAAAAAGAGAGTGAGACGAAAGACGCTTTGAACCCGATGATAATGTTGTTTAACCCGCTTGTGTAAAGGTATGAGTGGATCAAGTCGCGTTATATTAAGGGTTTAGCCTTTCGGAACACGTTTAAAAGCCGCCAATCCTCCGATTTTAGATCGGGAGATTGGCGGCTTTTTTTGAGACAGAGACTTCTGTCCCGGCCTCCGTATTAGTGCCAGAAGATTTGAACTTCACCATCTGTGTGGAATGAATAGTCGTAGTCAGAATCTTCCAAAATTGAGGCAACAGCGGCTTGTGCCATTGTGTTAAATACTGAAAGTGGCATTTCGTTTGTTAGAACGAGTTGGTCACGCAATTGTGGGTTCTTGCGGAATAAGAATTGGTAGTGACCAATGACATCTTCACGTACGTAGTCTTGTAAGTCGTGCAAATTAACAGTGGCAGATTCGTAACCAAAATCAGCGACTGTCGTCATGATTTCAGTCAAGCGCTTGGCAATTGAATCTTCGACTTCGGTGCGAACGTCTGAGTGGGCCGTCTCGGGTTGCCAGTCAGTGGCGTGTTGCAAATCATTCTTGGCAACTAAGTACTTGTTAGTCATAGTATTATCCTCGTGTGATGTATTTAATACATTAATCATACCAGAATAGTCGTGAAAAACGAGTAGGAAAATGTGCCATTTCATCGAAGACTGTTGCGCCCAGGAAACGCTAATTTCTGCGGTTCATGTGGCGTCATGTTATACTATTTGTTAGCAATTAAGTAGGGAGAATGTCGATATGGGACGTAAACGAAAAGCCTCAGTCGCAGGTGTTGTTGTGGCGTTGGGAATTTTTGCGTTGCAACAAACGGTTTTAAAGGACAATCACGGTTCACAGCAAGGCAAGACGAATTATGCAAATTCAAGTGTGAAAGTGAATCAGTCGGTTGATTACGGTTCACCGGAAGATCAACATCCAGCAGAATCTTTGGCCTCGTCAGTTTTAACTGATGCAGTCAAAAAGCAACTTGCAACCAATAGTATTCGATTTAACGGGTCGGGTGCCTTTGTTTTGAACGATAATAAGACATCGCTCGATGCGAAAGTTTCCTCGGCACCGTATGTACAGTTGGCTAAGCAGGATTCACTTGGTCGTGCAGGTGTGGCTAACGCGCTGTTAAACAAGTCAAGCCGTATTTATCGTTCTCGTGATGAAACGGGTAACTCGCGGCAAATTAATCCGGTAGGGTGGCACCAGTTGACAATTGGTGGTAATTTCCACGTGTTGTACAATCGTGGTCACTCAATTGGGTACGCTTTAGCTGGTAGCGTGAAGGGCTTTGATGCTTCAGAAGCTAACCCACAGAACATTACTGCCCAAACTGCCTGGGCTAACCAGTCGTCAAATGGTAATGATGAGAATACAGGTCAGAACTACTATGAGACGCTGGTACGAAAGGCGTTGGATAATCGTAAGACAGTGCGTTACCGGGTGACACCAGTCTATGAAGGAAACAACCTGGTACCATCAGGTTCGCACATGGAGGCCAAGTCTTCAGATGGTTCTTTGGAATACAACGTGTTTGTACCAAACGTTGAGCCGGGGGTTGTCATTAATTATGCGACTGGCTATGGAAAGCTTGCAAAGTAACTTGCGCAAGGCACAAAAAGTCGCTATACTAGTTATATTGTTGGATCTGTAGTGTAATGGATATCACGTCGGATTCCGGTTCCGGAGATGAGGGTTCGATTCCCCCCAGATTCATTGATATAACGAAAATAAAGCTCTGAAAGTCTTAATTTAAAGGCGTTTCAGGGCTTTTATTTTTTGCTTTGTAGCACAATCACGGATAACGTAAGCCAGCTAGTCATTTTTGCTACAAATTCGTTAGGTTAAACCTTGCAATGTGTTAAGTTTACCTTTATTATAAATATATAACAGAATACTTGTGCGACGTGGTCACAGGCATTTTTTAAAATTTAAACATAACGAATGATAATACATAGAAAAAGGTGAACAAGATGGCATCATCAGAAGGTAAGGCAATAATGGGACGCAACATTAAGCGTCTCATAAAGCAACGAGAAATTACAGCGGCACGATTGGCTGAAATCGTTGGTGTATCAACGGCGACAATTTCTGATTGGTCGAACGGTAAGACGTATCCCCGCATCGATAAAATTGAAGCAATGGCTGATTACTTCGGGGTATCAAAATCAGACTTAGTTGAGGATCCAGACAAGGTGTCGACAGCGGTAGCCACTGACGAGCCGGTCTTGATGGCAGCACACTGGGGGTTGGATATTTCGGGCTTGCCTGATGAAGATCGTCATCGTGTGATTGACCGGGCGAAAGCTTATATCGAAGGATTAATTGCGGACTACGAGGATCGGAATGCGAAGTAACGATTACGATGAGTTATTGATGCGCGTCGAGCAAGATTTGGTGGCCCATGGTCTAGAAGCGGTTGTCTTAGATACAATGCCATTGAAAGAAAATTCCGGTCTTGATGGGGTGGCGTATCTGAAGGGAAATAAGGCTTACATTTTCATTGATAAAACCTTGGCAACGTTTGATAAGGCGCGGACCTTAGTTGAGGAATATCATCATGCAATTTCAGATCTTGGTGATCATTTGGACTATGACGCTGTGCGTGCACATAATAATGAGGTGAGCGCCCGTGAAGAGGTGATTGCCTACATGACATCACCGGAAGATTTAGTGCGGGTAGCCCACTATCACGAAGACGAACCGTTTGCTGCGTGGATGCTGACTGAGCATTTAGGTTACCCGGCTGATTTTGCTGAGGAAACGGTTGCGTACTATCGGCGTCGTGGCCTGATTCCAGGGTAGACACGACGACAGATTGTTTTTTAAGAAAAGAAGGTAGTAGAACAATGGCATTACCATCAAACCAGCGCAATGGCATGCATTTTCAATCAATGGTGTCAGGAGTTGCAAAAGATAAGCAAAAAGCAGTGAAGTATGTCCAAAAGGGCGCTACTCGCCGGGATATGCTTGAATTGATTAATGCTTTCAATGCAGCACATCCCATGGACCGCATTAGCTATCGTTAGGAAAAACCTAACAAAACACTTGCAATTAACTTTTACCTAACCTATAATAAATAGTGTCCTAGTTAACAGGGATTATGTTGATTAGGACTTTTATTAACTAATAGGGTTAGGTTTAAGTTAACCAAGTGGGAGGATGGATATGACCATTAATGTATTTGCAGGAGCTGTTGTATTTGCAATTTTAGTAATCATTTGGATTGGGATGATGTCAGTGGCGTCACTGGTAGAATACTTGATGTCACGCCGTTGGGCAGCTATCTTCCGTGGCTTGGGTCGGATTGTACGTTATGGATTTGCCCGTCTTGGTGGTGCTGATCAGCAGGAAGCGCACCGACTAGTTTTACAGAAATAAGGTATCAATATAGGCAATCAGTTCAGTGAGACTGATTGCTTTTTTTGTTCACAATTTAGGAGTGTTTCATCACAAATTGTCCCAAAATAACCAGCATTCCCTTGTTATTCTATCAAAGAAGAGAAAAGGGAAGGTTGAGACCATGATGAAACGATTGGTTTTATTGATTGCGGCGAGTTTCTCGCTGACAATGGCATTTGGTACGGTAACTGGTTATGGGGATGACGCAGCGACATTACCAATTGCACAAAATAGTAAGGCATCAGATAAAAATACAATTATTGCGGCGTATGTCGATGCCCTTGAAGAAATTGATTTGATGCGTGATCGCTTCAAGGCTGAGACCGATGTGGTTGACTGCTTAAAGAAAGCGGATCATCAATTGAGTGATCACCTCACACAAACTGAGAACGGACTACTGTCTGCCGAACAGTCGGCGTACCAATATGTCGCTGACTACATTTTTTTGATTCATGAGGTGCGGTTACTGACCATTTTTAATGATGATAAAGATGGTTGGGCTGATAAGTTAAAGAGTGAGGAAGATATCCTACAAACAAATTTGCATGATTTTCAGGCCTTAAATGATCCATTTACGTTGCAAGATTTGATTCATATGGCAGACTATCAATTAATTAATGATGCTTTGACCGAAGAGGAGGTTGTGAAAGCTTCTTCAATTTCTTTATCAGCGAATGAAGAACGATCATTGATTGATATGACGGGAACGTGGTTTGCAGTTATTGGCACAGTGACGGTGTTAGTTGTACTGACGTTAATTGAGTTGCACACAAGTGTCATGTCAACCGTATTTCGGCGGACAAAGCGACGGTTACTAAGTAAAGTCAAATAAGACAAAAACGACTAAACCGAGGTTTAGTCGTTTTGTATTTGAGACAATGTAAAGTTGAGCTTTTTTTAGGTTTAAGGCGTATAATAGATGTATCGATTAAATAAGATATTTGATGGTGACATCAGGTGGTTATTTGGGTCGGTTCGTAATGAACGGCAACGTTTGTTGCGGTGTTGAAAGCGCGTTGTTACAATTGTTTGCGAAACTTTATGCAAAGTCGTATAATAAACAACGTAAAAACGTTTACAAAGAATTTCTGGGAGGAATCTTAATAATGACTGTTAAGATTGGTATCAACGGTTTCGGCCGTATTGGTCGTTTGGCCTTCCGTCGCATCCTTGAGTTGAAGGATACTGCGGACGACATCGAAGTTGTTGCAATTAACGATTTGACTAACCCTGCTATGTTGGCATACTTGTTGAAGTATGACTCAACGCACGGTACTTTGCCAGTTGATGTTTCAGCTGACGAAGACGGTATCATCGTTGATGGTAAGAAGATCCGTGTTTACGCTGAGCGTAACGCGGCTGACTTGAAGTGGGTTGCAAACGATGGTGTTGAAATCGTTTTGGAGTCTACTGGATTCTACACTTCAGCAGAAAAGTCACAAGCTCACTTGGATGCAGGTGCTAAGAAGGTTTTGATTTCAGCTCCAGCTGGAAACATCCCAACGGTTGTCTACGGTGTTAACCAAGACACGTTGACTGCAGACGATCACATCGTATCTGCTGGTTCATGCACGACGCAATCATTGGCTCCATTGGCAAACGCCTTGGACAAGGAATTTGGTATCGAGATCGGTTTGATGACGACGGTTCACGCCTTCACTTCAACGCAAATGATCTTGGACGGTCCTAAGGGATCAAAGTTCCGTTCAAACCGTACTGCTTCAGCAAACACGATTCCTCACTCAACTGGTGCCGCTAAGGCTATCGGTTTGGTTGTTCCTTCTGTTGCTGGTAAGTTGGACGGTCACGCACAACGTGTTGCTGTTGTTGACGGTTCTGTTACTGAGTTGACGACTGTTTTGTCAAAGACTGTTACGGCTGAAGAAGTTAACGAAGCTGTTAAGAAGTACACGAACGACTCATTCGGTGTTAACGAAGACGAGATCGTGTCATCAGACATCATTGGCGACACACACGGTGCTGTGTTTGACCCAACTTTGACTAAGGTTATCACTGTTGGTGATAAGCAATTGGTTCAAACTGCTGCTTGGTACGACAACGAATACGGTTTCACTTCAAACATGATCCGTACTTTGTTGCACTTGGCAACTCTCTAATTGCTAATTTCTAGCAGATAGAGTAAAAACAGGTGGTTTAGGCATACTAAACCACCTGTTTTTTGTTATAATAGACTTATTGAAGTAATTTAATTATATACACAGAAAGAAGGACTTTTCCCATGGCTAAGTTGACTGTTGAAGACTTGGAGTTGAAGGGTAAGAAGGTTTTGATGCGTGTAGACTTTAACGTTCCTTTGAAGGAAGAGAACGGTGAAGTTGTTGTCTCAAACGACAACCGTATCGTAGCTGCATTGCCAACTATTAAGTACGTTTTGGAGCAAGGTGGACGTGCAATCTTGTTCTCACACTTGGGTCGTATCAAGAGTGAAGATGACAAGAAGGGCTTGTCAATGAAGCCTGTTGCACAACGTTTGGCTGACTTGTTGGGTCAACCTGTAACTTTCGTTCCTGCTACTGAAGGTAAGGAATTGGAAGATGCCGTTGCTGCATTGGAAGATGGTCAAGTTTTGATCTTTGAGAACACACGTTTCGAAGACGTTGTTAACGGTGAAGAAGTTAAGCGTGAGTCAAAGAACGATCCTGAGCTTGGTAAGTACTGGGCTTCATTGGGTGATGTCTTTGTTAACGATGCGTTTGGTACTGCACACCGTGCCCACGCTTCAAACGCAGGTATCGCAGCTAACATTGCGCAAACTGCTGCTGGCTTCTTGATGGAAAAGGAAATCAAGTTCTTGGGTGGTGCCGTTGAAAACCCAGAGCGTCCATTCGTTGCTATCATCGGTGGTGCTAAGGTTTCAGACAAGATTACGATTATCGAAAACTTGTTGAAGAAGGCTGACAAGGTTATCGTTGGTGGTGGAATGGCCTTTACGTTCGATGCTGCTAACGGTAAGGCTATTGGTAACTCATTGTTCGAAGAGGACAAGGTTGCGTTGGCTAAGCAATTGATCGAAGAAGCTGGCGACAAGTTGGTCTTGCCAGTTGACGCCGTTGCTGCTGACAAGTTTGCTAACGACGCTGACACTTACATTGCTGAAGATGGTATCAAGGATGGCTACATGGGTCTTGATGCTGGTCCTAAGTCAATTGAATTGTTCAAGTCAGTTTTGGCAGATGCTAAGACGGTTGTTTGGAACGGACCTATGGGTGTGTTCGAAATGCCTAACTTTGCCAAGGGAACTTTGGCTATCGGTGAAGAATTGGTTAAGGTTACTAAGGAGAACGGTGCAACGACTATCGTTGGTGGTGGTGATTCAACTGCCGCTGTTCAACAACTTGGTGTTGCTGACCAATTGAGCCACATCTCTACTGGTGGTGGTGCTTCATTGGAGTACTTGGAAGGTAAGACTTTGCCAGGTATCGCAGCTATTTCAGAAAAGGACTAATTTTTAGTCACTAAGATAGTTATTTAGAGGTTTAAACGTACATGTGACGTTTAAACCTCTTTTTTGTGTGGGGGCAGTCGCCGAATAGCTTAAAATGTGGTATATTATTCCAAAGAGTAATAATTAAGAGGATCTATTATGGATATCCGTAAATTTGAAGTGTTTCTGGATTTAGCGAAAACATTAAGCTACACGGAAACAGCAGAACGATTGTTTACGACACAAGGAAACATTTCAAAACAGATTTTGTCTTTAGAGAAAGAATTGGATGTTAAGTTATTTGAGCGCAGTCATCGCATGATTAAGTTGACGGAAGCCGGAGATATCGCAGTCATCTATGCCAATAAGATTATGTCTGAGTACGAGGCAATGCGACAGACGCTACTGCAGCATGCTGATGCGGCTGATTTTGTCCTAAATATTCACGCCATTCCGTCGGTATCAAATTACCGTGGTTTTGAAATGATAACAGCCTTTCATAAAGCCCATCCCGAAGTGGAGCTTCATTTGTCTGAAGTTCACGGGGACCACGTCATTATGTCGCTGGGTAATGGGCAGAGTGATATCGTATTTGGTCGTGACTTTGGTGATTTTGGCGATGATTACGAAACCGTTGTCACCGAGGAGGATTCGTTTGTGTGCATTTTGCCTGCGGATCATCCACTCGCTCAAAACGAGGTTGTTAATCTAACTGATTTGCAGAATGAAGACTTTTTGCTACTGGGACGAGAAACATTAATTTATGACCATGTGATGAGCTTGGCTAAAAAAGCTGGTTTTGTACCGCATGTTGCTTATGAAGGACAACGTATTGATATTATTATGAATATGGTAGCCAGCGGTATGGGCGTCTCGATCATGATGGAAAAGAGTATTGATTTGCCACCTAATGGCACAATCGTTAAGCGGCATATTGACATTAGTGATGCAAGCGAAATGTCATTTATTCGTAAGGCGAATGTTCGCCATACAGAAGCGGCAAAACTCTTTTGGGAATTTATTCAGAAATAAAACAGACAAGCGCTCTTCACAATCCAAGAAACTTGTGATTGCAGGGCGTTTTTTTGTAACGTAATTATTTCCTAAGTGGACGGTTATTGGGCAAACTGACGAGGCGACATTTGATACAATAGGATTACTTAAATTCAAGACAGGAGTGTGGGCATGGTAATTGAGCATTGGTTAAATATTGCGGTCGTTATCTTACTAGTGTTAAATACGCTGGGAGCGATTGTAACGGTGTTCCGCGATAAAACACGGGATATCACCACAGTATGGGCTTGGATGCTAGTTTTGCTGCTATTTCCGGTGTTTGGATTTGCGTTTTATTTCTTCTTTGGGCGGAAGTTATCAGACAAACGCATTTTTGATATTCGGACGCAACGAGTTATGGGGATTGACCGGATAGCGAAAAAACAGAAACAGGAAATGAAGCGGCTTGAGGATAACGAGTACCGTGAAGAGCAAACTTTTGTCCGGCTATTTTTAAATAACGAACAAGCCATTTTTACAAATGAAAATGATGTCGAAATTTTTACTGATGGGCATGAAAAATTTGCGCGTTTATTTGCGGATATTGAAAACGCGACGCATCACATTAACATTGAATATTACACAATTTATGATGACCAAATTGGTAATGAACTAGTTGATTTGCTGACTAAAAAGGCGCAAGAAGGGGTTCGTGTGCGAGTTATCTTTGACGCGTGGGGATCTGGCGGCCGTCATAACAAGATGTACCAACGGTTACGCGATGCAGGTGGCCAAGTTGAGGCTTTCTTGATGGCGCGTTGGCAAATGTTTTCACTGCGAGTGAACAACCATGATCACCGTAAGCTGGTTATCATTGATGGTAATATTGGCTACATCGGTGGATTTAATGTTGGGGACCAATACTTGGGACGCAAGCCAAAATTTGGGCATTGGCGTGATACCCATTTGCGTGTTGAAGGGGATGCAGTCTTAGCCATGCAGAGCCGTTTCTTTATGGATTGGAACGCGACAACGGTGACTGAAAAGTTACAATTTTCAGAGGATTACTTTCCAGATACCACAGTAGCAGGTGGCGTTGCAATGCAAATTGTCTCGTCGGGACCTGAATCAGATGCCAAGCAAATTTATCAAGGCTACCTCCACATGCTGGCGATTGCACAAGAAAGCATTACCATTCAGTCGCCGTACTTTATTCCAAACCAGGCGATTATGGATGTACTGTCGGTTGCGGCCCGGTCTGGTGTTAAGGTACGAATCATGATTCCGGGGATGCCAGACCACGCGTTTGTTTATCGGGCAACGCAATATTATGCGCACCAGATGGTGAAGGCAGGGGCCGAAGTTTATACGTATGATAACGGCTTCTTACATGCAAAGACCCTGGTGATTGATGATAAGGTGGTTTCAGTTGGTAGTGCGAATATGGATATCCGATCTTTCGCGTTGAATTTTGAAGTGAATGCTTTTATGTATAGTCGTGATGTGGCTCGACAGATGAATGATATCTTCGCTGAAGATCTGAAACACGCAACGAAATTGACCCGGCAATACTTCAGTGAACAATCGCTTTGGTTACGTTTCAAGCAAATGTTCTCACGTTTGTTGGCGCCAATCTTATAATTGAAACCGCTTGCAATGGGGTGTTAAGCGCGTTACAATGACGACATAACACGATGAGGGGAACTAAATTATGTCTGAAGAGCGTACATTAGTATTGATCAAGCCGGACGGCGTGGCACGTGGTTTGATGGGGGAAGTGTTTTCTCGGTTGGAGCGAAAGGGCTACCGAATCACAGATATGCGAATGGTGACAGCCACTGAAGCGCAATTGCGTGAGCACTATGCGGATAAGGTGGACGCACCATATTTTCCGGAAATTGTTGATTATATGACGAGTGGCCCATTGGTGGCAATGATTGTTACGGGGACTAATATTGTTAAGAATTTCCGAGTCATGGCTGGTGTGACGAATCCAAGTGAAGCAGCGCCAGGAACGATTCGCGGTGACTATGGGCGTGATTGGGAAGATGGTGCAGTTCGTAATATTGTGCATAGTTCAGATAGTGTGGCCAATGCAGAACATGAAATTGGCGTTTGGTTTAGCTAGATTCAAATAGAGTAACTTTTAAGCGGTTGGGACAACAATGTCCTGACCGTTTTTTGTATGTTCTTCAAAATTTATACCAGTTGACCTGTTAGGATGTGGGGTGGTTGATAATGACGTAATGTTTATTAATTCACAAAACCGCAATCTGCTTACTTAAAAATATGAAAACGCATTCAAAAACAAGGCTATATGCGCATTTTTTCACGAATTTACATAAAAGGGTTGCACTTAATTTGTCTTATGTGATAT
>ERZ894226.640-NODE-640-length-18931-cov-7.441937_pt1 | contig 18931 bp, 19 predicted proteins | sample MGYA00380294_ERZ894226 | MGnify/ENA primary metagenome ERZ894226 (study PRJEB32331, sample SAMN06328434) | human gut metagenome | biome: human gut microbiome; feature: stool | host: Homo sapiens | collected 2014-10-29 ... | reverse complement strand
CCAAGCCATAAGGTGATCCGGCTCATGCAGAGGCAGGCCGCGAAACGACAGATTAGCCAGAAAATCAGCAAATCCGATAAAGTTATAAACTTCGGGACAGCCTGCAAGTCGGAAATGCTCATTGCCGGTCCCGGCAAAGAGGGGAGGCCATAGTCGCGCAGAACCTGCCATAGATGAGGCAAAACCGTTCCGAAAGCTATTACTGCCGCAACCGCTGTGCTTTGCCGCAACTTTGCTTTCACGGTGTATTTCCGGCCTAAAGGAGTAGATGCCAGAATTTCAGCCATTCCACCCTTACGCTCCATCGCAAATAGACCGCTGAAGCATAGGGCGCACAACAACCCCGCCAAAAGCGTATCTTGCACATCACTTGTGCCGGTAAAGCCGAACAGCTTCTTGTAGCCGGCCTCATAAACAAGCCACGCACCGGGATTCTCCTTGAGGTAGTAGCTAATATTGGATTGAAGAACACGCTGATAGGCAGAATATTTTTGTTGCAAGGAATTGTAGGCCAGTAGTGCTTCGCTGCTCAATTCGCCACGGTTGACGCGTTTCTGTACTTCCAACATGGGAGCAAACTCATTACGTTGCTCTTTCAGCCAGTCGCGGCTTTCTTCGCTCCACGGCCCGGAAATATGCTTCATATAATAGGCGTAATAGATTTCGTTCGCATCCATGTAGCTTTCTGCCGTCACGCCCTGATAGATGCCAAACACCAGAAACGCTGCCAAGAATACTGCGGCTCCATTCATCAGCAATAACTTCCTGCCCTCTTCATGGGTAACAGAGGTCGCACGCGTTTTACGGGAAAACGGAAGTGCAAAGCTGTGCTTGGCAGCCGGCAGTAGCTGTGCCTTGGCAAATACCGTACAGAATGCCGCAAACAAGCTGCCGCCCAAAACGGCTGCCGTCAACCATTCGACCAGCGGCAGGCTGACAGGATTACCAAACCAGAAAAGATTCCGATAGTTCCCCAACAGTTCATTGGTCTGCAGCAGGCTCACCATATTCGCATATTTTATAACGTTCCAATGACTTGTGGCAGGGATTGCAGCACGGATACCGTACATTGCCAAGGGCTGCGCCAACGCGCCAATCCACCCGGCCGCAGCGCGTTTGGCGATAAGGGCAGCAAGCATGACCCACAGGCCCATCACAAACGCACCGGCCCATTTTGCAAGCAAAAACCGAAGCAGGTATTGCCCAACTGTAATCTGCATTGTGCAGCGCATCAATGCGGGAACACTTTGAATCGTGCGATTCATAGGCCCCAAGCTGAACGATGCCGAGCAATATGCGAGGTTGACCCCATACAGCACCGTAAGAACGACCAATAAGCTGGCAGCAAATGCCGCCAGCTTTGCAATGGCCGTCTTTAACCGTCCACCGGGCAAGCTGCGAATCAGGCTCAACAAACCGCTGTCGCGCTCCTGTCGCACAAGGATCAGCGCCAGCAAGAGCATAGATGCCAGCAAAATCAGGTCGGTAAACGCATAGCTGATGGCTGTGTACAGACCTTTCTGCGGGTAATAGTCTATGGGTGTCTCCGTTAGCCCGGCATAAACTTGTGCGGTCAGTTCGATATTTTTCAAATCGTACCCAGTACGGTCATTTTGAAAAATCGAGATGCCAGACAGTTGAGATGCCTTGGTCTGAACGCCATCCAAAAAGTCGCTGTAGGCCGCCACGGTGTCATATTCGCTTTGCAGCTGGCTGAACAAGCGGTACTCTGTGTTCAAGTTATCCGTGAACAGAGTATAGGTCTTATCTGTGTACTCTTGTTCATAGGCATCGAACATAGCGGCGTTGTCCTGCCGATACTGCATAAGGCCGTGGCTTCCGTAAGCCAGTTCCCGGTAATACTGCCCGATTTTTACAAGGCTTTCTATCTCAGTGTATTTGTCGTGAAGATAGGCTCCCTTTTCTTCCATGGTTTTATCGGAAAGCTCGACACCTACTGCGCGATAAGCTGATGCAGGAGGCTGTTTGGCGGTGGGGCGGGTGCCCATCCACAGCAGCAAGAGATTGGCGGACGCCAGTATCGCCAACAGGACAGGGAACACCCTGCCACCCCAGATTTTGCGGAGCTCAGCAAAAAATAGACTCATTTACCGTCTCCCTCACCAAACACATTCAAGTACACATCTTCCAGACCTTGGCCGGGCGCGTATTTTTCAATCAACTCCGGCACGGGCGCGGCATCCACGATTTTGCCCGCGCGCAGCAGAATGACCTTGGTCGCCACCGTTTCCACATCCGAAACAACGTGCGTTGCCACAAGAATAATGCGGTCTTTTGCCATATCTGCCAGCAATTCACGCAGACGGACTCGCTCTTTCGGGTCAAGACCTGCCGTCGGTTCATCCAAAATCAGCAGCTTGGGGTCGCCCAGCAGGGCGGATGCCAGCAGCAGACGCTGCTTCATACCGCCGGAATAGGCAGAAAGGCGCTTGTCCAATTCGGCGGTCAAGTTTACGGCGGCCGCCACACGGGCCACCTCGGCGGCAACGGTCTTGCGTGGGATTTCCTTCAACGCGGTCATATAGGCCAGAAAGCGCCGCCCGGTATAGCTGTCATACAGTCCCTGCTGCTGCGGCATATAGCCAAGAATACGGCGAAAGGCAATACCCGCTGCGGGCTTGCCGCACCAAAGCACCTCGCCGGAATCGGGCGCAAGCGTACCTGTGATAATGTGAATTAAAGTAGACTTCCCCGCACCATTTGGGCCAAGCAATCCGTAAAGCCCCGGCGTTAGTGTAATCGATACCCCTGACAAAGCTTTTTTCACTTGTGGCTGTGCATTTTTCTTAAATGTAAACAGGGGAATTTCCGAAATATATGTCTTGTGAATTGAATCAAGTGTAAATGTATGGCTCATAATTACAATCCAAATTTACCCATGAAGTTTTAACAATAGGTAGAATTATTCGAATGCGTCCTTAACCATTAAGTAACCGTTTTGATTTGAATTTATATAATCCTGCTTTGTGATGAAGGCGTATATGTTAGCAACATAATCGAAGTTTGAAACTGTAGCAGTCGTACAGTCCCTGCTGCTGCGGCATATAGCCAAGAATGCGGCGGAAGCAATACCCGTTGCAGGTTTGCCGCACCAAAGGAACTCACCAGAGTCAGGAGCAAGCGTGCCTGTGATAATGTGAATCAAAGTGGATTTGCCCGCGCCGTTGGGAGCCAAAAGACCGTAGAGGTCCGGGCTAAGGTTCAGGGAGACACCGGCAAGGGCCTTTTTGGTTTTGAGCTGTGAGGTTGCCCCATTGCACCTGCCAAAGCGCAGCGGGGGCTGGGGCAAGGGATAGCTTTTGCACAGACTGTCCAGTTGCAACTCAAACGCATCCATGATCGGAGGTTCATTTTTGAGTTTTCGAGGATTTGAAACTTATGTTTGCACCGCATTTCCTGGCGGCGCTTGTTTGTTATCCAGAAATGACGGAATCCGCTATCGGCGTAACGTTTGGCGTGTTCGCGAAAAAATCCGCCTTTGCAATCAGCCCCATCCGCTGAGCGTCCGGCATGGACATCTCCGTCAGACGTCCTTCGTAGACGGATTTGATTGTGCCGGTGTATCTAGCGTACTGTACAAGCAGACTTCCGCCTGCTTCGCAGAGGATGCGGTCTGGCCGCTGATAGCCGTTCCTCATGCCCTTTAAGGTGAGTTCCGACACAGTCTTATCAGGAACATTCGCATAATAGCGAAGAAAACGGATGCTGTCCGGGTCTGTATTGTCGGTAATGTCGTAGACAAAATTCTCATCATCATAGAACCCGCAAATCTGTGTAGTATCGCCCGCATAAATCGGGACATTTTGAATGGTCGTCTTTTCCATATTGCGCAAATCGTAAACTTCCAGATTTCCAAGGTTGTTTTCGAGCTTTTTCAAAATAAATAGCCGGTGCCCATAGACAATATTGACGCCCTCAAAATCGCTGTAATTCCAGGAAATCAAATCGGTAAAGGTTCGGGTCTTCAGGTCATAGGCCTTGAAAGCATACCCGGTTTCTGTCTGTGACTGAAACAGCAGGTTGGTATCAAAGGCTCCAAACAATCTGTCTGTATCGGGCAGCTTTCTTACAAGAACTTCGACTTCCCCGGTTGCGGCATCCACTCTCCAAAGCTCGGTCTGAGGATCCGCGTCCCATGAATCGACTGTGTTGATATCGATATAGATGGACTGGGAATCCGCTGCGATGGCATCGCTGATTCTTCCGCTTGCGCCAATGTCCACAAGGACTTTTTTCTCGCTTCCATCCGCGTTCATCACAAATATTTTACCGGTGGATGTCCCATCGGAGGCTGCGCCATCTTCGGTGCCGCGCTGTACATAATACAACTTTTGCCCATCCAGGCTGGTAAACAGATAACTTCCACCGGTAGTATAAGGACACCAACTCGTACAGCGGTCATTATCGTGTGTACAGTTTGGCGTATTGCACAAATAGATTCGCTGCGTTGTGGCGAAATCGGTGTACAGGATGTTATTTGCTGTCCCATCTGCGGAAAGCAGGAGCTCATAATACCCTGCATTGGTTGCGGCACAGTTTTTCAAGAGAGGACCATACGGATCTGTAACCAGGGCAACCGTATCCTGATATTCTTCGCGATTGGTACCCTGTTCTTTATAGGTGTCAATCTGCGCACACCCAGCAGTCAATATTGTAATACAAAGGCAAATTGCTGCAATCCGTTTGCTTTTCATGTCATATCCCTACTTCTTCACTATAATATCTTTAACTAATAAAAGGAAACTGGATTGATTGCAATCCAGCCCCTTCCATCTGACGATTCTACTTGACGTATTTACAAATCAAATTTTGCCGGAACAGCTTCTGGAGTTGGAAACCATGTTTCTTAGTTGACATCATCCTCTGGTGATATCCCACAATTGGGACTGTGAACTATCCGAAGAACGCCAATAAACATTACTTCCCTTCGTCCCGCCAGATGCGCTCATACACTTCAAATAGGGGGGCAAGACAAATCCAAAAACATTTGAAACTAAAAGATTACCACTTTCATCTACAATTTTTATTGTATAATCAGAACTGTCATTATCACGCCATGGATAAACTGTGCAGGCAGCATTGGCATCGCTGGGACTATAGATGTTGAGAGTCAAATCCGTATGGTTATAACACCCTACGCGATACAAGCGGTTTCCAGCATCGATTGCCTCAATATACCATCGCTGAGAGTCGTCTCCCGTGTTCGACCACACACCAACAGTATCACCGGACTTCACAATAGGTGCGGTGTTCTCAACATTTAAATATGCCGAACTGTAGGCACGGCTTGTAATATGAACTTTGGTATTTGTAGGAACATCCAACAAAGCCCGCGGTTCAGCTGCAAAGGTGGGGAGTGCCATAGCCACCATCATTGCGAGAGCGAGTAGGAACATGGGGATGCGTTTCTTAATCGTTGACATTTGATAAGCCTCCAATCTAATGGATTTAATAGGGTTGATATTCGGACAATTACAAGCGCCTGTGCACCGACGCTTAAATATACATAGAAACTCTAATCTGAGAAAAGATGTGCTTTGATTTGCCATAACCATACCATTGGAAATGGAAAAAATCAACGGAAGTGTCATACAAGACGGATTTTTTGCTATGAAAACGGCAAAAGGGTTGCAAACCGCCAAAACGATTTGCAACCCTTTTCATATTAATATGTGCTATTTTCACGGGAAAATTGTCCGCCAGAAGTCATTTTCCTCGTTGTCTTGTATCACTAACCTTTGCCAAAATCCTCAAGAATATCGTGAAGAATGTTCATTTTGGATTCGCCGAGATTGCTTCCCTTGCTTGTGGGAGAACGGAATTCCTGAATCAGTTCCTCAACAATTTTTATCTGCGAAGCTGACAGCCCCTGCGTGGAGACGCCCGTTGGCTTTTCGAGACCAAGTAAAGCGTCTAACGAAATACCAAATAACTCAGCGATACTAATCAGTACATCGGTGGGAACGGGGTGGGCATCGCTTTCATAGCCACTGACAGTCGATACAGATTTGTTAAGCCGTTCAGCCAGATATGCCTGCGTCCAATTACGACTTTGACGCAATTCCTTGATTTTGGCTCCAAGATAGCGCTCCATAGAATATTCCCCCTTACATATATAGTCTACCGTTTGCAATTTCTATATTGTCGTAGTATTATTTTGTTAAAATACGATATTACAGAAATTACATTGACTATCTCAGAGGGATACGCTATGTTGGAAGAAACGAACAAGCTATGGAAATTAGCCGACAGGAGAACAGGTATGAACATTTTAATTTGCGATGATGAACGATTCGCCGCAGAAAAAATCGCCGAAATGGTAAGTCGTTCCGCTGTACAGCACCATCTGGCAGTGTCTGTTGTAAAATATACCGACGTTGAAAAGTGTCTGGCAAGTCCGTTAAATCGGTGTGATATAGCCTTTTTTGATATTGATATGAAGCCCTATAACGGTATAGATCTGGCCAGAAAATTACATAACGAAAATCCGAATGCGATCATCATCTTTGTCACAAATTATATTGAGTATGCACCGGCAGGGTATGAGGTAAACGCGTTCCGGTATCTGCTAAAGCCGGAGATGGATAAGAATTTCGAACGAATCTTTGAGGATTCACTGGAAGCATACAAGAAAAATCACCAGATTGTATCGTTTTCTATTGATGCCGAGCATATTGAAGTGCCGGTACATAACATTTTATATCTTGAGTCCGAACAACGTATTATGCAGATGCATTTGCTCCAAAGTGACCGGGCCTGTCACAGATTCTATGCGAGTATGACGCAAATGGCTGCGGAACTGGAGCCTATGGGATTTTTGCGGATTCAAAAAAGCTATCTTGTCAACATGGAGTATATAGAATCGCTTAAATACGGCGAAACAAGACTAAAGGGTGGCATTGTGCTGAAGTCGAGCGAAAAGAACCATTCCGAAATTAAGCAGCGATATTCTTTATGGAGGGCCAAAAACAGATGGAATATTGTTTAAGCATACTTTATGTGGCAATGGACGAATTAGGAATGATCTGGTGCATGGATGCATTTATGGAGCGCCGGTATAAAGACTGGAAGTTCTGGGTGACTTTTACAATTAGCATGGCGGTTTCCTTCTATTTGTTTAATTTTGTTGTCAGTGGTATTACGGTTTTGCATATTTTAATTGCTTATGCTATGTTTTTTATCTGGTCCTATTTATTCTTTAAGGTTACAAGTATTACACTTCTGGTGTTGGTGGTACTGCTGTATAGTGTTATTTCCTATTTCATCTCGTTTGTGGTGATGGGAACAACATCCTATCTGCTTGAAACTAGTATACAAACCCTACGACAGAAGTATTTTCCCTTTATTGCGAGTAGTATCATAAACTACTTGCTGTTACTGTTAATTTGCACTATTGTCAAAAAAATTCATCCGTTTAAACGTGCAAGCCAGATACGCTGGTCACTTCTATTTCTTACATTTTTGTTCCCACTGGCCAGTTTCGTTGTTCTTCTTACATTGATTTTTACGAGCCTGAATTTTCCTAATAACAGTAGTGCTTTTCTTCTTTGCGGCATTTTTCTTGTAGTTGCAAATATCGCTGTATTCTTACTGCTTGATTGGGTAGATAGCAGCGATGAGGCAATTAAGCAGAAACTCGCTTTGGAACAGACCGTTCAATTGCAGGCGCAAAATATGTCGGCTCTGGGAAAAGCGTATTCAGAACAACGAAAAATCACACACGATTTTAATTCTCAGCTTGAAACGATTGGATGCCTATTGAAAAACGGCGACAACAAAGATGCCATAGAATTTGTTACGGCACTTCAAGCAAAGCAAACCACGCGTTCTCTGCTTGTAAACACGCACCATCCTATCGTGGACGCTTTACTGAACCAGAAAGCGTACATTGCCAAAGACAAAAACATTCAAATTCATTTCGAGGTAAATGATTTATCCAATCTGCAACTGGATTCGGTTGATATTACTACGATATTGGGAAATCTTCTTGACAATGCGATTGAGGCCTGCGTAATTTATGGAGAGAATAGTCAGATTCAGGTAAAAGTACTACTTGGAAATACATTGTTCTTTGCGATACGTAATACTTGCAAGCCGGTCAAGATTATCGGAGAGTATATCCCGACAACAAAGCCAAACGCACAATTACATGGATTTGGTTTGGAAAATGTAAAAACCCTTTTACGTAAGTATAATGGGGAATATGCAATGGAATATGATGAGGGGTGGTTTACTTTTACGGGAGAAATTGATAATTACCCGATTTTATGACATAAAAACGCTTTTTCATTACAAATCCCGTGCAGTTTTTCCGTTTGTAAACTATAATCAACTCAAACAAGCAGGAGTCATCAAATGCAAACAATTGCGAAGAAAGTTGTCCAAAATTGGGCAGCAAAGGGATACATTTCTGATGACGAAGTAGAAATGTGCCTCTACAACCTTATCCGTCATACATTCACCGTTGCGGTTCTTTGCGTTCTCACTGTTGTAGGCGCTCTTTTGGGCGAATGGAGTAACACAATCGTTTTGATAGTAAGTATTCTGGTTCTCCGTACATACACAAATGGCTATCATTGTAAAAGCTGCGTTGCCTGCATTTTCCTTAGTTTGGCAGTAACACTATTATCTTTGCATATTGTTCCTCTTTTGAATTTTATCACCGCTTTGATTCTGATGTTCGTTGGCTCCAGTATAATTCTTGCGATTGCCCCTACAAATAGTCTACAGATGCATCTTACAGAAGCCGAAATGACTGCTATGCGTAAACACGTTCGCATACGTTTATTGATTTTAACGGTTTCATTTTTACTGTTTGTGTTTGTCAATATGGAAAAGGCGTACTGCATAGCTGTGGCAGTGGCTGTTGTGGCTATTTCATTGCTCACAGTACGGTGTAAATCACAATAAATTTAGGAGGCCGCATATGGAAAAACGTAAGGAAACCACACAGAAAATGGAAGCTGTTACCAAAAAACTAATTCGACATTCTTTCTTGGAGAGCGTTGAAAAATGGCCGCCGGAATGTATAGGCTTCTTCTATCAGCCGCACCGCCCGGAGAAAGCCTTGTCCAAAACGCAGAAGCATAAATAGTAGAAAGACTCCTGAGTGAGATAAAATTGCAAGCCCGTCGCATCTCAAAATGCGGCGGGCTTTTTTTGTGCGCTCGGTTGGGCAACAACTGGCGAAAGGATGCTACGCGCTTAGCAGTAGGAAGCGCTAGCCGAAGGCAAGGGCATCCATCGTGAGGTGGCATCAGAATGCCAGCAGAAAATGCTGACGGGCAAACACATGAACCAACAAGCAGAAATTCATATATTTATAAATTATAGTGATCTAGATAAAATTCGAACGGATTTAAAGTTTAACTCCGCAAAAGTTGCGGAGTATTTGCGATATTATAAGTGCAAAGCAAATTCGGAAGGAATTTCAAAGATGACATCTAACGAGCGACAAAAGAAAATAATTCGCTTGTTAGATAAGCGCCGGAAAGATACGATGGAGCATCTTTCAATAGAATTCCATGTTTCAACAGATACTATCAGCAGGGACATAGCAACATTAAACGAGGACTATCCAATAAAAATAGCCCGGGGCCGAAATGGAGGCCTTTCCCTACCAGACGGATACCACTTGTTCAAGAAAATGTACATGACTCCTGTTCAGGCACTCGCATTACATAGAGCGTTGCTGTATGTCCCTGATGAAATCAAGAAAATCCTTGAGACAATTTTGACCGATTTTGCTTGGTAGTCAATTATGATTACCCAGCACCTTGACAACTGAATACCCAGCATAACAGGTACGTTCCTTTTCCGGCAGACCCGATGGGCGGTTTGGCAAAACCATATGTTGCCAAGGAAAAGGCTATAATGATACACCTGCAGCCTCCCGCGTCAGAGGGGGTGACCGAGCCGGAATTGTAAGCAGTAAGATTCCGGCAGAGCCAGCGAACGGCCGCCGCCAGCGGCCTGCCTGTTGTGTTCCCGGTGTCAGGGGTGCGGGCGGCAAATATGGCACAACAACGAACCATGAACTTTGCCGTTTAGGGCAAATCGTGGGCCGCAGGTTCCCAAGCACCTGCGGCCCATTATTTTGCGTTAAACGGAACAATAGGGGTGAACATAATGCAAACCTATCCCACCGGCTATGCGCAATCCCACCGCATGGCCGAGCATATCTTCCGGGATATACTACCCCAGCGGGGCATGGCAGTGCGCGAGGAGCAAATCGCACTCTGCCACGAAATTCTGGATACCCTATATAATAAGGAAATTTCCATGTGTGAGGCCGGTGTCGGCACCGGCAAAACGCTGGCTTACCTCGTGGGCTGTATCCTTTGGCAGATGCATCGCCCCGAACGGATGAAACTGCCCATCGTTATCTCCACTTCCAGCGTTGCCTTGCAGGACGCTATCCTTACAGAGTATCTGCCCGACCTGTCCGCTATTTTGCTGGACGAGGGTATCATCACCGCACCCATCACAGCCGTTGTCCGCAAGGGCAAAGAGCGTTTTGTCTGCGATTCCCGCCTTGCCGAAAGAGCATCGCTGGTGCAGCCAAGCAGAAAACGGCAGACCAACAGCCTGAACATTGCTGCGCACATTTTGGACATGGATCATATCCCAGAACTTTCCCGGTATGACCGCTGCCGGATCTGTGTGCCGCAGTCCTGCCCGCGCGATTGCTTTATGCGCTTAGATTGCCGCTACCAGCAGTATCTGCGCGATTCCATGAAACCCGACATCCAAATTTGCAATCACAATTATTTGCTGGCTGACGCATCGCATCGGCAGGAAGATAGACCACTGCTCCTGCGCAGTTATCAGGCGCTGGTAGTGGACGAGGCGCACAAATTACCCGATGCTGCCCGCCAGATGTACACGGAAACCTTATCCCCGCACAACATGGATGAATTGTGCCTTTTATTACAACAGGCGCACTACAAGGATTTTTACAGACAGCTACGGACGGCGTTCCTTACGCTGTCGTTCTCCTGCACGCAGGGGCTTTCCAAGCTGCGAGGAAAAGCGAGCGAACCGTTCGTGCTTACGCCGTTCCGCCGCGCTGCGCTCATCGACTGTATAGCATTGTTGCAAAATGCTGGCGGATTGCCGGATGTGCCGCGATACCTGCTGAACAGGCTGGGAGAAGCAGAAAGTCTCCTGCGCCTTTTTCTCTTGCAAGTGCCAACGCGCATCCTCTACATCGACTACGATGCCGATGGTCAGCCCACATTCTGTGCAGCCAGCAACCGCGTGCCGCAGTTGCTTCGCAGTGCGCTGTGGAACACCCGCGAACCAGCAATTCTGACCTCTGGCACACTGGCAGCAGCCGGAGATTTCAGCCACACGGAACAGCTTTTGGGGCTGGCAGCATATGCCCCCCTGCGCCATTTCCGCGCAGATTCTCCGTTTAACCACAAGAAAAAATGTCTGTTGTACTTTCCGCCTCGCGTAAAAATGCAAATGGACAACCGCAAAATGGCAGAAGAAATCGTTCGGCTGGTTGGCGCCTGTCACGGTCACGCGCTGGTGCTGTTTACATCCTACCGCCAAATGGCAGAGGTCCGCGCATTGACGGACGGTCAGTGGACATACCCGACCTATCAGGCATGGCGCAACGGCGGCAAAATCATCCAGCAGTTCAAGCAATCCGGCAACGGCGTACTGTTTGCGGCTGGCTCCTGCTGGGAGGGCATTGACTTTCCCGGCGATATGGTGTCACTGCTGATTATCGCAAAGCTGCCGTTCCCGATACCCGACCCGGTCAGCGACTACAAACGCCAGCAATATCCGAATCTGCGCGATTATATAAACGCCGAAATCATCCCCGAAATGCAGAAGAAACTGCGACAAGGCTTTGGACGTGCCATCCGCACGGAGCAGGACTCTTGTGTGGTCGCTATTCTGGACGAACGTGCGGGTATCGGCGGCAAATACCATGATGCCGCGCTGGCAGCGCTGCCGACCTGCCCAATCACCGAGAAAATCGAAGATGTTCAGCAATTCATCCGGGAGCAGAAGCGCCCGGATTACTTTTTGTGAAAAGAGGAATCTGAGATGTACCTTATGCGAAACCACGATATCTGGATTTATGTGCGCTGCGCCAACAGCGATCCGCGCATTGCCTTTGACCGGCTGTATGACCTTATCGACGAAGCAGCCGGACACGGTTTTCTCGTGCGCGGCACATCTTTTGACCATTGCAGCGGAAACACCTTGAAAGACCGCATTGGTCTGCGCTCTATGTTGGACGCAGTAGAGAACGGTCGGATTGAAGCCGTGATGGTGCGCGATTTGGAGCAAATCAGCCGCAACAGCTACATACTGGTGGGAGTTATTGAAATTCTGCGTCAGAATGATGTCTATCTCATCACCACAGAATGTGACTTAAACGCCGAGCTCATCAACAGCGGTCTGGAACGCTTTGTCGGTGACCGCTTCACGCGGGCATCGTTCGGCAAGCCGCGATTTGATGTTCGTCTCCCTCTGATGGAGCAATTCTGAGGTGCGCCCATGAAAGAATACAAAGTGTGGGCTTTTGCCCGCAGTGCAGCACCGAACCTGCCGGCACTGGAAGAACAGCTTGCGGATGTTATGCGCGAAGCCGACAGGCGCGGCTATATCATCGTAAACTCCTGCATGGAGCAGAAATACGGCACCGAATTTTGGAGGCCCGCCCTGTTCGCCATGCTTATCGCTGTGCAGCAGGGTCGCGTCAATGCCGTCATGGTGCAGAGCCTTGACCGGTTGAGCCACGACATTACAATCTTGTACCGCATCCTGCAATTTCTGCAGAATTACGGTGCAGTGCTGATTACGACCGAAACCAATCTACGATATGAACTCTATCTGACAGGGTTGGAGAATCGAATCCTTGCTCGTACCGCGCGAACCGGAAAAAGAGTTCCGTGGGAGGTGGCTGTTGATGCAGATTGACTCGTTTCCCGTAAGGCTGGAACAGGAGCTGAAATATGCACTGGCCTATGCCGCGCTGGTATCCGCTGCCGCAAACGGAAGATTGCCTAGGGACATCTGCCAGCGCACGAATGTTGGTTATGCCCGGAAATGCGGCGTTTTGCGCCGAGAAGTTTAGTGGTTCTCGTGAATAGCTTTTGACCTGCCTTTCGGGTATGTTGTATGTGATAAAAAGAATGTCACAGCGTTAAACTCGGAGGAAATAGTATGCCGCAAGTCCAAGTTATCCAGCCGATACAGCAACAGCCGAAGCGTCTGCGCGTGGCGGCCTATGCCCGTGTCAGCACGAAATCCAATGAACAGCTTCATTCCATGTCGGTGCAGACAGAATACTATGAAGACCTTATCCAGAAGAACCCGAACTGGGAGTTCGTTGGAGTGTATGCAGATGAAGGTATCTCTGGCACGAGTATCAAGCACAGAGCAGAACTAAACCGCCTTATGGAAGATTGTCGAGCGGGCATGATTGACCGTATTCTGGTGAAATCTGCATCACGCATGGCCAGGAACACGGTAGATCTGCTGACACTCGTCCGAGAACTGAAAAGCATCGGTGTAACAGTACAATTTGAAAAAGAACAGTTTGATACGGATAGCGCCACAGGGGAAATGATGCTGAGCATGATGTGCGCTATTGCACAGGAAGAATCCTTGTCTATCTCCAAAAACATGAAATGGGGTATCCGTAAAAAGATGCAGGCGGGAACCTATGTGAACTGTGCGACTCCTTTCGGATACAGGCAGCAGGATCACCAGCTGGTACTGGAAAAGAATGAGGCAGCAGTAGTCCGCTTGGTTTTTGAAAAGTACCTGAGCGGGGTGGGAATCGCAGAAATTGCACGTTACTTAAATGAAAACCATCCGAAAGAGGGTGGCTGGTGGTACACTTCCGCTGTGCGATTCATGCTTCATAACGAAGCCTATAAAGGCGATACGCTGCACCAAAAACATTACACCACGGACACATTGCCGTTCATGGTCTACCACAACGAGGGCCAGTTCCCGAAATACTGTGCCTATAAAAGCCATGTGGCAATCGTTTCGGACGAGGATTTCGACAAGGTGCAGCAACTTCTGAAAACCAAGCAGATGTCCGTGCCCAATGCCGCTCCACGAGTATTCACAAAGAAAATCTACTGTGCCGAGTGCGGCACTGTGTTTGCCCAAGCCAGCAGAGCAAATGGTGCTGTGGCTTGGGGCTGCAGAAAGCATTTGAATAAATCCAGCTTATGCCCGGTAAAGTCTGTTTACGAAACAGAACTTTGCCGGGCTTTTTTATATATGTATAACAAGCTGCAAGCAAATCGTGCAAGGATATTCCGGCCGATGGTAGACAGCCTTTTGCAGCTAAAATCGCAACAAGAACACCAGAATACCGCACGAGAATCTATTTATGCGGAAATTCAACGTCTTGCAAAACAAAATCATAATTTGGAAAGAATCCATGCACAAGGTTACATCGAGGATACCCAATACATAGAACGAAAAACCCTTATAGAACAGCAACTTGACGAGAAAAGAGTTCAGCTGTCCAGAACTTCCATCAGCAAGAATGTTGAACAAACTTTGAAAAGCACAAGGCAGATTGAGAAAATATTGGATTCCGGTCCGCCGTTGACATACTTTGATGAGCATACTTTTACTGAGATGGTCAAAAAAGTGTCGGTCAGTAATACGGCGATAGAATTTGAACTCATCAGTGGTATGAAACTTTCGGAGGAACGGACGGAAAAATGAAAAAGCGATACCTGCCATTTGGCTACCAAATCACAGCCGGAAAAACAACTATAGTTCAAGAAGAAGCTGAAGCTGTGCAATATATTTTTGAGGAATACACAGCAGGGAAGTCCCTTCGAAAAATTGCGGAGAGCATGACAACGAGGAAAACGCCGTACCATGAGGACACTCAAAAATGGAATCAGAACATGGTGAACCGCGTCCTTGCAAATGAAATTTACTGTGGCAATGAAAAATATCCGCCTATCATTACAGAGACCCAATATCGCGTGGTAGAAAAATTTCGCCAGAGGAAAGCGCAAACATACTCTACGGTTTTACAGCCGTTTCGCCAAGATATGCAATGCGGATGCTGCGGAGAACGCTTATACTGGAGGCCTAAAACCGAACAATGGTTTTGCCGCCAATGTGGAATGTGGACAAAGCCTATCCCAGAAAAGGAACTGTCTGATGCTATTACAATAAAATTGGAATGGATTCAGAGACACTCAGAGGTTATTCGCTCACCAACAACACAGCGCAATGTCCAATCCGTAAAAGCCGCCAAACTGGCACGAGAAATTCAAACTGATTTGCTAGAAACAGAGCCTAATGCCGATGCGCTAATCGCCAAAATCTTACGCCGGGCGGAACTGGAATATGAATTCTGCTCTGCAGGAGATGCCGACCCGGCAACTATGCAAATACGAAAAGCTTGTGCCGAGTATGATCTGACAGACGGCTTTCCATATACCTTTTATAAAGAGGTCGTCAGCAAGGTTATTCTGTACCGTGACACCCACATTGAAGTCAGACTGCAAAACGGACAAATCGTGTAAAGAGGAAAAGCTGTGAATGACATGAGAATCGTTGAGATTCCCGCCTCAATGCGGGAAAGTGCCGGACGAAAAAATGCCGTGCGCAAGCTGCGGGTAGCTGCCTACTGCCGTGTTAGCACCGAGGAAGAAGAACAGCAGGGCAGTTTTGAAATCCAGAAGTTGTACTACACCGAGAAAATTGAATCAACCCCGGAGTGGGAGGTCGCGGGCATTTACGCAGATGATGGTATTTCCGGTGTGCATACAAAGAAGCGCGATGGTTTCAACCAGATGATTCAGGACTGCAAGAAGCACAGAATCGACCTTATCCTGACGAAATCTATTTCACGGTTTGCCCGCAACACGCTGGACAGCATCCAATACGTCCGAATGCTGAAACAGATGGGAATTGCGGTGGTATTTGAAAAAGAAAACATTAACACCGCCACCATGAACTCTGAGATGATCCTTACCGTACTGAGCGCCTTTGCACAGGCAGAGAGCGAGTCTATCTCCCAAAATGTTGCCCGCGGCAAGCGTATGGGATATAAGCACGGTAAATTTGCCTTCCCTTACGGCAGAATTATTGGCTACCGTAAAGGGGCAGGCGGCAAGCCGGAGATCATCCCGGAGCAGGCTGAAGTCATTCGGCTGATTTTCAACAGCTACCTGCAAGGGGACAGTCTGCAAAGCATCAAGGCAAAGCTGGAAACGGCGGGCGCGCTTACAGCCCGCGGCAACACCGCATGGTCAGCGCAAAGCATCCAGCGTATCCTGCAAAACGAGAAATACTGCGGTGATGTGCTGCTGCAAAAGACCTTTACCGAGGATGTCCTGACCGGGGTACATAAGAAAAACACCGGGCAGCTCCCGCAATATTACATTGAAAATTACCACGAGGGCATTGTCAGTAAACAGATGTTCCGAGAGGTACAAGCTGAGATTGCCCGCCGAAACAGCAAGTCAGCCGCCAACCAGCGCAAGCGCCGCCGTGGCCGCTACAACAGCAAATATGCCTTGTCCGAACGACTGTTCTGCGGTGACTGCGGCAGCCCTTACAAGCGGGTGACTTGGAACATCCACGGCAGAAAGCAAATCGTCTGGCGGTGCGTGAATCGCATCGAGTATGGCACGAAATTCTGCGGCAGCTCACCGTCCATCCCGGAAGAAGAACTGCACCGTGCAATTCTGAAAGCTGTGCAGGATTTGGCGGCGAACTTCACCGACGAGGTTGCCGCCCAGATCAATGGCATCCTGCATAGCATCCAAACCGGCGAAAGCATAAAGCCTAATTTGCAGGAGCAACTGGAGCAGACCCAACAGGAATTTGACCGCCTGCTGGAAATGTCCTTGGACTTTGATGAGGATACTCCGTTTCTGGATGATAGGCTGAAAAAGCTGAACAGCAAAATCAAGCGTCTGAAGAAAGCCATCGAGGAGACCGCCGCCCAGCAGGAAAAAGCCAGCCAGCCGGAACTACTGCTGTCAGCTAGAGACCTGCAAATCCAAGAATATGACGATGCGCTGACCGCGCGAATCATTGAGAAAATCACGGTGAGGTCTCGTAATGAAATTGAAATACGGTTCATTGGTGGATATGAGAAAGCAATGCCGCTAGAATAAGGAACCTTGAGTGAAACACATTATGAACTACCATTCGCAGAAAATTAAGAATCTGGAGTGAAACAAAACTTGATAAAAAGAACGCTTTATGGTAAGATGGAGACAAAAAGGTGTGTACACGTTTGAAGCAACATGGCGCCACATCACTGCCAAACCGGAAGAAATCCTGACGTTGTGTGAACAGTTGAAATGAGGTGATTTAATGAAAAATTTAGATCGTAATGTCACACTGCTATGTCCGCTTTGTGGTAATGATCAGTTTTTATCATTGGACGAAGAGTTTGAAGATCTACTTCACGCAGGTGACGATGCACGAGTACGTTGCTCTGATTGCGGTTCGGAATACACGAAACGAGAGTTGCTCGATAGCAATGCCGCAATAATCGATAATGCTATAGATGAACTTGCGCAAGATGCAGTCAAAGAACTTGAAAAGGAATTAAAGAAAGCGATGAAAAAATGGAAGTTTTGATTAACACATTGAAGGAAATGGTGTCCTTCATAAAAGATTGGGGTGCGCTGATCATCGCAGGTATATCTCTGTTAGTTGCCATCATTTCGCTTTTTAAATCTTCAAAGGCACAACGTCTCCAGAACAAGGTTAATGAACTGGAACTCAAGATTAAGCAGGATGAATTGGACAAGATAACTAAAGAGAAGGAGGATGCGGAACTTGCGTGTGTCGAGGCAAGATTTATTACTGTAGGTAAAGGTAAGCACAGACTGAAAGTTTGGAATTCAGGAAATGCAACAGCCTATCATGTGTCTGCTCGATTTGATGGTGATGTTGGTATTATGATTATGGGCCAAGAAAAGCAGCCTTTTGAAGAATTAGAGGCAAGAAAAAGCTATGAATTGGTTCTCATCACACATAATGGTTCGGCATCAAAGTTTAGAATAGTCACCGAGTGGACAGATTCAAGTGGCAATCAACATACCAAAACACAAATGGGCGATTTTTCATAAATCTGATAGTGTTGGTTTTGTTTCGGATTACAAATCGTATTTGATAATTGAGAGGAGGGGCATCAATGAATCACAATGATCGAGAACACTTCTGGCAAACATTATGTTCTTTGCCCGGAAATGATATTGTGGCAGAACGAGAACAGCTTTTCAAAGCAATTAAGTATCCGAAGCTGCTTTTCCGGTATCGACCTGTCAGCACAAAGAGCTTGGATGCCCTCAGAACGAATAAGCTCTATTTTTCTTCTGCGAATTATTATGATGACCCTTTCGATACCTTTCTTCACATCGACATTGAGGCAATCCGGAAAGAGTATTTAAGTGCATTCCAGACTCCGGAAAGTACAGAAGCTGTTGTGGATGGTGTTAAGTCATTGCTTGGGAATATTCTCTCTGAGGAGCAAGCAGCGCAGTTTACGGTTGAGAATGTGACAAACGCGCTTTCTCACGGGCTTACCGAAAGCTTTCTGAATGCAGCGCTTTCACTCCGTGATGAAGTTAAAAAGGATACGTGGTCAGTTTGTTTCTCCGAAAATGGGTTTAATGAGGTTCTGTGGCTGAAATATGCAGATCAGCACAGAGGTTTTGTGCAAATCTACGACCTTGAAAACAATGACAACTTCTTATGCGGTAAGCAGGAAAAATGCGCTAATTGCGGAATCAAGAACTACGGAACGCCGCTATATCCGATTTATTATTCGGACACGCCTTATGATGCAACCAAATTCGCGAAATTCGTTATGCTCCGTAAAATAGCAGAGACAACCGCAACTCAGATTCCTCCAGAGCTATATGCAGGTATGGGA
>ERZ894226.636-NODE-636-length-19007-cov-5.367877_pt1 | contig 19007 bp, 19 predicted proteins | sample MGYA00380294_ERZ894226 | MGnify/ENA primary metagenome ERZ894226 (study PRJEB32331, sample SAMN06328434) | human gut metagenome | biome: human gut microbiome; feature: stool | host: Homo sapiens | collected 2014-10-29 ... | reverse complement strand
ACCAAATGGAGAGCTGATTCCATCTTTGGTTACCCAAAGCAATATGAAAGGTCTACAATCTGGTAGTACTACTGAAATTGACCCAAAGACTGGGAAATATTATGGGCAGTCTGCTCTTGGACAATGGTTACTTGTTGATGTCCTCGGATTAAAAGACAGACAAGTTGTAACAAGAGAATGGCTCCAAAAGAAAGGAACCGACTCTGTTCGACTTTGGAGGAAAAAAGGTGATTACACTACTATCAATATTGACTTCGCACCAATTGGTAGTTTTGAATCTTTTATGAATGAAGAAGAAATTGATACTGAGGAATAATATATTTTCTTTCCGAAAAATAAATATTTTCCTGAAAGTTTTAAATTTGAAACGATGAATAAGCAAAAACAACCGGAAAAGAAAACAGCTCCCGACTGGCTTCTTCTCTGGTTGTCTTTTCATACTAACGATTTTTCCGACTTAATTGATAAGAGTATACCATAGGGATAAACACAATGGCGAGGATGACCAGCACCAATACATAAGAAAGCGCGAATTGAAGGCCAGCTTCCAGTAGGAGGATCAAGCCTCCGAGGACCCACAACTTCCCTGCCAAGCGATGGGTTTTGTGCCAGTTATCTTCACTCTGTAAGGTCCAAGGCAGACGGATTCCAACCGTGTGATTCACTTTTAGCTTAGGCATGTAATTGCCCATGATTACAAAGATGAGACCCAGCAGAACCGAAACAAAAACTGATGGATTGGTAGTAGATCCTAGCGCCTTGCTATAGATGAGATAGGAGGTACTTAAGGAAACGATTGGGGTCAACCAGTAAATCGCTCTGATCATTTTTTCATTCATAGCGCTATTCTTAGAATCGCGACCGATCATAAAGATCATAAACAGATGCACCATGAGATCGAAAATAGGAAGACCAAACACAACCAGGGGTTTCGATTGGAAGTTATTGGCCTGGCCAGCAAAATTGAAGTGAATCGGGATTTGGTTAGGCAATTGCGACCAAATCATCAGCCCCCAAAGCATGGGGAAAAGGATCACCATAGAAGTTAATAGCAATAGTTTTTTATTCGTTTTCATCAGTAGAGTCTCCTTTCAAATCAACGAGCCAGACCATTAAATCCTCCAAGACAGAAGTATTGAGTTCATAGTAGATAAAATTCTTCTCTTTTTCCTCTCGAATTAAATCTGCCTGCTTGAGGAGGCTTAAATGATGGGAAATGGTCGCTCCTGCTACATCAAAGTGGCCAGCGATATCACCAGCAGATAATTTCCCCGCCTTTAGCAGTTCTAAGATACTTCTTCTTATCGGATTCGATAAAGCTTTAAATGTTTGCGCAAAATTCATTCTTCATCTCCTCTAATCTATTTAGATATCTTTCTAAATAGATTGTAAATCTTTCATATAATTTTGTCAACTCTATTTAGAAAAAAATCTAAATAGTTTCTGTTGTAAAAAAATATCAGACCTAAGACCGATTCTTATAAACAGCGTCTTTTCTTAAGTTTTCTTTAAGAAATCAGCCTTATAATAAAACCATCAAATGAAGACCTCCTAACTTTGTTTGATAGAAAATCCTAAACTTTTTCATAATAATCTCCCTATAAGAGCCACCAAAACCGGTGGCTTTTTTCTACGTACCTTTACGAGCATCGGCGAGTTTAGGTACGTTGACGCAGTTTGAGCAAAGCGAAAACTACGATCTTTAAAAAATTAATGAGGTGAACTCAGAGAGTTCAACCGAATTTAGAGATATTGATGCAGTTTGAGCGAAGCGAAAACTACGATCCTTATTCTCTTTACGAACGTTTATGAGCTTAGGTACATTGATGCAGTTCGAACGACAGTGAGAACTACGGTCCTTCTCCTTCATTTGTATCAATACTCCAATTTATACTCGATCTGTGTTATAATGAAGAGAATTTTTGTCTGAGGAGGATTTATGAAAAAAACACATTCTATGTTATTCGTCCCGGGCATCATTATGCTTGGGATTGTTTTACGAACACCATTTACTACGCTTCCGACGGTCTTGTCTGACATCGCTGCTGGTTTGGGGGTAGATGTGAGCTCTCTGGGACTATTGACTAGCTTGCCACTTCTCACCTTTGCCCTTTTCTCACCTTTTGCAATTCAATTTGCTAAAAAGTTGGGGATTGAGCGCCTCTTTTTCCTAGTTTTGATCGCGATTACGATCGGATCTGCCATTCGGATTATCAACCTCCCCTTCCTCTATCTGGGAACCATCTTGATTGGAGCTGGCATCGCCTTTCTCAATGTGCTGCTTCCAAGCCTGATTCAAGCGAACAGACCCCGCCAACTAGGCATTCTGACCACTTTGTACATCACTTCTATGGGGATGTCTACAGCGATCGCCTCTTCTGTGGCCGTTCCGATCACCAAAGCCACTTCTTGGCAAGGTTTGGTCAACATCTTGACAGCCTTGTGTGCTCTTGCTTTGGTCATCTGGATTCCTAACCTTCGCTACAACCACCATCTAAAAAAGACGGCTACTACGGAATCTAGTAGCAAGTGGTATACCAATAAATATGTCTGGGCTATCATGATTTTTGGAGGCTTGCAGTCACTGCTTTTCTACACAAGTATGACTTGGCTTCCGACCATGGCTGTTCAAGCTGGCCTTTCAAAGGTTGAATCTGGACTACTGGCCTCCGTGTTCACCCTGATCAGTCTCCCATTCTCCTTGACGATCCCAAGTTTAACCACACGGTTATCCGATCGCAATCGACACTTGATGCTTGCGATTGTTGTCGGAGCAGGGATTCTGGGGGTAGCCATGCTCTTAATCCCGACCAGCAACTTCTTCTACTGGTTGGTATTAAATGCCCTAATTGGAAGTTCCGTTAGTTCGCTCTTCCCTTACCTCATGGTCGCTTTCTCCATGAAATCCAGCACACCTGAGAAAACTGCTCAACTTTCTGGTCTTGCCCAAACAGGAGGCTACGTCTTTGCAGCCTTTGGGCCCATCCTCTTTGGATATAGCAAATCTCTCTTCCACTCTTGGACACCTGCCATTCTTATGTTACTGGTCTTAACCATTATCATGGCGATTGCCCTTTATCAGGTGGAAAAAGTTGATCATATTTTATAACCATCGTCTGGCTGGAAGATTCGTCTTCCGGCCTTTTTTGTGCATACAAAAAAAGAACTAGGCACTTGTCCTAGTTCGAAGTTTTATTATCCGTTAAATGAGATATGTACGTGATCGTAGTGGTTTGCTGTATCTCCACCACGGTCTGGCATTTGGTTCCATGTGTTAGCAGGTCCGTAAATGTTGTCGACTGGCATGTAGAATTGTTGTTTCCAGATGATGTATGAGATACCTGCACGGTCCATGTTGTCAATTGCATATTGAGCAACTTGATCTCCAAGTTCAGAACTTGTTGGAACCATTACGTCTACTGCAAGTCCTTTACCATGGTCTTCTGGATCCCCTTCACGGTAACCACCGATGTTTGTGATACCGAATTTCGCTGCAATTTCTTGACGGAAAGCTTCCGCTTGAGGTTGAAGATTTGGATCAGTTGGAATAGCATTACCAGTTGTTGGAGTTGATGCTACTGGTTGCACTTCAGGTGCTGCAGTCGTTTCTGCTGCTGGAGCTTCTTCTGCTACTGGAGCAGATTGAGGAGCAGATTGAGGAGCAGCTGGAGCTTCAGGAGTTGCTGGAGCTTCAGGAGCAGCAGCCGGGGCTGCTTCTTGATTTTGCACTTCAACATTAACAGCTGGAGCACCGTAGTTTGGTGTTTCTGGAACAGCTGGTTGTGCTGGTGTTTCTGCTGCTGGTACTTCAACTACAGGAGCTTCCGCTGGGGCTTCTTGAGTTTCCGCTGCTGGAGCTACTGGAACAGCTTTGTTATCTTCGTTTACTGGTTTAGACAAATCGTTGACAGCGACTGTTTGGTCATCAACTGTCACTTGGTTTGTTGTCAAGTCAGCACTTGCAACGGTTGTATCTGTCGCACCTGCTTGAGGAGTTTGGATTTCAACTGAAGTTACTTCTTTTTGATCATTTACTGTTGTTTTCAAAACAGTACCTGGGTAGATCAAATCCATGTTGCTGATGTTGTTTAAGTTTGCCAACACATGAACATCGATTCCAAGCGCTTCTGCGATCGAACTCAATGTATCACCATATTTGATGGTATAAGTTTGTTGGTTTTCACCGCTTTGTTGGATATCATGTTTGATTTCATCTACTGAGCGAGCTACCCAATCTTCAAGTGTTTCTGCAGTGGCTTTTGTAAAGGGAATCACTGCAAGAGCTACTGTTGAAGCGATCAAGGCTTTCGTATTAACTTTTAATTTCATCTTTTATCCTCTTTTTTCTTTGTTTTTTTGCTCAAGATTTTCTTGAACAAATGAACTACTATTCTATCTTATCACAATTAAAAAATAATAAAAGTCCTTTTTGGCTATTTAACAAAACTGTATTTTTCTTGTAACATTTCGTCTTTCTTGTCACATTGTTACAAACTAGTAACATAAAAAGAGGGTGGTGGAAGAAGAGGGCGAGGGCGTAAAAAAGCCTCATCAAGGAGCGGTTCCTCGATGAGGTTCTTGTATTTTTTAAGTAATTGAACACGCCCTAAATGCTGGGTGAAAAACGCAAACTGTAATAGTACTAACTTCAAAGGCACAGTAGCTGATTGGATTTTTCTCTCGCTTTAAGAGCTCGGAAAAATCCTAATCAGCCTTGTGGGGGCAGGACAACGAAGCATTCTATACAACAGTGCTTCTGTCCTGCTCCCTATTTTCCTTTGAGTTGCTTAACGGCTTTGTATCTTATTTTACCTTCATGATTCTGACGAGGTTGGCGCGTTCGGCTTCTTCGAGTTTCATTTCGATATAATAGATAGTCTCTTTGAGGTCTGGGATGGTCGCATACTCGAGTCCATTCACTCGACGGCGGGTTTTCTCGATTTCATCTGCCATGAGTTGGCAACTTTTTTCGATTTCCGCTAACTTGAGCAAATCAGGGAGTAGATCCCCCATTTCTTGGATGGTGCTGTCCATTTGACTGTTAGAGGCGAGGTAGCTATAAACCACGTCCCCTTCATCATCTCCGTATGGATTATCAATACGGGCATGGAGCTTGGGCACGCGCACACTCATGACATTTTCTTCCTCAATGTGTAGCATCACTTCTCGAGTGGGAACAGCGAAGATTTCTTCCACCATGAGGTCGCTCTCTAAGGATTTGGCCATCACGAAATCTTGCATATTGCCCACCAGTGCTGCCTCCACCTTTTGGCGCAGACGATTATTCTCACGCACAGCTTCAATAAAACGGCGCATGAGTTCATCCCGCTTATCCTTGAGCAACTTGTGCCCTCGGGTTGCTGTCTTGAGGCGCTCTTTGAGAATATTGAGCTCCATCCGAGTTGGTTTTACATTTAATCGTGCCATAGGCTAATCCTCTTTGTTTGGCAGATACTTGTCAATCATCTCATCCTTGATCCGTTTAAGCTCTGTTCTTGGAAGGATGGATAAGAGTTCCCAACCGAGATCCAAACTTTCCTCAATCGTCCGATTGGTAGTGAAACCTTGATTGATGTATTCCTGCTCAAAGCGGTCCGTAAATTTAACATAGAGCTTGTCGGTATCTGACAAGGCAGACTCCCCAAGCACTACAGCCAGTTCTTTGGCTTGTTTCCCTTGGGCGTAGGCCGCAAAGAGCTGGTTCATGGTCGCCGCATGGTCTTCCCGAGTCTTGCCTTCACCAGAACCCTTGTCCTTCAAACGAGAAAGGGATGGAAGAACATTGATCGGTGGGCGGTAACCACTATTGTAGAGATCGCGGGACAGAATAATCTGACCTTCGGTGATGTAGCCTGTCAAGTCAGGGATGGGGTGGGTGATGTCATCTTCTGGCATGGAGAGGATCGGGATTTGGGTCACAGATCCTTTCTTTCCAACCAAGCGTCCTGCACGTTCGTAGAGGGTTGAGAGGTTGGTATAAAGGTAACCTGGATAGCCCCGACGACCTGGAACTTCCCGGCGGGCAGCAGATACTTCCCGAAGGGCTTCACAGTAGTTGGTCATGTCGGTCATAATAACCAAGACGTGCATGTCTTTTTCATAGGCCAAATATTCGGCAGCTGTCAAGGCGATCCGAGGAGTGGCAATCCGTTCGATAGCTGGGTCATTGGCTAGGTTGATGAAGAGGACAGAGCGATCAATAGCCCCTGTTTCCCGCAGGTCGTTCATAAAGAACTCGGCTTCTTCAAAGGTGATTCCCATAGCCGCAAAGACCACGGCGAAGTTTTCTTCAGAATTAAGAACCGTCGCTTGACGAGCAATCTGAGCCGCCAACTCCTTGTGAGGAAGACCAGAACCTGAGAATACTGGGAGTTTTTGGCCCCGAACCAAGGTATTCAAATGGTCAATGGCTGAGATCCCTGTCTGGATAAATTCATCCGGATAGTCCCGCGAAACAGGGTTGATGGCTTGTCCATCAATGTCCAAGTACTTCTCTGGGATAATCTCTGGACCGCCATCGATGGGCTTGCCCATCCCATTAAAGATGCGTCCGACCATGTCTTCAGACACAGGAAGTTCTAGGGGACGTCCGGTAAAGCGGACTTTGGCTTTTTCCAAGTTGATCCCGCTAGATCCTTCAAAGAGCTGGACCATGGCCTTATCTTCTTGGACTTCGAGGACTTGTCCCTGGCGGGTTGTTCCGTCATGGAGCTTGATTTCTACGAGTTCATTGTAGTGAACCCCCTCGACCTGATCGACAATCATCAAGGGGCCAACAACTTCGCTGACAGTACGGTATTCTTTAATCACGCTCATTGTCTACTCCTCCTTTTGCGACGATTTGGTGTAGGGTTTCTACGATTTCTTCTTTCAAGGCTTGAATGGTTGCCAACTGATCCTCATGGATGAACTTGCTCCGGGCAATGCGGTCTCGAAGAGTTACGGTTCCTTCCATGATTTCTGTGAAGTAGGCTCCCAATTCTAGCGCTTTCTGACTTTCTTGGTCAAAGGTCAAAATGTTGGTCAACAAGGCCACCTGCTTGCTGAAAGAGGTATAGGTATCGACCTCATCAAAGGCATTTTGTTGCAGGTAGTCTTCACGGATCATCTTGGCCGCATTCATGGTCAAGCGGTCTTTTTCAGACAAGGAATCTAGACCAACCAAGCGGACGATTTCTTGCAATTCACTTTCCTTTTGAAGCAAGTTCATAGCACGGGTCACTTTTTCAGACCAGCTAATCTGCTCATGCTGATCGATATATTGGCCCACCTCATCCTGGTAAAGGGAATAAGAACTCAACCAGTTGATGGCTGGAAAGTGGCGACGCTGCGCCAACTGAGCATCTAGTCCCCAGAAGACCTTGACGATCCGCAGGGTGTTTTGCGTCACGGGCTCTGAAATATCTCCACCTGGAGGGGAAACGGCACCGATAGCGGTAATCGAGCCTTCACGCGCAGTGGTTCCGAGTGTCTTGACCCGACCTGCACGCTCGTAGTATTCGGCGATCCGGCTACCAAGATAGGCTGGGTAGCCTTCATCCCCTGGCATTTCTTCTAGACGACCAGACATTTCACGGAGAGCTTCTGCCCAACGAGAAGTAGAGTCCGCCATGATGGCAACGGAATAACCCATATCACGGAAGTATTCGGCAATAGTAATCCCTGTGTAGATGGAAGCTTCACGCGCCGCTACTGGCATGTTCGAAGTGTTGGCGATCAGAACGGTCCGTTGCATGATGGATTGACCGGTCGTTGGATCGATCAATTCTGGAAATTCATTCAGAACGTCCGTCATTTCATTTCCACGTTCCCCACAACCAACGTAAATTACGATGTCTACATTGGCAAACTTGGCCACCTGGTGTTGCACAACTGTTTTTCCAGCTCCGAAAGGACCAGGAACAGCTGCAGCTCCACCCTTAGTCACAGGGAAGAAGGTATCGATGACCCGTTGACCGGTGACCAAAGGCTCTACTGGAATCAGTTTTTGTGCAAAGGGACGGCCTCGACGAACTGGCCATTTTTGCATCAAAGTACCAGTAAAGAGACTGCCATCTGCCTGCTCGATCTCATAGACTGGCTCTTCTACTGTGTAAGAACCTGCTGCGATCTTGGTTACACGTCCACTCACACCAAAGGGTACCATGATGCGGTGTTCCACCATATTGGTCTCTTGAACGGTACCGACTATGTCTCCAGCGACCACTTCTGTCCCTTCTGTCACACTTGGCTCGAAGTCCCATTTGGTGTCCCGATCTAGATTTGGAACTTGCACCCCGCGAACTAAAAAATCGCTGGCGGTGACTTCTTGGAAACGTTCCAAGGGGCGTTGGATCCCGTCAAACATCTGAGAGATCAAGCCTGGTCCCAATTCAACAGAAAGGGGAGCTCCGGTTGTTACCACTGGTTCTCCTGGACCAACTCCAGACGTTTCTTCATATACTTGGATAGAGGCTTCGTCCCGCCGCATCTCAATAATTTCGCCAATCAAACCAAGATCGCCGACCCGGCAAATGTCTTGGATATTGGCCTCCTGCATCCCTGATGCAACCACCAAGGGACCGGAAACTTTGATAATTTTTCCTTGAGTCATGTATTCCTCCTGGGAATCCTTTGTTTCTTTGTTTCTTTGTTTCTTTGTTTTACTTTTGTGCTATCTCTCTTAGAGATTGCTTTTGTTGGCCATTGGCATCGAAATTGCTTGGATCCAACCAAGCTTCTAGTCGATGTTTGATTTCTGGCCATTCTTGGTCAATGATGGACAACCAGTCTGTATCACGGGTACGACCTTTATAAACAACAGCCTGACGGAAACAGCCTTCATAGGTGAACCCTAAGCGCTCAGCTGCTTTGCGAGATGCTTGGTTTAAGGCATCGCATTTCCACTCATAGCGGCGGTAGCCTAAATCTTCAAACACGTAGCGCGCTAACAGATACTGGGCTTCCGTAGCCATGCGTGTCTTTTGGAGCGCTGGTGAGTAGGTCACTGCTCCGACTTCGATCACCCGATTGGCTTGATCGATCCGCATGAGAGAGAAAGTCCCCAAAGCCTTGCCTGAATCTTTGTCTACAATCGCATAGTAAAAGCGACCTTGGGCTGTCATGAGATCATCTAATAGGTAGTCCCACTCCTCTTCATTGCGGGCAGGGCCTTTGAACAGAAAAGTCCACATCTCTGCTGGAGAGTCCGGCCCGTAGACCTGATAAAGATCTGCTCCATGTTTTTCTTTTGAGAGGCGCTCGATCACGGTATAGCGACCTTCGATCCGCTCAATAGCTGGCAGACGCCCCGGTGTAAAATCCGGCAGTGCATCGCCAATCGCTTGGCCAAATTCATTTGTTCTCATAAAATATCCTGTCCTACTGCTTTTTCGACATTATCACGAATCCGCTGTTGGCCCAGTCCTGTAGTCCCTCTATGGGTCGGGATAAGGATCAGAGCCGGTGTCAGCTGCTGGTCGTAAAAAGCCACTGTATCTGGAATGGCCTGAGCAATATCCTCTGTCAGGTAGATAATCCCGAAGTTTTCCCGACTGAGTTTTCGCAAGGTATTGATCGCTTCTTGTGGCTCTGTGACCGGATAGGTTTGAAAACCAATCAGTCGAAAAGGAAGGATGGCATCCCGATTACCCACAACGGCGATCTTATAGGTCTGTTTGTCCATAAATCGGTCTCATCCTTTCTTTGATGTCTGCTAGCGGAAAACCATTGTCCAAACCAGAGAGGACCAAACGAAGGTTGGTCACCTCTAACTCTTTTCCGTAAAGATAACGAACAAGAGGGAGTGGTCCATCGACTTCAAAACGGCCAGCGTCTAGAAGACTGAATTTCACCAAACTCTCTAAATACTCCAACTCTACGGTCTTTAGTTGACCGGTGCGCATCTTTTCTTCATAAGTCTCTAAGGCGAGATCGTACTCCAGCGGATTGACTTGATAAAACCAGGTCAACCACTGACCCGATTCTAGCAGGTCGATCACCTGATGGGCACTGAGGCTCCCTTCATCTGAGAGTAATTGGTGCATAAAACTATGCGGTTTTTGCTGATCCAAGGCCCGCTTAACTGTAATCGCATTGTAAAAGTCAATGGTCACGTCCACCAACTGCTTCAGAATCGGATGATCTAGGCTGTCCCCTAAGTATCTCAGGTGTTTAAAATAAGCTAAGTCCATCCCGATTTCGAGGACCCGCAAGTCCTGATAGTCTTGGAATTCTTGCCAGGTTGCAGCCACTTCTTCCGCCATAAAGGCCGGACAATGCTCCGCAGAAAAGGTCGCCACCAAATGCTCGAGAACATCGAGAGAATAAGGACCGATAGGGATCAATAAGTGCCCCAACTTGCGCTCTGTCGCCTTGTGTTTCAGACAAACCTTGAGATTATGATAGGTGTATTTCAAGGTAAACAGGCTAACCAAGTCTGGCTGAGGGGCCACTTCAAAAGCCCATTGGTATTCTGCCAACAAGGCTGCCATCAGGCGGGCTTCAAGGGCTGATAAATCCTTGATCTCGTGGCTGTCTAAAGCATAAGGCGTCCCCTGCAACAAGCCTTCTCGACTCTCGCTGGAGGGACTTGCAAGCAACTGCTCGAATTGACTGGGACTGACAAAACTAGCCTCACGTACGCTGATTCCTGTATTGACTTGAGAATAGGTCCGTTCGCTCATTGCAACCTCCTAGTTCTCTTCATCTGTGAAAATGCTGGCTGCCATCTGGTAGCTTTCTTGCTCCCAAATGGAATCCACCAAATCACGGTAGAGATAGTTGTCATCAATCTTCCCAACCGACAGGACAAAGCCTGCTTGAGCTGGGATTGTTGCATCTGCAACTGTCACATTCTGATGCGTCTGCTTCAATCTCTCGAGAGCTGCTGAATCAAATTTAGCAGCGCTCACCGCCCCGAAGGTCAGGGTCACAACTTGTCCCTGATAGCGATCTAAGACCGCATCTACAAACTGCATTTCCTTTTCAAGGGGCCAAGCCACCATCGCTTCATAAGCATCTGCAAAGAGATCCTTTAAGACTCGTTGCTTGGTGACAAGGGTGGATTGGCGTTTTTTATTTTCGATTTGTTGGGTTTCACGTTGCAATTGACGTTGAATCCGCTTGAGCTGCTCGGAGCGTTGATTGAGTTTATCTTGGATCAAACGCTCTTCTTGCGCAGTCTCTTCTTTTAGGATGGTTTCCTTGGCCTCTTCTAAGAGTTTACGCCCTTTTTCGTGGGCTTGGGCCAAGATCGAATCCTTTAATTGGGTTTGTTCATCCATATCGTTTTTCTCCTATTGCATGCGTCTTGTGTTTTTCGCCTCGTAAGGCGAATCCATCAAAGCTAGCTCTTAGCCGACGCGTAGGGTCAATAGGAAGGACACAACGAAGGCCAAGATGGCGTAGGTTTCAACCATGGCCGCAAGGATAACCCCTTTCATCATGTCTTCAGGGCGTTTGGCCAAGATTTGCATCCCTGCTGTCGCAACATTTCCTTGGTGTTTGGCTGAGAAATAACCAACGATCGCAACTGGAAGAGCTGTAAAGAAGTAAGCAACCCCTGTTTCAAGTGGCATATCTGGCTTAATTTGCAACCAGATCAAGATCCCGATAACGAAACCGTACAAACCTTGTGTACCTGGCAACAATTGCAAAATCAAGGCTTGGGCAAATTTTTCAGGTTGTTCTTTCAAGAGCGCTGCTGCTGCTTGACCCGTTTTACCAACCCCAAGGGCAGATCCCATTCCACTAAGTGCAACGGCGATCGCCACACCAAATGCTGCAAAGAAGGCGCCCCCATGGGCTGAAAAATATGATGCTAAAGATTCCATGAATATACTCCTATTTATTAAAGATAATACTTATTTTTTTGTTTTAATATAGCGTTCAGAAGGTTTGAGAGGACGAAATGGCTTGCCTCCTCCTTCGTAGAACTTACCGAAGAACTCCACAAAGATCAAACGGGCTCCATGCACATATCCTGACAAGAAGGACAGGAACATATTAATGGCATGTAGGACGATAAAGAGCACAAGCCCTACCGTAAACCGTCCAAGCGGTGGGAAGAGATTGACAATAAGGTTAAAGGCCGAACCGATACTAGCTCCAGACAAGCCCAAGGCCATCAAACGGGTGAAGCTGACCAAGTCTCCGACATAGCCACTAACATTGTAGAGGTTAAAGAGACCAGAGGCTAAACCGGACAACTTCTTGGCGCTGACAATGGAAACAATCAAGATCCCAATGGCATTCAAAATAGCTAACCACTTGCCAATCGGAACTAAAATGCTCATCCCTGGCAAGATATTGCCTACTGCTAGAAGCATTAAACCAAGTAGGATCAAGACCCAAGCAAAGCCAGCATTATAGGCTTCCGTGTAGTCTTTGAGGCGGACATTTTTCATTCCCCCTAGGAAGAGGCCCACTAAGACAGTGACAAAACCAAAGACCACTGAGAGGATCAGGATGGTCATGGCGTTGCTGGTCGTACTGATCAGGGCAAAAGGCATCTCAAATCCAAAGAAAGAGCCATAGACCACACCCCAAAGGGCAACTGAAATCCCGAGGAGACTGAAGAAACGCAGGTTCTTTGCTGTCCCAGGCTTGAGCTTAAAGGCTTTAAGGGCAAAGCCTGTCGCTACCGTTAGCAACAGTCCATAACCGATATCTGCGACCATCATGCCAAAGAAAACAAAGTAGAAGAGAGAAACGATCGGTGTCGGATCTTGCTCGTAATACTTAGGTAGGGCGTACATCTCTGTGACTAATTCAAAAGGCTCTACCAAGGCATTATTTCGCAACTGGATCGGAACGTCATCCCAATCTTTTTCCGTCACATCGCGCGTCTCTAGTAAGACCCGAGAACCAAAACCTTCTTGCAAGAAGTCTCGCAATGAGGCCACTTGGGAGGTTTCAATCCAACCCTCTAGGGCTACCAAGCTTTGCGTGCTGGCAAGAAGCGACTTGGCTTCCTCACGAGCTCCCGAACTCAGCAAGTAATCCATCTGGTACTTAAGCTGGTCCAACTCCTTCTGGGAGTTTTGTAACTCGGCTAGGGTTGCTGCAACTACAGCTTCTTGCTCCTTAATTTCCCCTTCTAGGCGATCCAAGTAGGCGGCCGGGACCTGCTCTTCTTCATAGTCCAATTCTTTGAATCCATGGTCTTCTAGAAGCTCCTGAACAGCTACACGATCTCCCGAACGATACAAGATGACATAGCCGTGTTCGGTTTCAGACGTAAAGACTTCTTCTAACTCCAGCTCAGGATGAGCTTTTAAGGAAGAACGAACAGCGTCTGTATCGCTATTTGGGATCGTCCCGATCAAGCCATGCACATAGTGAAAGGTAGCGAGGGCAGCTGGCGTCACCTCTAACGGTCGCCATTTTTCTAAGCGCTCTATCTCTCCCTTTGCATCCGCAATCTTCTGACGAGCCTTGTCTAACACGCGCAATTGGCGTTTCAACTTGGTCAATAGGAGATCCTCGTCTCGAATCATCCCGTGAGCCTGCAAGTCATCAAAAGACAAACTTAAAGGTTCTTCCTTCAGAGCTTGCAGGGCCTTTTTCTCAGGCATGTAGGGCTCTAGAGTCTGAATCATTTTTTCGACTTGTTCTTGACGTTTTTGTAGCTCTACCAAGGCTTGACGATTGTCCTCTGTCAAGGGTTGAGACAAGGTATTTGCCTCAAAGGCAGCCTGCCATTCTTCATGCTCACTGAGGTCATAAATCTGGATTTTCGCCTCAGACTGTAGCGCTAGTAGGAGACTGTCCAAGTCATCTTTTGGCAAGATAAGGGACAGTTTTTTCATCTGACTAACGGACATAGCTTGCTACCACCTTTTCTACAATGGCTTCAACTAACCCAGCTCGCTTATCGGTCATCGCTTGCTGTACTTTGGCATCATTGCGCGCAACCGTTTCTTCCAGATCTTTCGTTAAACAGACAAGTTTTTCCTGGGCGTTTTTTTCTGCCTCTGTGACCAGTTGCTTGGTTTCCTCATCGTAATGCTGTGCCACTGTTGCAAGGCGATCGCGTGAATCCGTTCGGATTTGTTCGACTTGAGCTTCATAGCCTACGATCACGGCCTGAGCAGCTTGCTCGATCTCTTGCATCATCTCGAGTGTTGCATTCGACATCGTCACACCTCCTTATTCAACCATTGTTCTTCCAACAACAGTACAATTATCTTAAATTATACCACAATTCATATCGTTTGTTCAGGCCCAACCGGAAATTTTCAGAAAATTGTGGATAACCAACAAGCCACTACTGCCAGGATTGGAAGCGTTCTCTTATTTTCTCCTATCCTGTTACTAGTTTCAATATTTTTTGCTTACTTTTACTTGAATAAAAGGGTGTCTCCATGTTATAATGTGTAATATATTATAGGAGCATCCTGTTATTTCATCTCGTGAGAAAGGAGGATTGCTGTGAAACAAGATCAAGATTTACGCACTATTATCGCCAGCCATGAAGCTGAGTTAACAGATATGGAACGCGACATTGCCCAATATTTTTTATCGTCGGAAGCACGACAGCACTCCCTGTCCTCTTCTCGTGTAACGGAGTTACTCCACGTCTCAAAGGCAGCTTTAACGCGTTTCTCTCAAAAATGTGGCTTTTCCGGCTATCGGGAGTTTGTCTATCATTTTAACGAGGAAACAAAAAATCAAAAACAAGTGCAAGAACATGACGAACTCACTCTCAGCGTCTTGCAACGCTACCACCATATCAGCAACGTCACTGAAAGTCTGGTAAAAGATTCCCAATTGGATCGGGTAGCTGAGCTGATCAATCTAGCGGACCGAGTCTATTTCTTCGGGATTGGTAGTTCCGGTTTAGTCGCTCGAGAAATGAAATTGCGCTTTATGCGACTAGGCGTTGTTTGTGAAGCTCTGACTGATCAAGACGGCTTTGCTTGGACGACCAGTATTCTCGATTCCTCTTGTTTAGTCATCGGCTTCTCATTGTCAGGAGGCACAAACTCCATTACAGACAGTCTTCTGAATGCGAAAGAAAAAGGGGCTAAAACGGTTCTTTTGACTGCTAACCCGGCTGCTATCCACCAAGGATTCACAGAAGTGTTACCAGCCGCACCCCTTCCTAGTAGTACCTATATCGATCGTATCTCTGCGATTTTACCACTCCTCATCGTGGTCGATTTGATCTATGCTCATTTCCTTAATAAAAACCGAGAACAAAAGGAAATCGTCTTTAATAGCTACTGGGAAAACAAAAAGCTTTCTAGTCAACGTTCTAGAAAATCATAATATAGTCTCCCTATTTAAAAAGCATGAAAGATAAGGTTTTCTTCGTCTTTCATGCTTTTTTTGATGAATCAAAAACAAGTCGCCAGCGCGACTTGTTTTATGTTGCATGTTTTTGTCTAAAGTGGTAGTAAGCCCCCAACATACCCGCGGCGTTTTGATGGTGGGCAAATTCCAAACGAATCTTATCTGCTAGGCTAGGAACCAGCTCTGCACACAGAGCTTGATAGATTTTAGGTTTGAGGATGGCTTCCTGAGCCATAATACCCCCTCCAAGAACGATGACTTCTGGATTGACCACATAAACGATATTAGCCAATCCTTTTCCAAGATAGGTCACCATTCGATCAATTCCAGCCATACAGATTTTATCCCCTTCAGTTGCCTGCTTGAAGATCCGGCGACCATTCCACTGCTCCACGGGATCGCCATGATGTTCTGCCACATACTCGACTAAAGCCGTCGTTGAAGCTAGATCCTGAAAGGCACCGTCTGGCAAATGAAGATAGCCAACCTCACAGGCTGAATAGCTAAAGCCATGAAAGACCTGACCATCAAGCAAGAGACAACCACCGATCCCTGTTCCAATCGTCAAGCAAACAGCATTGTTCGAGCCTTTTGCATGACCTGTAGTGACTTCTGCAAGACCGGCACAGTTAACATCATTTTCAATCTCGCAAGGGATCTGAAAAGTCTCTTCGATTTCCTTTTTGAACTGAGTTCCAGCATAGTTGGGAATTTGTGGCCCAGCATAAAAGATTTCTCCCTTATCAGGATCCACCATCCCGGCCGAAGAAATCGCAACCCCTGCCAAGGGATGCTTCTTCAAATAACGGGCTACGATTTCCTTTGTTGTGTTAAGAATGTGAGGTCCTCCTTTTTGGGCCTCCGTTGGCATTTCATGGGTCTCTAGGAGTTGCCCTTTTGCATCGGCTAGACCATACTTGATACTGGTCCCTCCGATATCAATTACAACATATGGATTCATCTAGACCTCCTTTGATCAAAGGAATCTGGCTTTTGTGTCCTGAATGAGTTGAGCAGCACGTTGAATCACTTCTTGATCCGCTTCTACTACTGGCGTCAAAGGGGAGCGAACAGATCCCAAGTCCAAACCTTCATTGATGCGTAAAACCGCTTTGATGACTGCATACATATTGCCATGAGCAGACGTCAAGACTCCGATAATATCATTGATGGCAAACTGCAAGGCACGCGCAGTCTCTAAATCTTTCTCAGCAATCAACTGATTGAGTTTCAAGAAGAGTTCTGGCATCGCACCATAGGTCCCACCGATCCCAGCATGCGCTCCCATGAGACGGCCGCCTAAGAATTGTTCATCTGGGCCATTAAAGACAATGTGGTCGTCGCCTCCTAAAGAAGCAAAGGTTTGAATGTCCTGAACAGGCATAGAAGAATTTTTCACCCCAATCACCCGTGGATTTTTCAACATTTCCTTGTAAAGACTCGGTGTCAAAGCTACCCCTGCTAATTGCGGGATATTGTAGATGACAAAGTCTGTATGGGGTGCAGCTGCACTGATTTCATTCCAGTAGTGGGCCACACTGTATTCTGGCAAGCGGAAATAGATCGGCGGAATGGCCGCAATGGCATCTACTCCTAGTTCTTCTGCATGTCGTGCTAATTCCACACTGTCCTTGGTGTTGTTGCAGGCTACGTGAGCGATGATGGTCAATTTCCCTTTAGCCACTGCCATGACTTCTTCCAAGACTAGCTTGCGATCGGCTACGCTCTGGTAGATACATTCGCCGGAAGATCCGTTGACATACAAGCCCTGCACACCTTTCGCGATAAAATATTCTACCAGCGCACGTACCCGCTCCGGGCTAATTTCTCCTTGGTCATCATAGCAGGCGTAAAAAGCGGGGATGACTCCTTCATATTTTTTTAAATCTGACATTTTTCCTCCTTTTGTCGTATCAGTAATGTTATTAACCCATGATCTCTGATAATTTAACTTTTCGGTCCTCATTAATGGAACGAGTACAAGCATCAGCAGACGCAATTGCTTCTAGCGCCGCTTCTCCGGTTAATAGTTTTTCAAATTCTTTTGATACAGGAGCACCATTCATTATGTCATGAAGATATTTCATTTCTTTATCAATAACAGAAGATAGCCATAATGGAGTTCGTTTCCCTGGTTTACCATAAGCAATGGCACCATCCATCTCAGTGCTATGATAAATTCTTGTGCGGTCATCATCCTCTTCCTGAGATTCATGAATTAAGAAATAAGTTTCTTTTCCGTCTACTTTTAGAGTACCTTTACAATTAAATAGGTCTAATTTTATAGCACCCTTTGTTCCCTGAATCAAGACATAGTGTTCTCCCCAACGATAGGCAGAGCCCCATTCAAGCAAGGCAAATCGCTTACCAGGAAATTCCATATTGACAAAAATCATGTCATCTTCATCACCAAAGTTTTCTCCTTGGTGAGCTACATTTCCACCTGTCATCGTAACTGTTTCAGGAATACCTCCCATTAAAAATTGAACGCAATCCAACTCATGGATATGGTGGTAAAGATGGCCTCCTGATTTTTCACGAATTTTTTTCCATGAAATGGATGGTTGTTGTTCTTCCCAGCCATTTCTAGCTGTATGACAGTATAAAACGTCCCCAATAACCCCTTGATTGATCAATTCTTTAGCATGATGGACACCATTAAAGAAATTCATAATGTGACCAGCCATGAAAATCACACCATTTTCTTTACATGTTTCTACCATCTCTTTACAATCTTCATATGATAAAGCAATTGGTTTTTCACAGAATACATTTTTTCCATTCTGAGCAGCTTTAATAACAGGTTCTTTATGCAGATTATTAGGCGAGGCAACGATCACACAGTCTACATCATCACTTTGAACCAATTCATCTAGTGACGAAGCCACTCGTGCTCCTAATTCTTCTGCGACAGCTTCTGCATTTTCCGGATCATACACCACTGTAATTACTGCACCGTCATTTTTTTTCATATATCTTGCTAATTCAGCACCAAAGTATCCTGTGCCGACAACACCATAATTTACAACCATTGTTTTTCTCCTATTTCTATTTTTACTATTTTACGGATCCTTCAGAAAGACCACTTGCGATTTTATTTTGGATAATTGAGAAGAAGATAATTGAAGGCAATACCACAATTACGGATGCCGCCATCATATCTCCCCAATCCAGTATTTCCGAGCCATTTAATGAACGCAAAGCCACCGCAACAGTCATTTTACTTGTATCGTTGATCAAGATCAGTGCGTAAAGGAATTCATTCCATGCATTGATAAAGGTATAGATAGCTGTGGCAACAATACCTGGTGCAACAATTGGCAACACCACTTTATAGAAGGTAACAAATTTATTCGCACCATCTATTTTTGCTGCTTCCTCAATTCCAATTGGAACTGTTTGGAAGAACCCTACTAACAACCACACCGCATAAGGAACACTAAATGAAAGATAAACAATCATTAAACCAATTAAACTATTGGTCAATCCAACTTTTGCAATGGCAATTGAATAAGGAATTGCCAACAAAATCGGAGGGAAGATATAGGTAATTACCAGCAATCGGGACATAATCGCCCCTAATTTTGGAAAGAAGCGAACAATACCGTAAGCAGCCATTGCAGAAATAATAATAGCGATGACAGTTGTCGTTAATGCGATTAATAAGCTATTTTTTATATTATTTATAAAATGTAGGTCATTAATAACATGCGTAAAATAATCGAGAGTAA
>ERZ894226.618-NODE-618-length-19459-cov-18.339466_pt1 | contig 19459 bp, 18 predicted proteins | sample MGYA00380294_ERZ894226 | MGnify/ENA primary metagenome ERZ894226 (study PRJEB32331, sample SAMN06328434) | human gut metagenome | biome: human gut microbiome; feature: stool | host: Homo sapiens | collected 2014-10-29 ... | reverse complement strand
GAATTTTACCAATAGAACTAAATAAAAAGAAGAATGTAACAAAGAACTATTCTGCAATATATTAAACAAACTGATATTTATATATAAATAATTCTGTATCACATATTATTTTTCGTAGAAAAGAGGGAAATTATCCAATATTGTAAAGAATCATTCCGTTCATTCCAAAGGGGTCGTTTATTTGATTAAAGTGGTATATGATTGCTTATGTGAAAATCAATGACAAATTTTAGTGGAAAGGAGAGAGGTCATTATGAAGAAAGAGGTAACTAAATCGGTTGCAAAAGGAATGAAAGCAGCATTAGATGTTGTGTTACGGACAGAAGCTAACACAGCTTCTTGTCTTATCATGTATCAGCCTAAGGCACCGAAAGAATTAATGAACTACAGGAGAAACAAGTAATGGAAAAATGTACAGATACAGTAGTAAATTGGATGATCCGGTGTAATGCGATAAACGAGGCGGATAAGGAACTTTACAAGTATGCATTATATAGTTTTTTTCTATTGGTATCACCACTTATCCTTGCAGGAGTTATTGGCTTTGGCTTGGGAAGCGTAAAACACGGAGTTGCTCTTATTTTTCCGTTTGTGGTTCTGAGAAAATTTAGTGGTGGTTATCATGCAAAAAATTTGCACACTTGTATTCTTGGATCTGGTTTTCTATTGTTTCTGTGCATAATGTTATCAATGCATGTGCAATGTGATTTGAAGTTGGCAATAGCTACAGTTATTGCGTCTGTGAGCCTGATTACATTTAGTCCAATAGACAGTGAAAACAGAAGACTTGATACTAACGAGAAAAGGACATATAAAAAAACAACAGTGTTCTTCGTGATACTGTTTGGGCTGTTAGATATAGCTTTATTTTTGCTGGGAAAGTACATCTATACAATCTGTTTTTCTGTTGGGATATTACTGACAGCAGGCTTACAAGTACCTTGTATCGTAAAGAAAATGTGTAAATCGACCAAAAACAGACTGTAAATGTCGTTTGGTGCAAAAGGGGTTGAAATCATGGCAAAAATAAAGATAATAAAGTTTGTCATTGATTTGATCAAAGTTCTTTATTTACAGTTAATTCAGTTTGTTCATTGAAAGGGAGTGGATTCCAATGGGACAATGATAGAATTCTATCACTTTAAATTGAGTAGTTCGGTTCGGAGTAGTTAAACGGGCATAATGGAGGTAAAAGATTAAAATGACACATAAGAAAGAAGTTGTTTTTAGCTTGTTGTTTGTAATAATGGTGTTATGTACAGGCTGCAGTGATAAAGATAATGGAGATACGTCTAAAAATAACAGGACTTCAGGAGAATCATTTGTTCAAGAAGAAACTATTGAGAGTACTGACAATACAGACAATGCAGACGGCAGCTCGGCACCAACGCCAGAACTGAAAACGCCCCGAACGAAAAAGGAATTGGAAGATGCGCTTGGTACAGTGAATGAGTCGGGAAAATGGACGCCACCAGCCGGTTCTCATATAGATCCCAAAACAGGTAATATACTGAATAAAGATGGGGTCGTGGTTGGAACTACGCAGGAACCTTATAGTAAAGCACGTCCAGGTTCTCAAGGATGATGATATGGTGTAAAAAAATTATGGGAGGAAAAGATTATGAAGTATATGAGAAAAAACTCATTTGTAGTGTGTTTGGTCATAAGTGCAATTCTTTTGACAAGTTCATTTGCAATGCCGGTGCTTGCTGCGGAAAATACAGGAATTGAAACAAGCTCTGTCACGAGAAGCGTACCGGGATATTACAAGTGCACAGGGTCGGATGTAAATATCAGATCAGGCCCTGGAACACAATATACAATAGTAGGCACATTGAATTATGGCACAAAAGTATATGTATATTCTATCAGTAATGGGTGGGCCAAAATTTCTCTTGGCGGCATTTACCGTTATGTTAGTGCCGATTACCTTCGGGAGCTTTAAGGAAAAACATTTAATATAAACGAGGCATAGGTAAATAGCTGTATGGGCTGCCGCACTGAAAAGTTTGGTGCGGCAGCACTTTTATTTACTTTTTTAATTGAAACTACAAATGGACAAATTCTAAAAAACGTCCCAAAAACAGTATTCTGTGTTTGGGTTATAAAGACAAATTTAAAATATATAGATATTTCCGGTGGTTCGTGGTATGATAAAAATAGAAACAAAAGTGCTATTTCAAGAAAGGGTGATGGTTATGGCATTGGCACAGGCAACAAAATCCCATGAACCAACTTATACAATCAATGATGCAATGGATGTTCTTTTGTCAAGGCTGGATGAAGCCATTGATGATATGGAAAGTGACAGAGTGCAGATAGTGGAAGAAGCATGGGCAGAAATTGATGCAATATAAGGGGTACGGATGGAAAAAAGAAAATACAAAGTTGTAATTGCCCAGAGCGGCAAGCTGGATGTGAAGGAAAAAAGAAATATATCCTTCAGCAATTTAAATACCGGGAGTATGCAGAGGATTTTTCCCAAAAGATTAAAAAGCGGTTCTTGCACTTGACACACTTCCTACCAGATATAATACAATAGGCTTCCGATATCGTGGCTATGATATTTACATGAAATATACTGCCTGTTTTTTAACGCCATTGGAATTGTTAGAAAGAAAGATTAAAATAAGAGACACCAGCAATCAATACGCTGATGTCTCTTATTAATATTACCTGATTGTTGATAAATAATTTACTTTGTATCCTGCAGTGCGAGATAACCTTCTTCGCCTGTACGGATCTTAACGACATTTTCAATGTCATATACAAATACTTTACCATCACCAATCTGACCGGTATGGAGGACTGCCTTGGCAGTTTCGATAACTTTCTGTACAGGTACGAGACTTACAACAATCTCAATTTTGACCTTAGGAAGAAGATTCATTTCCATCTCAACACCACGATAGTAGGATGGAGCACCTTTCTGTACACCGCATCCGAGAACGTTCGTAATAGTGATACCTGTAACACCGATCTCATTCATTGCCTGCATAAATTCATCAAGCTTATTCTGACGGGTGATGATAACAACTTTTGTAAGCTTATGAACGCCTTCTTTCGGAAGTTCAGGAACTGATTCAGCAGGAGCAGAAGGTCTGGCTGTGACAACAGGAGCTTTTATGGAAGTTCCCATAGGAGTCGGAACACCAGCCATTGCGAAACCGTCATAAGCACTTGCAAGACCATGTTCTTTGGAGTCAAGACCTGCGATCTCTTCTTCAGCTGAAACACGAAGTCCGATTGTATGTTTGATTACCTGGAAGATAATTGTCATAGTAACAACAACCCATGCGATTGTGATGATCATACCAGTGAACTGAACACCAAATCCGTGGAAGCCGCCGCCTGTAAGGAGTCCTTTCCAGTCTGTGCCTGATCCGTCTGAGAAAAGACCAACTGCAAGGGTACCGAAAGCACCGTTTAAACCATGAACACCGACAGCACCAACAGGGTCATCAATTTTCAGAACCTTGTCAATAAATTCAATACCAAATACTACGATAAAACCGGAAGCAATACCGATGATTGCTGCGGATGTAGGAGAAACTGTGTCGCATCCTGCTGTAATTGCTACAAGTCCTGCAAGAGAACCGTTCAGAGACATGGAAACATCCGGTTTTTTGTAACGTACCCATGTGATGATCATAACAGTTACAGTTGCAACAGCTGCTGAAAGGTTAGTAGTAACGAAGATTTTACCGGCACTTACGATTGCATCGCCTTCCATACTTACTGTGGAAGCACCGTTAAATCCGAACCAGCAGAACCAGAGGATAAATACACCTAAAGCGCCAACTGTAAGGTTGTGTCCCGGGATAGCCTTTGATTTGCCGTCCTTTGTATATTTACCGATACGAGGTCCAAGGATGATGGCACCGATCAGAGCTGCCACACCACCTACCATATGTACTGCACAGGAACCTGCGAAATCGTGGAATCCCATCTGGCTGATAAATCCACCGCCCCAGATCCAGTGTCCGGATACCGGATATACAACAAGACTGATCATAAGGCTGTAGACGCAATAGGAAAGGAACTTGGTACGTTCTGCCATTGCACCGGAAACAATTGTTGCGGATGTTGCACAGAATACTGTCTGGAAGATTAAGAATGCCCAGAAAGGAACTCCGTCAGGAAGCATTCCTGAACCATAGTGTGCTTCTGTTGCAATACCACCGATCTTTCCGATAAATCCATTACCTGCACCAAACATCAGACCGAAGCCGACCAGCCAGAAGACCGGGGTTCCGATACAGAAGTCCATCAGGTTTTTCATAATAATGTTACCTGCGTTTTTGGCTCGTGTGAAGCCTGTTTCTACCATTGCGAATCCGGCCTGCATAAAGAAGACCAGCGCGGCGCCGACCAGCACCCATATTGTGTTTACTGCGGAAAATTCCATAATAATATTCCTCCCTCATAAAAATTTCCTCATATTTTATAAAATGCAAAAAGCGCAATGTCTGGAAATGTAACCAGTTCATCGCGCTTTTGCGAATATAAAATCCATATTTATACTGTATTGTATAGCTGATGTAATAAAAAAGACATTTCGTGCGACCGTATGCAATACAGCTTAAAATCAAAATTATATGTAAAACAGGGGAACATCAAAATATCGTGTGATTAATGGATGAGGAAATCGATAATGAATTATGAAGTAGAGTTCATAAAGATATTCCCCTGTTATTACCTGTTAGTTAAACGGAAAACAGAAGCTTGTCATATGTAGGATATGGAAGCAGTGCATCCGGGATCAGAGTTTCTGCTGCGTCTACAGATTTTCTGAGTTCATCCATATCAGAAAGAACAACTGTCTGGTATGCTTTTGCATTAGCCAGAGGATCTTCTGTAGCAAGTGCTTTGGCAGTATCTGCTTTTAAGGTCTCAAGACCTGTGGAAATCTCATCAGCAAGCTGTGACAGCTCTTTGATCAGTTTTCCTTCAGAAGCTGTGCTGACATCTGAAACAACTGATTTTTTAGCAACAGCAGTAGCTGCAACTTTGTCGATATATGTGAATACAGATGGAAGGAAATCCTTCTGTACCATTTCAACCATAGTATTGGACTCAATGTTAAGGATCTTGGAATAGGATTCCAGCCAGATCTCATAACGGGATTCAATTTCTTCTTTTGTGAAGATATGATATTTGGTAAAGAGTTCAATATTCTTGTCTGCGATCCACTGAGGAAGAGCATCCGGTGTGGATTTCAGGTTAAAGAGACCACGTTTCGTAGCTTCTTCAATCCATTCGTCTGTATAACCGTTTCCGTTAAAGATAACACGTTTATGATCAATAATTGTCTTCTTGATCAGTTCGTGGATTGCATCCTCCATCTTGTCTTCCGGTACATCCTTTAACTGTTCTGCAAACTGGTGAACACACTCAGCAACAGCAGTGTTTAAGATAATGTTCGGGTTTGCAACAGAAGCTTCGGAACCAAGCATACGGAATTCGAATTTGTTACCTGTAAATGCGAATGGTGAAGTACGGTTTCTGTCTGTATTGTCTTTTACGAAATGTGGAAGTACTTTTGCACCGATATCCATCTGGACTGCGCGGCTTCCTGCAAAATATTCGCCATTTTCGATAGATTTTAATACTTCTGTCAGTTCATCACCGAGGAATACGGATACAACAGCAGGCGGAGCCTCGTTTGCACCAAGACGGTGATCATTTCCTGCACTTGCTACAGAAATACGAAGTACATCTGCGTATTCATCAACTGCTTTGATAACAGCTGTCAGGAAAATCAGGAACTGTGTATTTTCAGCAGGCGTTTTTCCCGGATCAAGGATATTTACACCGGTATCTGTAATCATAGACCAGTTGTTGTGTTTACCACTTCCGTTGATTCCCTCAAATGGTTTCTCGTGAAGAAGGCATACAAGTCCGTGCTTGTCGGCAACTTTCTTCATTACTTCCATTGTTAACTGGTTGTGGTCAACTGCAACGTTTGTTGTATCGAATACAGGAGCCAGCTCGTGCTGTGCAGGAGCAACTTCGTTATGTTTTGTTTTGGCAGGAATACCAAGTTTCCAGAGCTCTACATCCAGGTCATGCATATAAGCTGCGACACGAGGTTTCAGAGCACCGAAGTAATGATCTTCCATTTCCTGACCCTTAGGAGCAGGAGCACCGATCAGTGTGCGTCCGCAGAATACAAGGTCTTTTCTCTGTTTGTATAATTCCTTGTCTACCAGGAAGTATTCCTGTTCAGGACCTACAGTTGTATTTACGTGTTTGACATCTTTATTTCCTATTATATGGAGAAGGTTTGTAGCTTCTTTATCAAGTGTCTGCATGGAACGAAGGAGAGGAGTCTTTTTATCAAGAGCTTCTCCGCTGTAGGAGCAGAATGCTGTAGGAATGTAAAGGGTTCCGTCTTTGATGAATGCCGGTGATGTCGGATCCCATGCTGTATATCCTCTTGCCTCGAATGTGGCACGAAGACCGCCTGACGGGAAACTGGAAGCATCCGGCTCACCTTTTACAAGTTCTTTACCTGAGAAATCCATGATCACCTGACCATCTCCTGTAGGAGAAATGAAACTGTCATGTTTCTCTGCAGTTACGTTTGTCATTGGCTGGAACCAGTGAGTATAATGAGTGGCGCCGTTCTCGGTAGCCCATTCTTTCATTGCAACAGCAACGGAGTTGGCAACATCAAGTTCAAGGTGTGTACCGCTCTCGATTGTTTTCTTTAATGCTTTGTACATGTCTTTTGGCAGTTTACTTCTCATTACTTTGTCGTTGAAGACCAGGCTGCCGTACAGTTCAGGGATATTCTGTGCCATATAGGTACTCTCCTTTCGGTTTGCAATATTTTCTGAATATGTGTAGTGCCGCTACAGATCACCATTGTGACTGCCTGCGGTTTTCGTCTCATAGAAAATTCCTCATCGAACATTTTCTATGAAACGAAAGTTTTATAAAACGAAAAAGGCGCCCTGGATGAGATCTCTGTAGATCTTTCCAAAGCGCCTTTGCTTTATGTGCTGTACTATAAACGAAATGAAAACAGATGTCAAGCACTTTTTTTGAAAAAATTCAGAAAAAATTTTTGAGATATGGCAAAAAAAGGATAGGTTGACAAATTTGTTTCTATTATTATAATTTGATTTTGGAACCCGTCAAACATAAGAAAACAATGTCAGCGGGTTTTGAAAGTAAAGTTAAAGTCAGACAAGAGAATACGATCGGAGGAAATCAGATGGCTGGAATAAAAGAAGAGTGCGGCGTCTTTGGAATTTATGATCTGGATGGCGGCAATGTAGTTCCGTCCATATATTATGGACTGACTTCCCTGCAGCACAGAGGACAGGAATCCTGCGGACTTGCAGTTTCTGATACTAAGGGAGAGCGTGGAAATGTGAAGTTTCATAAGGATCTGGGACTTGTAAGTGAGGTTCTCAGACAGGATGTTGTCCGTAAATATGAGGGAGATATTGGTATTGGTCATGTAAGATATTCCACAACAGGAGCTTCTGTTGCAGAGAATGCACAGCCCCTTGTTTTGTCTTATGTAAAGGGAACTCTTGCACTTGCACATAACGGAAATCTGGTTAATACACCGGAACTGAAATGGGAACTGATCCAGAATGGAGCGATTTTCCATACAACTACAGATTCAGAGGTTATTGCGTTCCATATCGCAAGAGAACGTGTGCATTCTAAAACAGTAGAAGAGGCAGTGCTAAAGACTGCAAAGAAGATCAAAGGTGCATATGGTCTGGTAGTTATGAGCCCGAGAAAACTGATCGCAGTCCGCGACCCATATGGACTGAAACCATTGTGTCTCGGTAAAAGAGGAAATGCTTATGTTATTGCTTCTGAGAGCTGTGCTCTGACATCTGTAAGTGCGGAATTTATCCGTGACATTGAGCCGGGTGAGATTCTTACGATCACAAAAGACGGACTGAAGTCAAATAAAGAGCTTGCGTCTGCTGCTGCAAAACGCGCGCATTGTGTGTTTGAGTATATATATTTTGCAAGACTTGACAGTACCATTGATGGGGTGAAGGTCTATGATGCCAGAATCCGCGGTGGTAAATCTCTTGCCAAGTCTTATCCTGTAGAGGCAGATCTTGTAACAGGTGTACCGGAGTCCGGACTCCCTGCTGCAAAGGGATACTCCGAAGCATCAGGAATCCCGTTTGCATTTGCGTTCTATAAAAACAGCTATATTGGAAGAACATTTATCAAACCGACTCAGGAAGAACGTGAGTCCAGCGTTCATCTGAAACTGAGTGTGCTGGAATCTGTTGTAAAAGATAAGAGGATTGTTCTGGTGGATGATTCTATTGTTCGTGGAACAACCATTGCAAACCTGATCCACATGTTAAAAGAGGCGGGAGCAAAGGAAGTGCACGTACGTATCAGTTCACCGCCATTTTTACATCCATGTTATTTCGGAACGGATGTGCCGTCAAATGATCAGCTCATTGCAGCCAGCCACAGCACGGAGGAAATCTGTAAAATGATCGGAGCAGATTCTCTTGGCTACATGCAGACAGATTATCTGGAAGGAATGGCGGGCGGCCTGCCCTTATGTAAGGCATGCTTCGATGGAAATTATCCGATGGAGATTCCGGATTATACAAATGCGGAGTTTGCAGATATTGTGAAGTGTTAAGTCGCAAAAATTCATAAAAAATGCAGAAACCTGTCGATGATATATGGAATCAATCTCACATAATGGTAAAACCAATATAGGATGAAGTCATACATAATGTATAAAATAATGCTGTGAAAACATATATAAACGAACAAAATGCACAATAGAACCCCTGCGCTTTATGAAAATTGGATAAATTTAAAAACTTGACAAATTCTGAAATGTGGAACATAATATGGGCGTCTGATAGAAAAAAACAAAGAATGTTTTCAGAAAGGGTGATCACGATGTCACAGAGTAAAATCAAGTTAAATGCAACCGAAGAGGTGCAGGAATTTGTGAATGCTGCAAGCAGATGTGATTTTGATATTGATGTTTATTACAACAGATTTTTAATTGATGCCAAATCAATCCTTGGTGTACTTAGTCTGGATCTGACCAGAGAACTGACAGTAGACTGCCACGGGGAGAGCCGGGAATTTGATCGTACATTGAAGAAATTTGCAGTTGCATAAATTTTACATTTTTATAACCGAATAATTATCGCAGAGAAGACGGGTCTGGAAGATGAACTTCTACAGATTCGTTTTTTCTGTATTATGACTGTGTTCAGAGTAATTCCATAAAATATAACTGCTTCATAGTTTATCAGAAGGAACTTATTTGATTTGTTTTTGCTTAAAAACGGGAAATTCATTATTGACAAACGAAAAAAAATGTTTTATAGTATAGCATATTTTTAAAGAAAGCCAATTGAACATATTATTATAGAAGATATGATGATCTGACAAAGGCGTCAGATGCAGAATACCAGATGGGTCAAGTGCCCTCTGATAGCTGCATCTGACGCTTTTTTATTAACAAAGGATGATGGAGGAGGAAATCAAAATGGCAGTGAAATACGTATTTGTTACAGGAGGAGTTGTTTCCGGTCTTGGAAAGGGAATCACAGCTGCATCTCTGGGGCGTCTTCTGAAAGCGAGAGGATATCAGGTAACCATGCAGAAGTTTGATCCTTATATCAATATCGACCCCGGAACCATGAACCCGATTCAGCACGGAGAAGTTTTTGTAACAGACGATGGTACAGAGACAGACCTGGATCTGGGACATTATGAGAGATTCATTGATGAGAGTCTTGATAAAAATTCCAATGTGACAACCGGTAAGGTTTACTGGTCTGTTCTTCAGAAAGAACGTCACGGGGATTTCGGCGGGGGTACCGTACAGGTAATTCCTCATATTACAAATGAGATTAAGAGTCGTTTCTACCGCGCCAAATCACCGGAGGAAAACAAGATTGCCATTATCGAGGTGGGAGGAACAGTTGGTGATATTGAAAGCCAACCGTTCCTGGAAGCAATTCGTCAGTTCCAGCTCAATGTGGGACATGACAATGCAATCCTGATTCACGTAACATTAATTCCTTATTTAAAGGCATCTGAAGAACTGAAAACAAAACCTACACAGGCAAGCGTAAAGGAACTTCAGGGAATGGGAATTCAGCCGGATGTACTGGTGTGCAGAAGTGAACATGAGCTGACAGAGGACATTAAAGAAAAAATCGCTTTATTCTGCAACGTACCTGTATCACATGTACTTCAGAACCTGGATGTGGAATATTTATATGAAGCTCCTCTTGCAATGGAAAGAGAGAAGCTTGCAGATGTAGTTCTTTCAAGTCTCCGTCTGGAAAACAGAAAACCGGATTTAAGTGACTGGGAGGAAATGGTAGAAAGTCTGAGAAATCCGAATAAAACAGTAAAGATCGCAATTGTAGGAAAATATACACAGCTTCATGATGCATATCTCAGTGTAGTAGAGGCACTGAAACATGGCGGAATTTCCTGCAGAGCCAAGGTAGAGCTTGACTGGATCGATTCCGAAGAACTGACAGAGAAGAATCTGGATCAGCAGCTTCACAATGTAGATGGTATCCTGGTTCCGGGTGGTTTCGGGAACAGAGGTACAGAAGGAATGATCCTGGCAGCACAGTATGCAAGAGTACATAAGATTCCATATCTTGGAATCTGTCTGGGAATGCAGATGGCAATTGTAGAATTCGCCCGTCATGTACTTGGATACGAAGATGCAAACAGTATTGAACTGAATCCGGAGACAAAGCATCCGGTAATTGCATTAATGCCGGATCAGGAAGATATCGAAGATATCGGTGGAACCTTAAGACTTGGAAGTTATCCATGTATTCTTGCAGAAGGTTCCAGATCCTATGAACTCTTTGGCAAAAAAGAAATCCATGAGCGCCACAGACATCGTTATGAAGTAAACAATGCATTCCGTAAAGAACTTCAGGAGAAAGGAATGAATATCGTAGGAACTTCCCCTGATAATCATATTGTAGAGATGATCGAGATCGCAGGGCACCCGTTCTATGTAGGAACTCAGGCCCATCCGGAATTCAAATCCCGCCCGAATCATGCACATCCTTTATTCAGAGGATTTATTCAGGCGGCCGTCGATAAGAAAATAAGCGAAGAACAGCAGCAGAAATAGAAAGGATGAGGAGATTATGAAAGAAGTGAGAGAACAGCAGCAACAGCAAGGTATGTACAGGCCTGAATTTGAGCATGACAACTGTGGTATCGGAGCAGTTGTCAATATCAAAGGCAAGAAAACCCACGATACTGTTGCAAATGCATTAAAGATCGTAGAACATCTGGAACACCGCGCAGGTAAGGATGCAGAAGGCAAAACCGGTGACGGTGTAGGTATCCTTCTCCAGATTTCCCATAAATTTTTCAAGAAAGCCTGTAAGAAAGAGGGATTTGAGATTGGTGATGAGAGAGAATACGGCATTGCACAGTTTTTCTTCCCACAGCATGAGATTAAACGTGCACAGGCAAAGAAGATGTTTGAGATCATTCTTGAGAAAGAAGGTCTGGAACTTCTGGGGTGGCGTCAGGTTCCGGTATTTCCGGAAGTGCTTGGACACAAGGCAAGAGAATGTATGCCATGCATTATGCAGGCATTTATCAAAAAACCGGAAGATGTGGAAAAAGGTCTTCCATTTGACCGTATGCTCTACATTGCAAGACGTGAGTTTGAACAGAGTAATGATAATACTTATGTAGTTTCCATGAGCAGCCGTACCATCGTTTACAAAGGTATGTTCCTGGTTGGACAGCTTCGTACTTTCTTCGAAGACCTCCAGAGCCCGGATTATGAATCTGCTATCGCTATGGTACACTCCCGTTTCAGTACCAACACAAACCCAAGCTGGGAGAGAGCACATCCGAACCGTTTCATGGTACATAACGGTGAGATCAACACCATCCGCGGCAACGCAGATAAGATGCTTGCAAGAGAAGAGAACATGGAATCTCCATACCTGGAGGGACAGCTTCACAAAGTGCTTCCTGTTGTAAACAGAAACGGTTCCGACTCTGCAATGCTTGACAATACACTGGAGTTTCTGGTAATGAGCGGTATGGAACTTCCGCTTGCAGTTATGATCACAATCCCTGAACCATGGGCAAACAATGACACCATTTCCCAGGCAAAACGTGACTTTTATCAGTACTATGCAACTATGATGGAGCCATGGGACGGACCTGCATCTATCCTGTTCTCTGATGGTGATGTTATGGGTGCAGTCCTTGACAGAAATGGTCTCCGTCCATCCAGATATTATATTACTTCTGACGGCTATATGATCCTTTCCTCAGAGGTGGGTGTTCTGCCAATCCCGGAAGAGAAAATCGTATTAAAAGAGCGTCTCCATCCTGGAAAAATGCTTCTTGTAGATACTGTAAAGGGAAAAGTAATTGATGACAATGAACTGAAAGAGGGCTATGCAAAAATGCAGCCATACGGTGAATGGCTGGATAGTCATCTGGTACAGTTAAAAGACATCAAGATTCCTAACGAAAGACCAGAAGAATATACACCTGAGCAGAGAGCACGTCTGCAGAAAGCATTCGGCTATACTTATGAGCAGTACCGTACTTCCATCAGAAACATGGCGTTAAACGGAGCAGAGAGCATCGGAGCTATGGGTGTGGATACCCCGCTTGCAGTATTTTCCAAACAGAACAGACCATTATTTGACTACTTTAAACAGCTCTTTGCACAGGTTACCAACCCTCCGATTGATGCAATCCGTGAGGAAATCGTTACCAGCACAAGTGTTTATGTAGGTAAAGACGGAAACCTGCTGGAGCAGAAACCGGAAAACTGTCAGGTATTAAAGATTAATAACCCGATCCTGACAAATACAGATATGATGAAAATCAAGAGCTTCAAACATGAGGGCTTCAAGACAGCAGTTGTTTCTACCTTATATTATAAGAGCACCAAGCTTGAGAGAGCTATTGATCGTCTTTTCGTAGAAGTAGATAAAGCATTCCGCGAGGGTGCAAACATCCTTGTTCTTTCAGACAGAGGAGTAGATGAAAACCATATGCCGATTCCGTCACTTCTGGCAGTATCCGCAGTTCATCAGCACCTGGTAAAGACGAAAAAGAGTACCTCCCTTGCAATTATCCTGGAATCCGGTGAGCCAAGAGAAGTACATCACTTTGCAACCTTACTTGGTTACGGTGCAAGTGCCATCAACCCGTACCTTGCCCTTGAGACCATTCATGAACTGATCGACAGTCATATGCTGGAGAAAGACTATTATGCAGCAGTAGATGACTACAATCATGCAGTCATCAGCGGTATTGTAAAGATTGCTTCCAAGATGGGTATTTCCACCATCCAGTCTTATCAGGGATCTCAGATCTTCGAGGCAATCGGTATTTCCTCAGATGTGATCGAGAAATACTTTACTGGTACAGTCAGTCGTGTAGGCGGAATCACACTGGAAGACATCGAAGAGAATGTAGAGAAGCTTCACTCAGAAGCATTTGACCCGTTAGGACTTCCTACAGACCTGACTCTGGACAGCGTAGGCGCACACAAGATGAGAAGCCAGGGAGAGGAACATCGTTACAATCCTCAGACTATTCATCTTCTGCAGCAGTCCACATGGACTGGAAGCTACGATCTGTTCAAACAGTACACAGATCTGGTGGATAAAGAAAACCACGGAAACTTAAGAGGACTTCTGGACTTTAAGTTTGCTGAGACTCCGGTTCCACTTGAAGAAGTGGAGAGCGTAGATGATATTGTAAAACGATTTAAGACAGGTGCCATGTCCTATGGTTCTATTTCACAGGAAGCACATGAGACACTGGCGATCGCCATGAACCACCTTCATGGAAAATCCAATACAGGTGAGGGCGGTGAAAGTGACGAAAGACTGGATTCCGCAGGAAGCAGCGATGACAGATGCTCCGCGATCAAACAGGTTGCCAGTGGACGTTTCGGTGTAACCAGCCGTTATCTTGTATCTGCAAGAGAAATCCAGATCAAGATGGCACAGGGTGCAAAACCTGGTGAAGGTGGACATCTTCCTGCAAAGAAAGTATATCCGTGGATTGCCAAAACCCGTCATTCCACACCTGGTGTCAGCCTGATTTCCCCGCCACCGCACCACGATATCTATTCTATCGAGGACCTGGCACAGTTAATCTATGACCTTAAGAATGCAAATAAATATGCAGATATTTCTGTCAAACTGGTATCTGAAGCAGGTGTCGGTACAGTTGCAGCAGGTGTTGCAAAAGCCGGTGCACAGACGATCCTGATCTCTGGTTATGACGGAGGTACAGGTGCAGCTCCGAGAAGTTCTATCCACAATGCAGGACTTCCATGGGAACTTGGACTTGCAGAAACACATCAGACACTGCTCAAGAATGGTCTGAGAAACCGTGTCCGCATTGAGACAGACGGTAAGCTTATGAGTGGTCGTGACGTTGCGATCGCAGCATTAATGGGTGCCGAGGAATTTGGTTTTGCAACAGCTCCGCTTGTAACCATGGGATGCGTTATGATGCGTGTATGTAACCTGGATACCTGCCCGGTTGGTGTGGCAACACAGAACCCTGAACTTCGTAAGAGATTCAAAGGTAAACCGGAATATGTAGAGAATTTCATGCGCTTTATCGCACAGGAATTAAGAGAGTATATGTCTAAACTGGGATTCCGTACAGTCAGCGAAATGGTTGGACGTACAGATCTTCTGGTTCAGACAGACAATGTACCAGAACCACATCAGGGTAAAGTAGATTTAAGTGCAATCCTGAACAATCCGTTCGCAGGCAAAGACCAGAAAGTTACTTTTGACCCGAAAGCCGTATATAACTTCGAACTGGAAAAGACCATGGATGAAAAGGTTCTGGTTAAGAAATGCGTAAATGCCATCAATAAAGGTCAGAAAACAGAGCTTTCTGTAAACCTGACAAACATTGACCGTACATTCGGAACCATCCTTGGTGCAGAGATCACAAGAAAGAACAAAGACGGACTTGCAGATGACACTATCACTGTACACTGCAACGGTGCCGGCGGACAGAGTTTCGGTGCATTTATTCCCAAAGGTCTGACACTGGAACTGACCGGCGACAGCAACGACTACTTCGGAAAAGGTCTTTCCGGTGGTAAACTGATTCTGAAAGTTCCGGAGAAAGCTGCATACAAAGCAGAAGAGAACATTATCGTAGGTAACGTTGCCCTCTACGGTGCAACCAGCGGTACCGCATTTATCAATGGTGTTGCAGGTGAGCGTTTCGCAGTCCGTAACTCCGGTGCATCTGCAGTTGTAGAAGGCGTAGGAGAACACGGCTGTGAATATATGACAGGTGGCCGCGTAGTCGTACTTGGTAAGACTGGCAAGAACTTTGCAGCAGGTATGAGCGGCGGTATCGCATATGTACTGGATGTGGATAATGTTCTTTACAAGAACCTGAACAAAGCCATGATTTCCATCGAAAAAGTGGAAAACAAATATGACAAAAAAGAACTTCGCGATCTGATTGAAGCTCATGTAGAAGCAACAGGCTCCAAACTTGGTGCGAAAGTTCTGGCTGACTTTGATTATTATCTGCCGCACTTTAAGAAACTCATTCCGAATGAGTACAAGAAGATGATCACTTTAAGTGCGAAACTGGAAGAAAAAGGACTCAACAGTCAGCAGGCACAGATGGAAGCGTTCTATGAAAGTATTGGCGCTAAACATTGATAATAATTGAATATATCGTGTGAACTTATCAATGTTGCCCCGTCATCTTTTAGAATAAATAAAAAGGTGGCGTGGGCCATACCAGTATTGCCGCGGTTGGTGCGGCGAAAAGGAGGAAATCATGGGCAAACCAACAGGATTTTTAGAATATGAGAGAGAGACGGCAAAAGTTCTGCCGCCAAAGGTCCGCATCGCAAACTTCAAAGAATTCAGGACCCCATTAAATAAAGAGAAACAGAAACTTCAGGGCGCACGCTGCATGGCATGCGGTGTCCCATTCTGCCAGTCAGGTATGATGATCGGCGGTATGGCATCCGGTTGCCCTCTGCACAACCTTGTACCTGAGACAAACGATCTGGTTTATACAGGCAACTGGAAACAGGCATTCTTAAGACTGAGCAAGACACATAGCTTCCCGGAATTTACTTCACGTGTCTGCCCTGCACTCTGTGAAGCAGCCTGCACCTGTAATATAAACGGAGAACCGGTATCCACCAAAGAAAATGAACGTGCGATCATCGAGACAGCCTACGAGAACGGATGGGTAACCCCGCAGATCCCGGAAGTACGCACAGGCAAATCTATTGCAGTCATCGGAAGCGGTCCCTCCGGACTGGCAGCAGCCCAGCAGTTGAACAGACGAGGTCACAGTGTAACTGTATTTGAAAGAAAAGACCGTGTAGGCGGACTTCTCCGCTACGGTATCCCTAACATGAAGCTGGACAAAGCTGTTGTTGACAGAAGAATCCATCTTATGGAAGAAGAGGGAGTTAAATTTGTTACAAATGTAAACGTAGGAAAGGACATCAAAGCAGAAGAACTTCTGAAACAGTTCGACCGCGTCATCCTTGCCTGCGGAGCATCCAATCCACGAGACATTAAAGTTCCGGGACGGGATGCAAAAGGAATTTATTTCGCAGTAGATTTCCTGGGACAGGTAACAAAAGCGCTGTTGGATTCTGACTTTGCCAAAGTTCCATATGAACTTGCCAAAGGAAAAAATGTTCTGGTCATCGGTGGTGGTGATACAGGAAATGACTGTGTAGGAACATCTATCCGTCTGGGTGCCAAATCTGTGATCCAGTTAGAGATGATGCCCAAGCCGCCAGTGGAAAGAACACCATCCAATCCATGGCCGCAGTGGCCGAGAGTCCTCAAAACAGACTATGGCCAGGAAGAAGCTATCGCAGTATTCGGACATGATCCACGAGTATACCAGACTACTGTTACAGAATTTATCAAAGATAAAAACGGAAATGTCTGCCAGGCAAAACTCACAAAATTAAAGAGTGAAAAAGATCCAAAGACAGGACGTATGATGATGGTTCCTGTAGAAGGAACCGAAGAAGTCATCCCTGTAGATGTAGTCCTTATCGCAGCCGGATTCCTTGGCAGTGAGAAATATGTAACAGACGCATTTAAGGTAGCCATCAACGGAAGAACTAACGTAGACACAAAACCAGAGCAGTATCAGACCTCCGTAGACAAAGTCTTCACAGCAGGAGACATGCACAGAGGCCAGTCCCTGGTAGTATGGGCAATCCGCGAAGGCAGAGAAGCTGCGAAGGCGGTAGATGAATCGCTGATGGGATACTCCTATCTGTAAAAATAAGATAAAATATGACAAAGGTGCTATTGCCTGACGGAAAAGGACGTCAGGAAGTAGCACCTTTGTTTTTTGAAGTGATTTTCGGGTGTTTCGGGTATTACAATAATTGTAGTTTAGTTTGAATAAACAAAAATACTTAGTAAATCCAGCGTTTATACGGGTTTGCAGCATTTTTAAAAGTCTTTTGATAACAAATTGATAACGGTTGTATGAGAGCCATTATCCTTGTAATCCAGTGGTTTTAGGGTTAGAGAATGATTAATAGGTGGTTGTGCAACAAATAAATCCATATTTATCTGGTTTGAGTCGGTCTTGGAATATTCCGACCAGAGCGTTGCTAAGTTTCTGTGACGGAACTTTTGCCCATGTTTGCGTAGTATCAAATTCCGGGTAGTGGTAACGCCCCTCATCGTATTTGTCCTTGCTGATTTCTTCAGAAGATAGCTTGTCAGCCTGCTCTTTCCAGGCATACAGCATTTTCCAGAGTTCGTGAGCGTCCTTGTCTTTGGAAGTATCGACTTTCAGGCAGATATCTTCGTCTGATTCACTGACTGTTAGACCGTACAAATCTTCAAGGGTAAATAAAGTGTGCATCAGTCCGATATAGCTGTCAATGTCAGGCACATCGAGGGCATGAGGGGAAACATCCAAAGCCTGTGCCAGTGCAGCAATAAGTTCCGCTTTCGGTTTTCTTGTTCCTGTTTCCTTTTACGCTTTTGAAATGCTCTACTGGTGCGGTATCCGTGAGGGAGAATTGTTGGCACTGACCGCCGCTGACTTCAATTTTGAGAAAGAAACGGTCAGAATCAATAAGTTCTATCAGCGATTACACGGCGAAGATGTGATTACCACACCGAAAACAAAGAAAAGCAACCGCATGATCAAAATGCCGAAGTTCCTTTGTGAAGAAATGCAGGAGTATTTGAATCTGCTCTACGAATTGAAGAAGAAAGACCGTATTTTTACAGTCACAAAAAGTTATCTCCATCACGAGATGGACAGAGGGGCAGAAGCCGCAGGCGTAAAGCGTATTCGCATTTATGATCTCAGGCACAGCCACATCAGTTTGCTCATTGATATGGGATTTTCGGCGGTGGCGATTGCAGACCGTGTGGGGCATGAAAGCATTGACATCACTTACCAGTACGCCCATCTGTTCCCGTCAAAACAGACGGAAATGGCAGACAGATTAGATGATTTAGGGAAAGGAGAGATTGCAAATGTCAGTTAAGAACAGGGATAACAAAAACCGATGGAGAAACATCACAGTAGGATTTCGGGTATCTCCCGAAGAAAATGAACGCATCAACAAGGCGGTTGCCTTATCGGGACTGCCCAAACAGGAATACTGTTACCGCCGCTGTCTGAATCAGGATGTGGTGGTACAGGGCAATCCGAGAGTGTATAAGGCACTCAAACTGGAACTTGCTGCTGTCCTTACAGCGTTAAAAAGGATTGAAGCAGGGAGCAGCGTGGATGAGGAATTGATGAACGTAATTGAACTGATTGCCATTATTCTTGGCGGTCTGAAAGGAGAGGATGAGAATGGAGAATAAAAAAGAAAAGGCTACTCCGAATGTATCTGTTGGCGCAGATACGGAGCAGCCAATTCAAAAAATCGCTGAAAATAGTATATCCGAGTATGAGGAAAATATCAAGAGCTTTGAGGAAATACAGAGAGAAATGCAGTTGAGTTTAGACCCCTCCTATCTCAAAGCAGTTTCCATGAATGACACGGGGATTATCTTATCCCCTGTCTTACCTTGCCGGAGGAAGAAGAACAAAGATTTATCGGCGTATGGGGACAAAGACATAAATACTATTTGAAAGAACATAAGAGAGAGGTTTATATTACTCTGCTTACAAGTGACAGGCTGGATAGTTATCTTGCAGATATAGAAGAACAGGCGCAAGAACGCTTTGAAAGGATTGTAGAGCAGATGAAACAGGCACAGGGGATTACAGAACAGTTAAAGGCAGAAAATCAGATGGAATGGGTAGCGAGAATGAACAATATACAGGGGTGTGCGAGGAAGATTGTGGATAATGAGATGATCTATCAATAAAAAGGTGTATGGTGGAAAGTAAGTTTGAAAAGGCTTGCTTTTTATCTTTACAGAGAATTTGTTTAATGTATAAT
>ERZ894226.613-NODE-613-length-19557-cov-17.619577_pt1 | contig 19557 bp, 15 predicted proteins | sample MGYA00380294_ERZ894226 | MGnify/ENA primary metagenome ERZ894226 (study PRJEB32331, sample SAMN06328434) | human gut metagenome | biome: human gut microbiome; feature: stool | host: Homo sapiens | collected 2014-10-29 ... | reverse complement strand
ACACCCTTGTTACCATGACGTCCGGCCATTTTATCACCGACAGAGATTTTTCTCTTCTGTGCAATGTAAATGCGGACTGCCTGGTTCACTCCAGGAGATAACTCATCACCATTTTCTCTTGTAAATACTTTTGCATCTACTACGATACCGTATTCTCCATGAGGTACTTTCAGGGAAGTATCTCTTACTTCTCTCGCCTTTTCCCCGAAGATTGCACGGAGCAGTCTCTCTTCTGCTGTCAGTTCTGTCTCTCCCTTCGGAGTTACTTTTCCGACAAGAATATCTCCTGCGCGCACCTCTGCACCGATGCGGATGATACCTCTCTCGTCAAGATCCTTGAGTGCATCATCTCCAACACCTGGAATGTCGCGTGTGATTTCTTCCGGTCCTAACTTCGTATCACGAGCTTCTGCCTCGTATTCTTCGATATGTACAGATGTGTAAACATCATCCTGTACAAGTCTTTCACTCAGAAGTACAGCATCCTCGTAGTTGTATCCTTCCCATGTCATGAAACCGATCAGTGGGTTCTTACCAAGGGCCATCTCTCCGTTTGATGTAGATGGTCCATCTGCGATTACCTGACCTGCTTCTACTTTTTCTCCTTTGACTACGATCGGTCTCTGGTTGTAGCAGTTGCTCTGGTTACTGCGAAGGAATTTTGTCAATTTATATGTTTTCTTTGTTCCGTCTTCATGTCTGATCGTAATCTCTTTTGATGTAGAGCGCTCCACAGTTCCTGCCTGCTCTGCAACAACACATACACCAGAATCGACAGCGGCTTTCACTTCCATACCTGTTCCGACTACCGGCGCTTCTGTTGTAAGAAGCGGCACTGCCTGACGCTGCATGTTGGATCCCATCAGCGCACGGTTGGCATCATCGTTTTCCAGGAAAGGAATAAGTGCTGTCGCTACTGAGAACACCATCTTCGGAGAAACGTCCATGTAATCGAACATCTTTCTCTCGTACTCCTGTGTCTCTTCACGGTAACGACCGGAAACATTTTTGTGAAGGAAGTGTCCTTCTTCATCCAAAGGCTCATTCGCCTGTGCTACATGGTAGTTATCTTCTTCATCTGCTGTCATGTAGATAACTTCTTCTGTGACAACCGGGTTCGCCGGATCTGTCTTATCAATCTTACGATACGGAGCCTCGATAAATCCATATTCGTTAATTCTCGCATAGGTTGCAAGAGAGTTGATCAAACCGATGTTCGGACCTTCAGGAGTCTCGATCGGACACATTCTTCCATAATGAGAATAGTGAACGTCACGCACCTCGAATCCGGCTCTGTCTCGTGACAGACCACCTGGTCCAAGTGCAGAGAGACGTCTCTTATGTGTCAGCTCACCAAGCGGGTTGTTCTGATCCATGAACTGTGAGAGCTGTGAAGAACCGAAGAATTCTTTCACTGCTGCTGTTACAGGCTTGATATTGATCAGAGACTGTGGAGAAATACCATCCAAATCCTGTGTAGTCATTCTCTCACGAACAACTCTCTCCAGTCTGGAAAGACCGATTCTGTACTGGTTCTGTAACAGTTCTCCAACCGCACGGATACGTCTGTTTCCTAAGTGGTCGATATCATCGTCTGTTCCAAGTCCATACTCTAAGTGAATATTGTAGTTAATGGAAGCAAGAATATCTTCCTTTGTAATATGTTTCGGAATCAGCTCATTGATGTTCTTGCGGATTGCATCTTTGAGTTCTTCTACATCTCCTGCTGTTTCTTCCAGAAGACCTGCCAGTACCGGATAGAAGACTGCCTCTGTCACTCCAACTTCCTTTGGATCGATATCTACGATCGCCTTTAAATCTACCATCATATTGGAAAGAACTTTGATCTTACGTTCTTCTCCCTGTACCCATACATATGGAACTGCTGCATTCTGGATTGCTTCTGCAAGTTCCCTTGTAATGAGCTGTCCTTCCTCTACAAGCACTTCACCTGTCAGAGGGCTTACAACTGTCTCTGCCGCTTTCTGTCCGGAAATACGATTCTTCAGTGCAAGTTTTTTATTGAATTTATAACGTCCAACCTTTGCAAGGTCATAGCGTCTCGCGTCAAAGAACATGCTTGTGATAAGGCTCTCTGCACTGTCTACTGCAAGAGGTTCACCCGGACGGATCTTCTTATATAATTCCAGAAGACCTTCTTGATAATTCTCAGCCGTATCTTTTCCAAAGCTTGCAAGAATCTTCGGCTCTTCTCCGAATAATTCAATAATTTCTGCATTCGTACCAAATCCAAGTGCACGAATCAGCACTGTGATCGGTACCTTTCTTGTTCTGTCTACACGAACATAAAAAACGTCATTGGAGTCTGTCTCATACTCCAGCCATGCCCCACGGTTAGGGATAACTGTTGATGAAAATAATTCTTTCCCGATTTTGTCATGGGCAATCGCATAATAAATTCCAGGGGAACGAACTAACTGGCTTACGATAACACGCTCAGCACCATTGATTACAAAAGTACCGGTCGCTGTCATGAGCGGCAGATCTCCCATAAAGATTTCATGCTCGTTGATCTCATCTTTTTCCTTATTATAAAGTCTTACTCTGACTTTCAGCGGTGCTGCATAAGTTGCATCACGCTCTTTACATTCCTCGATCGTATACTTCACATCATCTTCGCATAATGTAAAGTCTACAAACTCCAGACTCAAGTGACCGCTGTAATCAGCAATCGGAGAGATATCGCGGAATACTTCTTTTAATCCCTCATCCAGAAACCACTGGTAAGAATCCTTCTGGACTTCGATCAAGTTCGGCATCTGCAATACTTCTTTTTGTCTAGAATAGCTCATACGGGAACTTTTTCCATTTGTGATGGGACGAATTCTATTTTTCTCCATTGACGTTTCACTCCTTGTATATTTATTTGGTTGCGTTGTATTTTCCTTGAATATACAATGAAAACAAGCATTTATGAGTGTTTTCATATGCGCACTACGGGCATTATTATCCACAATAGCGCATTTTTAACTGTATCATGAAAACTTTCTGTTGTCAAGTGTTTTTTTCAGCAATTTAAAAAGGGCAGGACTTTTCCCACCCTGCACATCCCTCTATACATTTTCTCTGAAAAATCGCTCTGCATTTTCAAAAAAGATTTTATCTACTACCGCTTCTTTGATCCCTCTTTTTAACATCTTCTCTGCAAGTTCTGCATATTTCACAGGCGTATTTAACGACAAATGGATATCCGCTCCATCGAAATCACTTCCACATGCGATCACATTTTCTCCACCTAACTCCAACATGCGGTCAATATGCCGATAAACATCTTCCTCTTTCCCCTCTCCTGTATCACTTAAAAACGGTTGATGAAGATTGATCCCTACCAATCCTCCTCGTATAACCATTTCACAAAACTGTTCTTCTTTCAAGTTTCTCGGATGCGAACAGATTGACCGTAAATTCGAGTGAGTTGCAACAAACGGACGCGCAGCCACTTCACAGACTTCATCAAATCCTCGATCATTTAAATGAGAGACATCTACGATCATTCTCCTCTCTTCCATTTTTCTGATTACTTCTTTTCCAAACGGCGTAAGCCCTTCCCCGGTATCATGTCCTGACCCAAGCTCATTTTTTCCATTCCAGACAAGCGTCATGATTTTTACGCCGCTCTCCGCCAGATCATCTATACGTTCTATCCTTCCTCCAAGCGCCGCACCACTTTCTACCGCCAAAATTACCGCGCACTTTCCTTGCCCGGTAATCCGTCTGATATCTGCTCCACAGTTGATTTTTTCCACAACTTCTGCCTGTCTCTGCAAAAGCTGATCCAAATATTCTTTGTACTTGAGAAAATATGCAAATGCATCCTCTCCTCGGACTTGATCCGGAATAAAAATCGCCATCGTTTGACAAAAGCACCTGAACTTTTCCAGCTCACATAATGAGAACTGTGTTTCCGGGCAGAAAAAATCTGCCTTTTTCTCTCCCAAGGTAACAAGTGTATCACAATGTAAGTCAAATAACTTCATATTTCTTTCTCCCATTTTTCAAAATTTCTTTCCATATGCTTCTTTCTGCTATCATACGCTTTTTCTAGCATATTTTCTACTCTTTCCGGAAACTTCCTACTCTCTCTCCAAAAACAATATATGCTCTCTCTTCAGATGCAGCCACTTCGGCACACCTTTTTCCCCAACATCCCAGAGTTTCTTGGAAACTTTCCACACAACTGGAGTTTTTGCACGTTCCGATGTGAAAAACTGTACATGATACTCAAATAAATCCTCTTTCACTTCCGGTTTGTAAACCGGAAATACAAGTTCACCGTCTGACTCTGTACGCTCTGTTGTAAATTCATGCGCCCGGATCCCGATTGCCTGTGCATCGCCTACGTTTCCCATTCCAGCAGGAATCACCATATCCCATCCCGGCACATACAGGTGTTTCCCGTCTTTCCATACAATCTCTTCAATATTTTTACATCCGGTCAGCTTCGCTGCAGCTACTTTCTGCGGATGCTCAAACAACTCTTTGACCGTTTTTTGGATAACAGCTTTTCCGCCATCCATCACCAGTACTTCTTCACTAAAACGATAAATTTCATCCCGACTGTGCGAAACCAAAATAACAGTGCCCGGATAATCTTGAAGCAGTTCCAGACATTCTCTCTGTGTCTGTTCCTTCAAATAACTGTCCAATGCTGAAAAAGGCTCATCCAACAGAATCATATCCGGCTCATAAATCATGATCCTCGCAAGCGCCGTCCGCTGCTGCTGGCCTCCTGACAACTGCCCCGGAAGTTTTTTTTCCAGTCCCTGCAAGGAAAATCGATCAATCATGTCCCGCACTTTTTTTTCTTTTTCCTTTTTTCCACAACGAAGTGCAATCCCAATATTCTTTTCCACAGTCATCGTCGGGAAAAGTGCGTAATTCTGAAACAAGTAACCGACATTTCGCTCCTGCGGCGGCATCCATATTTTTTTTGCAGAATCAAAAAAGACCTTCCCCGCGGATTCTATCTTCCCGGTTTCAGGTCTTTCAATCCCTGCAATGCTTTTTAGTGTAAGACTCTTTCCACATCCAGATGCTCCGAGGATCCCGATTCTTCTACTTCCCGACTGAAACTGCACATCCAGCTTAAAATCATCAAATTCTCTATGTATCCTTACTTCTATCGCCATACTACCACCTCTTGATATGTCTCATCCGTCTTCCAAGCAAAAGATTCAACACAAAGATCATTCCAAACGCGATCACCATCACGATCCCTACCCATACACCTGCCGTCAGATAATCACCATCCTGAATGACCATCGCGATCTTCTGGGAGATCGTCCCCGTCTTTCCCGGAATATTTCCCGCCAGCATCGAAGTCGCCCCATATTCTCCGAGCGCCCGGGCAAATGCCAGTATCGTTCCCGCTGTAACTCCCGGACCTGCGGTCGGCATAACTACCGTCCAGAAAATACGAAACTCTGACATTCCAAGTGTCCGCGCCGCATGGATCAGATTGATGTCGATCTGCTCAAATGCCGCCCGTGCATTCCGATACATCAGCGGGAATGCGATCACCGTCGCAGCGATCACACATCCGGCCCAGGACTGTACGACCTTGATGTCAAAATTGCCATATAGAAATGCCCCAAACGGCCGCCGCACACTGAATATGAGCAGCAGGAAAAAACCTGCAACCGTGGGAGGAAGTACCATCGGAAGTGTCAGTATACCATCCAGAACCGCTTTTAGTCTCGGTCCCGCCTGAACAGATTTTCTAGCCGCGTAGATTCCTAAAAAGAACGAGATTACTGTCGCAACCACACCGGTTTTCATAGAAATCCAAAGCGGACTCCAGTCCAGTTCTGCCATGATCCTTCTGACTTCTTCCATGTTTCCTTCCTCCTAATACGATACTCTCTCTATTCTACCTGTGTATCAAAATAGTAACTTTCAAAAATCGCTTTTGCTTCGTCTGAGACGACATATTCTAAGAACTCTGCAGCCGCTTCTTTCTGTGCATCATCCGCTTCCTTATTTTCCACCTGACAGATCGGATAAATGACATTTCCCGTCAGATCATAACTGACTGTCTGAAGTACTTTTACCTGATCCTCATAGCCGTATGTATCTGAATAGTAAGTTGTCCCAACCTCACAGGAACCTTCTGTGACAGCGATCAGAACTTTGCTGACATTATCCTGCTCGCTGATTTCCACGCCTCCGAATGCTTTTGACATTTCCTCCGTCGGAATCTTTGATACATCCTCTGTCTCCGGAAGGATCCCAAGGCTGACAAGCGCTTCTCTTGTATACTTTCCAACCGGTACACTTCCCCCGGCAAGGGCAACGCTCTCTGCCTTGTCCAGATCTTCCAGTCCGGTAACCTCGGTCCCGCTGTCCTTTCTTGTAAGAAGGACAACCTGATTGTTCACTACATTTTTTCTTGTCCCATCCACAATCAGCCCGTCTGCCTCAAGCTGATCCATTTGCTTTTGCGCTGCGGAGAAAAAAATATCGCATTCGTATCCTTCTTCAATCTGTGTGAGAAGGGTCCCCGAACTATCCGCATTGTAAGTGATCTTCACTTTCGGATGCTCCTTCTCATAATTTTCTGCCAGTTCTGTCATGACCGTATTCAGACTCGCAGCGATAAATACCTGGATCTCCGTCTCTTCTTTCTTGCCGGGATCTGCTTTCCCCTTTTTCTGTGTTGCTTTTGCTTCTGCTTGTTTCCCCTGCGGTTCCGTCTTTTCATTTTTTCCGGCACAGCCGGTCAGCCCAACCGCACTTCCGCTCAAAAGGCATCCTGCCAGCAATAGGGCGCCTGCCCGTCTCCATGTTTTCTTTCCGCTTCCCACCATTTTCCTCAGATGCATCGAATCCACCTTTTCTCTTCTCTTTTATTCACTTTGCTCCAGCAGCCTGATCTCATCTCCGACTTTAATATGTCCTCCGTGGATCACCTGTGCAAACACGCCTTCTCTTGGCATGATACAGTCCCCCATTTTCTGAAAGATCTGGCAATGACTGTGACATTCTTTCCCAATCTGTGTCATCTCCAAGATCACTTCACCAATCTGGAAGCGCGAACCAACCGGAAGATTTTTAAAATCGTACCCTTCCGCGATAATATTTTCTCCGAATGCGCCAAATTCCACATCCGCCCCTCGCTCACGAAATTCCTGAATGCGCTCCAACGAAAGCAGACTGATCTGACGGTGCCATTTCCCCCCGTGTGCATCGCCAACAATCCCCCAGTCTACTTCAATATCTGCTTCCTGCACTTCGCTTTTTTGAATTCCTCTGATATCGCTTGTACAGATTCCCCTGATGATTCCCATATTATCCTCCTATCCGGGACATTTCCCGCTTTTCTGTGATTTCCTCTTTCTTTTCAAAACAATGTGCTTCCGGTTTCTCTGAAATTGCTTGTGCAAGCAACCGCCTCACTTTCTCCGGCTGATGGTTTCTGACCGCCTCTTTTATTGAAATCCCGGTATCATAACACAGGCATGGCTTTATGAAGCCTTCCGCTGTCATTCGTATCCGATTGCAGCTGTCACAGAATTTTCCGTGCAATGCGCTAATAAATCCAACACTTCCTTGAAATCCCGGTATCTGGTAGTACACTGCCGGTCCATTGCCATGCCCAGAAAATGCTCCTCGCCCACCGCTCTTCTGCTTCTTTGCTTCTTCTGTCATTTCGCCATATCTTCCACGGATCTTTTCCAACAACTCCTGATTGGAGACAGATGCCTTCCTGCTGCCGTGCCCAATCGGCATCATCTCAATAAACCGTATATCGATCGGTGTTTCCTTTGCAATCTGGAGCAACGCTTCCCATTCTCCCTCATTGACGCCCTTTTGAAGTACCGTGTTGATCTTGACTTTCAGTCCAAGCGCATGTGCGGTACGGATTCCTTCCAGCACATCCTTTAGCCTGTCATATCCGGTGATCTCCGCAAATTTTTCTGCGCACAGCGTATCCAGACTTACATTGACGCCGTCGAGCCCCGCTTCTTTTAATTCTTTCGCATACACTGCAAGGAGAATCCCGTTTGTCGTCAACGTCACCTGCTCTGTGTGCGGAAGTGCTTTCAGCATATGGATCAGTTCGATGCAGCCTTTCCGCACAAGCGGTTCCCCTCCGGTCACTTTAAATTTTGTGATTCCAAGTTCCGAAGCAATCTGGCAGACTTCTGCAATCTCTTCCAGTGTAAGGATCTGCTCCATCGGAATGCTTTTGATCCCATCCGGCATGCAGTAGCGACATCTCAGATTGCATCGGTCCGTGATGGAAATCCGCATATAATCAATGACTCTTCCATACGAATCTTTCACCTATTCGTCCTCGCTTTCCAAAATAAGTGTCCCACTCTTGCCCCCGGTCTTTCTGCACAGCCGGATATCGGAAATACGCATTGCCTTATCCACCGCCTTACACATATCATAGATTGTAAGCAGCGCGATATTAACTCCCGTCAGCGCCTCCATCTCCACGCCGGTTTTAGCGACCGTCTTTGCCGTGCACGCCGCCTCGATCGCGCAGCTTTCCTCCAGATATGTGAATGTGATTTCCGCTTTAGAAAGATTTAAAATATGGCAGAGCGGAATCAGATCCGATGTCTTTTTGGCTCCCATGATCCCGGCAATCCTTGCAACACCGAGGACATCACCCTTCTTCATTTCTCCTGCTTTAACAAGCGCAAAACATTCCGGACTCATATAGATCTTTCCTTTCGCTGTCGCTTCACGCTGTGTTTCCTGCTTCTCGCTGACATCGACCATCACAGCATGGCCACTCGCATCAAAATGTGTAAATCCGCTCATTAATATCCTCCTTTTCCGAATCCGCAGTTTGGAAATGTACAGACCGGGCAGGACAGACAGAGCCCGCCTTCTCCAAGTGCGTAAAATTCTTCTGCCTTGATCTTCTCTCCTGCCAGAAGCCTCGGAAGCACCAGATCAAAGATGGTCCGTTTCGCATACATCACGCAGCCCGGCAATCCGACAACCGGTCTTTCTCCCTCATAGTAGGCGAGAAGAAACATCGCTCCCGGCAGCACCGGCGCTCCGTAAGTGACGATCTCTGCGCCTGTGTTTTTAATCGCAAGCGGCGTGCGGTCATCCGGATCGACGCTCATCCCCCCAGTACAGATGACCATATCCATCCCGGCATCCAGCATCGCCCGGATCACAGCTGTGATCTGTTCATGGTCATCGCTGCAAATCTCATGCATTGCCACTTCCATGCCATATTCTGCCAGCTTCTCCTTGATCACCGGTGAAAATTTATCCTGAATTCTCCTCTTGTAGACTTCACTTCCAGTCGTCACAAGCCCGATCTTCTTCTGCACATACGGAAGAATGGAAAAAATCGGTCCGCCTTCTGTCACTTGTTTTGCCCACTCCATCTTTTCCTTCTCGATCACAAGCGGAATAATCCTTGTCCCTGCAATCTTCTCCCCGGCCTTGACCGGAAAATCTCCATGTCTTGCAGCAATCATCATCTGTCCAAGACTGTTGACTCCAAAGAGCTTCTCTCTGTCAATCTTCAGCACGCCGTCACAGTCTGCAATTAGTTCGATCTTCCCTTCTTTTACCTCCGAGCCATGCATCGCTTCCCCTTTGCAAATCTCGTATAGAACCTCTGCTGCCTCATTTTCATGAAGCATCGTATCATCATTTTCCCACACATAAATATGTTCTTTTCCGACACTTAACAGTACGGGGATATCTTCCTCTTTGATCACATGCCCCTTTCGGAACACGGCATCTTTTACGATACCCGGAATGATCTGTGTGATATCATGGCACAAAATCTGTCCGACTGCCTCTTCTGTTTTACATAATTTCAATTTTCTCACTCCGTTCGTTATGTTTTTATTTACATATCGAAATACATCATATATAATTTTCTTAGAAATTACAAGGAGTTTTTGAGACTTTATGAAAACAGGTGCGATTATTTTAGCGGCAAAGAGAGGGGAGCAGGACAGCACTTTCCTTCCACTTTTGGAACTGGATCACGTCTCTGTCATCCGCCGTGTGATCCTGGCTCTAAAACGGGCAGGAATTTCCCCAATTACCGTGATCACCGGAGAAGAAGCCGACCAGGTGGAAAAAGAAATATCCGGGCTGCAGACGATCTGTCTGTACAGTCCTCAGTATGAAACACTCTCTATGTTTGACCAAATCTGTACCGGGCTTAACTACATGGAGGATCTCTGCGACAGCGTATTTATCCTCCCTGCCAAATATCCGATCCTTCTGTCACAGACACTGGAGACCATGCTGTCTGAGGATGCCCCCTGCGTCCGCCCGGTCTTTGAAGGTCACCGGGGCCATCCGATCCTGCTCCGGGAAGAATTATTTTCAGAAATACTGACATACACCGGTGAAAACGGACTGCGCGGTGCGTTGCGCCAACCGTCTATCGCCGCCCGCACAGCAGAAGTTTCCGTCAGCGATTCCGGCATCATTTTATCCGCAGACACCGTAGATTCCGATACTGAATGCTTCAATAAAAATGAGACACTTCCAATCTACGCCGTCGGAGAATTTCAGCTTTGCCGAGAAATCCCATTTTTCACATCCGAGACAGCCCGGTTTTTGATGCTGATCGAGCATACCGGTTCCATGCAGACCGCGTGCCGGCATATGCAAATTTCTTACAGCAAAGGCTGGAAGACGATCAAGTCCGTGGAAAGTCATCTCGGCTTTTCTCTGCTGCACACAAAAACAGGCGGGGGCGGGGGCGGTTCCTCCTCTCTCACAAAAGAGGGAACGGTATTTTTACAGAATTATCTGCGCGCAGAAGAACAGCTTTCTGCCTATGCCTCAGAACTGTTTCAAGAAATTTTTACCGGACAAAAAACACCTCTTAAAAACCTAGATTAGAGGAAAAGATTCCTAATTAAAAATTTAGATTGGGGAAAAAGATTAACTATTAAAAATTTAGATTGGAGAATCTTATGAAAACTATGAAAGAACTTTTCGAAATCCTTTTAGAACATGGAGAATCCGAAAATGACTGTATGATCGTGACTGTGACAAAAAGCTCCGGCTCTGCTCCCCGCGGCGCTGGCTCCCGCATGATCGTCCTCGCTGACGGAACGTCCCACGGAACGATTGGCGGAGGCTCCATTGAATACGAAGCAACAAAGCAGGCGCTTCTCGGGATCCAAGAGCAGACTTCCTTTTTGAAAGACTTTGTCTTAAGACCAAATGATGCTGCCGATCTCGGAATGATTTGCGGCGGTCAGATCACTGCCTATTTTCAATATGTCTCCCATGAGAATACAGTCTTTTTAGATCAGTGCCGTTCACTGCTCGCCAACTGGGATCAGGCAAAACAACTCTGGCTCCTCCTCGATCTGACGGAAGAATCCAACTGGACCTTCCAGTATGTGACCGATACCATAGACGCCTCGCTGCGCAATTTGACAGATTCTGGATATGCACTTCCAGAAGAGCCGTCCGAATATAGTATTGCCGGCAGGCATTATTACATCGAACCCCTCATCAAAGCCGGAACTGTCTATATCTTTGGAGGCGGACATGTGGCGCAGGAACTTGTTCCGGTACTGACACATTTGGATTTTCGCTGTGTCGTCTTCGATGACCGAAAAGAATTTGCCAACCCAGAACTATTCCCTTCTGCCTGCCGCTGCATCACTGGAAACTTTGAGCAGCTGTCAGATCTGATCGACTTTCATCCGGAAGACTATGTCTGCATTATGACTCGCGGACATCTCTGTGACTACATTGTCCAAAAACAAGTGATGCAGACACCCGTCTCCTACATCGGCATCATGGGAAGCCGACGAAAATGCGAGACACTCCGCGAAAAACTTCTGGCTGACGGATTTACCAAGGAAGAGATTAACCGCTGTAAGTCCCCGATCGGGCTCTCCATCGGCGCGGAGACTCCTGCCGAGATTGCAGTCAGCATCGCAGGCGAACTGATCGCAACACGTGCAAATAACCCGCTTTAATATTATACTCTAAAAAATTTGGACGTATGAACGACACTATTTCACTTCATACGTCCAGTGGAAGCAATCTTCTAATTTGCCCCACTGGATTCCGGTCAATGTATCATATAACCGCTGTGTGATTTCTCCGGTTTGAAAGTCATTGATGGTAATACTTTCCCCTTTATAATTTAATTTGCCGATTGGGGAAATGACAGCTGCTGTCCCGGTTCCAAAAGCTTCCTGCAGCCTTCCGTTTCTTCCTGCTTCCATTAATTCATCAATTGACAAATGACGCTCTTCTACGACATATCCCCAGGATTTTAACAATTGGATCACGGAATCACGAGTGACTCCCGGTAAAACCGTTCCATCACACGGTGCAGTCACAATTTTTTCATCGATGATAAACATCGCATTCATCGTCCCTACTTCTTCTACATATTTTCTTTCTACTCCATCAAGCCACAATACTTGCGTATACCCTAACTTTTCCGCTTTCACCTGAGCCGCTATACTTGCAGCATAGTTTCCACCACACTTTGCAAATCCTGTACCGCCTTTCGTAGCACGCACGTATTCATCTTCTACATAAATTTTAACCGGATTCACTCCCTCCGGGTAATATGCCCCAACCGGCGAGAGAATGATCATAAATTTATATGCATTGCTTGGGTGTACTCCCACCGCACGTTCCGTTGCAAACATAAACGGGCGAATGTAAAGAGAAGTTCCTTCCGCCGTTGGGATCCAGTCTTTTTCATAAGAGACTAAAGTAGCAATCGCATCCACAAACAGTTCTTCCGGCAATACTTCCATACAAAGACGGCGGTTGGAATTTGCAAACCTTTTCGCATTCATTTCTGGTCTGAATAAAAGTAGCTTTCCTTCTTTTGTCCTATATGCTTTTAATCCCTCAAAGGTTTCCTGCGCATAATGTAAAACCATTGTTGCCGGATCCAGTGAAACTGGTCCATAAGGCTCAATCGTTGCATTATGCCAGCCTTTTTCTTTCGTCCAGTCCATCGTAAACATATAGTCTGTAAAATATTTTCCAAAGCCTAACGCATTCTCATCCGGCTTTTCTTTTAATTGTTCTGCGGGTATAAATTTTACTTCCATTGTAACTCCTCCTAAAATTATTTAGTTATCAGATTACACCTTTTTCCTCTTTTTTGTCAATAACCGTTTGACATTTCTTTGCATTTTCTCAATATGTAGTTCAATTTAATTTTATTCAAAAAAATAATTGACATCTAGTATTTTTTCTTGTAATATATACGCAACGCATGAATACAAATACAATATCAAGATAACTTTTTTCCTGCTTTTTCTTCACAAAAGCTTTCAGCACTGGGATAAAGCAAGAAATAGGCCAAAAGTTACACTGTATTTTTATGCAATCTAAGTAGTACTACAAAACAAATCTGTGATTTCGTCTTCGTTTTCTCCTCTGTGAGGCTAGACGAAGTTTTTTATTTTTATTTCATGCTGTTATCAAAAAGGAATATGCAAAGGAGGAACTGTATGAATGGATTATTATTATTAGGAATTACGGCTGTTGTATTAATCGGAGCTTATCTGCTGTATGGCCGCTACTTAGTAAAAGAGTGGGGAATTGATGTAACTGCTAAAACACCCGCAGTAAAAAAAGAGGATGGGGTTGACTATGTCCCGAGCAATAAATGGGAGGTCTTTGCCCACCAATTTTCTTCTATTGCCGGCGCGGGTCCTGTCACCGGTCCTGTGATGGCAATGATGTTTGGCTGGCTTCCTGCATTTTTATGGATCATAGTCGGAGGTATTTTCTTTGGAGCCGTTCAGGATTTTGCTTCCCTTTATACTTCTGTAAAATCAGATGGGAAATCAATCGGCCAGCTTATTGAAATATATATTGGAAAGACCGGAAGAAAGTTATTTTTCTTATTCTGCTGGTTATTTACATTATTGGTCATTGCGGCTTTCGCAGATATGGTTGCGGGAACTTTTCATGGTTTTCGCGCTGACGGCTCCAAATTACAACCAAATGCTGCGGCTGCTTCCATTTCTATTCTTTATGTTTTTGTGGCGATTGCATTTGGATTATTCTTACGCAAAACGAAAATCGACGGCTGGAAACAAGCTGTTTTAGGAATCGTACTAATTGTCGCTATGCTTGCAGCAGGAATTGCTTTTCCTGTTTATCTGCAAAAGCAAAGCTGGTTATATTTAGTGTTTGTTTATATTTTCTTCGCAAGTGTCACCCCTATGTGGCTCTTAAAACAACCGCGTGACTATTTGACTACCTTCTTATTTGTAGGAATGATCATTGCAGCTGTCATCGGAGTTGTGATTTCAAATCCTACGATCTCAACACCGGTCTTCACCGGTTTTGTCTCTGAGAGTGGAAGTTATTTATTTCCAACACTGTTTGTCACCATTGCCTGCGGTGCAGTAAGCGGATTCCATTCTTTAGTATCAAGCGAGACGAGCAGCAAACAGATTCGAAATGAAAAAGACATGCTGCAAGTGGGCTACGGCAGTATGCTTCTGGAATCTCTGTTAGCTGTATTAGTAATTGTAATTGTAGGCTCTTTGACAAATTTAGCCGACACCGGTGTATTAAATAATGATCTGGCCGCTATGGCATTGGCAGACACCGCTACTCCTTTTACGAAATTCTCCGTAGGGGTAACGGGATTGATCAGTAAGCTTGGAATGCCTCAAGAATGGGGATTATGCATCATGACTATGTTCGTTTCTGCTTTGGCTTTAACTTCCTTAGATGCTGTTGCACGTATCGGAAGACTCTCTTTTCAGGAATTATTTGAAATCGAAGAAGGCAAAGCAGTTTCACCGGCTGTAAAAGTTCTGACAAACAAATACTTTGCAACAATCATCACACTGGCCGGCGGATATCTGTTAAGCTTAGGTGGATATAATAACATCTGGCCACTGTTTGGTTCTGCAAATCAGTTATTAGCCGCTATGGTATTGATTTCTTTATCTGTGTTCTTAAAAGTGACAGGCAGAAAGGGATTCATGTTATACGCACCAATGACAATGATGTTAGTTGTGACCATGACATCCTTAGGAATGAGCGTTTACTCCATCTGCAAAAAAATATTCGTAACCGGAGGATTTGCCTTCTTAACAGATGGATTACAATTATTCTTTGCTCTTTTACTCATGGGACTTGGCTTGTTGATTGCATTCTCTTCCGGCAAAAAACTTGTGGAGCGCAAACCTCAACCGAACCGTGATTCGCTTGTCCGAGAATAAAAATCTTCTGTTGTGAAAAAGCAGGAATTGCCCTTTAAGACAACTCCTGCTTTTTTCAATCGATTAAACTTCCCACATATGGAAATCCACCCGTCACATTTCCTTTTTCTATCTATCCTCTCACCTTTATCTATTTAAAATTTTCAGAATCATATCTGCGCTTCCCACATTATACCCTGCAACACCATAGATTCCTCTCATTTCCTGATTGACAATGACAATCAGCGGCAGTTTGCCCGGCTCCAGATACATCCTTCTTGCCAGCGTCTCCATATCTGCTCCAAAGTCGTCTACAAGAAACTGGGCATGCTCCAGTTCTGCGAGTGTTTTCGCAAGCGTCGGATCCTTTTTCACTTCCATATCCCGGACTACAAAATACAGATTCGCAGGCAGTTGATTATATGCCTCACTCCTCTGTCGGATCTCATTTAAAAGATGTTCGGTCGGCTCTTTTCCTTCCTCCAACCAGAGGAAGAGCCCTTCCTTTTCTTTTACCAGTTCCGAAAGATGACATTGCGTTCCATCTTCTTTCTGCACCGTAAAGTCTGTGATTGCATTCTCTTCCAGCATGTCTTTGACATCTGCCTCCTTCTGTTCGAGAACAATATGCCGTTTTTCCCCTTCTTTCAATACAAACACAAACTGTTTGGCAAACACATTTCCATTTGGCAGACGGTTCGCTGTGAGAATCTTATACCGTCCCGGGAACAGAGGGATCTCCCCATAGACTGGAAGCCCGTTCTCATCACTCAGCCGCAATGTCTGATATTTCGTTCCATCAAATTTCGCGATCGTCCAGTTTTGATAGTATGTCCATGTCTTTCCTTCCTGCTGCTCGACAACAATCCCTGCTGTCCGCACTTCCGACTGTCCTTCATACTCTTCCAATGCCACAAATGCACCGTCCTTCCACACTTCCAGTATGCGATCAGATGGATTCAGACGGGCAGGGATTCCAAGTGTTCTTAATATCTGCACACTTACTACCCGTTTGGTCAGTGCACTTCCATATCCGGTGGTGAGTGCGCCCTGTGCAGAAGTGATCAGATTTCCATACTCTAACTGCTCATCGGACTTCAGATGTGCACAGACAAATTCCCACACATACTTTGGCTCCTCCGCCATCTTCTGCCTCTCTTCCTCCGAGAGCCATGACAGCAGAAATCTTCGGAATGGACGAATCATCTCATTATCCACGCGCGGACATAAGATATACGGTACAAATAACTCTTTGTCCCATTTTCCCGCAAAGACTGCCGCATGCCTGCAATGTTCTTCTAAACTATCTGCGGTAATATCCAGATAATCTTTTTCCCGAAGACTATTTAACAGCTCCATCTTTAGTGCAGGTTCCATCTCCTTTTCAAGAAATTTTGCAATCTCCCTCTGATTTCCACACGCAAGCTTCATAATCTCCACTGCACGCGCCCGAAACCGTTCCGGCATACATTCTGCTGCCTTTATCGCCACCTCTTCATCATAAAAAGCCGCTTCCTTTGCCATGCATTTTTCTGTCGCTTTTCTGCTTTTTTCTCTTCCAAACAAAATTTCTTCTTCCGACTGCACGCAACGATTGACCGGAGAATCTTTCGGAGCGGTCACGATCATCTCCGTCCATACATCTAGCTGACAGTCTGTCTGCCCCAGTCTCAGTATACAGCTGTGCTGCTTTGCCACATCTACGAGTTGTTCCGCATAGGCTCCATCCTTGTATGCAGTCACCTGCAAAGTGCCAAATCCAGTCTCCAGCACTTTCTTTCCCTTTGCATCTGTACGGGCACAGGCAATTTCTCCAAACTCTGCATAGTTCAACACCTCAAAGCGGATCTCTGCTCCCGAAGCCGGAGTACCGTCAGCATTGAGCACCGTCACTTCCACATTGGTCGTTTTTGCATACGTTTTCAACTGATTAGCCACAAGAGCCATACCTGTTCGTCCGACCAGCTCTTCCTTCGGTCTGACCGGGAGCAGCCAGCGGGAATGTACCATCATTGCCCGGGAGGATGCATTCGTGAACCATCCCTTATTCAGAACTTCCTCCGGCTCACATGCTCCCAGAAACTTCCACGTTCCATCGCTCCAGACTTCCACCCACGCATGATTATCATCACAGTGAGACCAAAGTGGAACATACACCTGCCTTGCCGGAATCCCGACACTTCGGAACACGGATACTGCAAAGGTGGACTCCTCCCCACATCTGCCATATGCGGAACGGTACACGCACTCTGCACTTGCAGTTCTGTCATCTGTCGTGCGATACGTCGCCTCCTCGGCACACCAGTAATTGATCTCCAAAATCGCCTTCGCCATCGAAAGCCCCTCAATCCTCTTATGCAACTTTTCATAGAAAAACGGCCGACACGGTGTCAGATCTTCATTATTTACTCGATGGTGGAGTATATAGCCCGCAAAAACCTCCTCCGGAATCGTTCCCGCAAACGGACCTGCCTCCCATAAAAACACTCCATGCTTTGCATAAGATAAAAACAATTCCGCCTCATAATCTGCCGCATCACTGACCGGCATCGAAGCATAAAGACATTTCAGCGCCTCCGCCTCATCGTCACTGCATTTGGAAAGGGCAGTCTCCACCTCTGTTCTCCTCTCTCCAAGACGGTTCAGCTGCACTTCAAAGCTACGCTCTATCTCCTGCATAAATTTTTGTGTAAACATATCGTTTCCCCACCTCTCTTTCAGCATCTTTCATCTGTTTTCGCCTGATCTTTTCTCATTATAGCACCTCATTTTATGACTCAACAAGATACTTCTTTAAAGTTTAAAGCACTTTTCCCCATATGCAAATAAGGCTGCCATCCTGCATTTTCTGCAAGGATGACAGCCTCATCTTATTTTATTGTAGTGTTTTCACAATACAATTATTTTAAGTTAACTTCAGCACCTTCTGCTTCTAATTTAGCTTTCATTTCTTCAGCTTCTGCTTTAGAAACGCCTTCTTTAACTACCTTAGGAGCTCCGTCTACTACTTCTTTAGCTTCTTTTAATCCAAGTCCTGTGATTTCACGAACAACTTTGATTACTTTAACTTTAGATGCTCCAGCAGAAACTAATTCTACGTCGAACTCATCTTTCTCTTCTGCTGCTCCAGCTCCGTCTCCAGCTGCTGCTGCAACTACAACACCTGCTGCTGCAGATACACCAAATTCTTCTTCACATGCTTTTACTAATTCGTTTAATTCTAATACTGATAATTCTTTGATCGCTTCGATCATTTCAGCTGTTGTTAATTTTGCCATTTTACTTACCTCCATAAAATTTGCTTTATTTTCGTTTTTTGATTTTTATAGATTATTCAGCTGTTACTTCAGCTGCTTCCTCTGCTGCCGCTTCTACAACTTCGCCATCTTTTTCAGCGATTTGTTTAATAACACGAGCAAAGTTTGTAATTGGTGACTGAATGCTTCCAAGGAATTTGGAAAGTAATTCGTCTCTTGAAGGAATCTTCGCTAACTCGTTTAAAGCTGCGCTGTCATAAACAGTTCCTTCTACTACACCAGCTTTTAATTCTAATGCTTTTGCGTCTTTTGCAAATTTGCAAAGAATTCTTGCCGGAGCTGTTGCATCGTCTTTAGAAATTGCGATCGCGCTTGGTCCTTCTAAGTAAGAATCAAGTTCAGCGAACTCTGTTCCCTCGAATGCTCTTCTCATCATTGTGTTCTTGCAGACTTTGTAGATTACACCAGCTTCTCTTAACTGTTTACGTAACTCAGTATCTTCTGCTACTGTTAATCCACGATAATCAACTAAAACTGCTGACTGAGCACCCTGGATGTCTTCCGCGATAGCCTGTACGATCGGTTGTTTTAACTCAACTTTTGCCATGAATGGTATACCTCCTTATAGATTTATACCGCCGATATAAAAACCTCTCTGTCAAAAGACAGAGAGGTTAGAAAATTCATATTTAGAATTTACATCTCCTCGGTAGGCGTTTTCTCCTTATGCCTTACGGCACCTACTGTCTTCGGCAGTTATTGCTCTGCTATTATAGCATCTTTATATATTTGATGTCAATAACAAATTAAGCTAATTTTGCTGGGTTTACTTTTACACCAGGTCCCATTGTAGAAGTAAGAGTCACGCTCTTTAAGTACTGTCCCTTAACTGCTGCTGGTTTTGCTTTGTTGATTGCATCAATAAGCGTCTGGAAGTTGTCCGCTAACTGTTCTTCTGTGAAAGAAGCTTTTCCTAATGGCACATGGATAATGTTTGTTTTATCTAATCTGTACTCGATTTTACCAGCTTTGATATCTGCGATTGCTTTTGTAACGTCCATTGTTACTGTACCAGCCTTCGGGTTTGGCATTAAACCTTTTGGTCCAAGTACACGTCC